>Ga0209100_1000113_pt1 | contig 100086 bp, 91 predicted proteins | sample lystaG_FD_185480 | JGI IMG/M metagenome (GOLD analysis project Ga0209100, IMG submission 185480) | Glacier valley bacterial and archeal communities from Borup Fiord, Nunavut, Canada, to study Microbial Dark Matter (Phase II) -... | ecosystem: Environmental > Aquatic > Freshwater > Ice > Glacier...
GCGGAAACCTTCTCAACCGCGACACGCGCGAGTTCGTCCTTCACCTGTGCCGTGAGCGCCATGGGGCCTATCCTCTCACCCCCGGAGGCACCACGTCCTCACCAAGGGTCGGGATGAGGCGCGCATAGGCGGCGGCAAGCCGGTCCACGTCATGACGATCGGTCGCAGTGGCGAGCCTGAGATCTTCCACGATGAACGTAGATCCCCAGTCTTCAATCTCCGTGCGTAGGGCCCGGTCCTCGCCATGCAAGACGTCTGCGAGCACCACTGCCGGGCGAAATCTCGGCTCAAGCCGACGCAGCGCCCGCACGTCGTCCGTACGATCCGTTCCCGCGGTCTCCATATCGTCGTAGGCGATATTGAGCGTAAGAATTGTCCGGTCCCCCGCGGCCACCAGCGCCGCGGCGACCGGCTTGACCAAGAAGTGCACGAGGACCGACGTGTACCAAGAGCCAGGACCAAGCACGATCGCGTCGGCGCCGCCAAGTGCCTCGAGAGTCGCGGCGGGGACCTGCGGCGACGCTGGCTCGATCCCGAGTGCGGAGACCGTGCCATGAGCGGTCGCTACAGCCACCTGACCCCTGACGGTATTCGGTCCATCTATTCCATCGACCGTCGCCGATATCTCGAGCGGCTCACTCGAGAGAGGCAGTACTCGCCCCTGCGCCTGAAGCAGCCTGCCCACCCAGTCGAGTCCGTCGACCACGTCGCCCGTACGCTCCCATAGGCCCGCGATGAGCAGATTCCCTAGCGAATGCCCATCGAGAGGACCACCTGTCGCAAACCGCGTCTGCAACACGTCACGCCAGGTACGACCCCATTCACTGTCGTCACATAGTGCGCTCAGAGCCATGCGCAGGTCCCCTGGAGGCACGATCCCCATCTCGTGCCGGAGCCGTCCCGACGAGCCGCCATCATCGGCGACCGTCACGATCGCCGTGAGGTCATCGGAGACCCGCCGCAAGGCGCTCAGGGTCGCGTAGAGACCGTGGCCGCCTCCCAAGGCAACCACGCTCGTGGCGTTCATGTCGTGGGCCGATCCCTGTGGGTCACACGTACCTGGAGGCCTCGATCTCGCAACGCCACACCCAGGGCCTCGGAGATGGCCACCGAGCGGTGTTTGCCTCCCGTGCACCCCACGCCAATGGTCACAGAGTGCTTGTCGTGGGAGCGGTACAGCTCCAACACGTTGGTCAGCAGGTTCGCGTAGCTTTCGACAAAGTCCTCGGCACCCTCGGACGCCAGGACGTAGTCGCGCACCGCAGGATCCAGCCCGGTCAGAGGACGCAGCGCCGGGACCCAGTGTGGATTGTGGAGAAAGCGGGCGTCGGCGACGAAGTCGGCATCGGACGGGAGGCCGTTGCGGTAGCCGAACGAGACAACGTTGACGGTGAGTGGCTGATCGTGGAGCCCCACCTCGGCCGTGATGGTGTCTCGCAACTCGTGCACGTTGAGTTCGCTGGTGTCGATCACGAGGTCTGCCCTGTCGCGAATCGCCGACAACAGGTCTCGTTCGCGGGCGATGCCCTCGAGCAATGTCCCATCCTTCTGCAAAGGATGCGGGCGCCTGGCCTCTTCGAAACGGCGAACCAAGACGGCATCGGTGGTGTCGAGGAATACGAGGCGAACAGGGATTCCGCGTGCCGCGAGATCGTCGACGACCGCGTCGATATCTTGGAAGAACTCCCTGCCACGGACGTCAACCACGGCGGCCAAGCGGTCATGGGGTTCCCTGCCCACCATCGCAACCAACCCACCCAAGAGCTGCGGCGGGAGGTTGTCCACCACGTACCAACCGAGGTCACCCAGCACCGCCGCCGCTCGGGTGCGACCGGCACCCGACATTCCCGTGAGGATCATCACCTCAGGAGGAGTGGCTGGCGCATCGAATACAGGCTTGGGGATGCCCGAGGGGTACGTGATCGATTCCGCTTCGTCGCTCATGTGTCCAGAATGCCATCATGGCCGCGAAGACTCGCGTGAATCGCCCGCGCGGTGCCCTCACCCACCCCAGGAACCCGTCCGATCTGCTCCTCGGAGGCCTCCTTGAGCCGCGCTAGCGACCCAAAATGCCTCAACAGAGCCTTAGACCTTGTGGCGCCCACGCCCGGAATCTCGTCCAGCGTCGACGCGGTCATGGCCTTGCCGCGCTTGGCCCTGTGGTTTTTGATCGCGAAGCGGTGTGCCTCGTCGCGAACGCGTTGGAGTAGATACAGCGACTCGGAGCCCCTGGGGAGGATCGCGGGAAAGTCCTCGCCGGGGAGCCACACCTCCTCGAGCCGTTTCGCCAAACCCACCACGGGGATCTCTGGCACTCCCACGTCGTCCATCGCGCGTCGAGCGGCGGCAACTTGCGGGGGACCACCATCGACCACCACAAGTTGTGGTGGATAGGCGAACCGCGAGGCCTCACGCTCCTCTGGCGGAAGCTGAGCCTCTTCGAGGTACCGCCGGAACCGGCGCGTCAGGACGTCGGTCATCGCGGCGGTGTCATCCACCGCGTCAGCCACCGAGAACTGCCGATACTCATTCTTGCGCGCCAAGGCATCCTCAAACACCACCATCGACCCGACCTGATGTGTGCCCTGAATATGTGAGATGTCGTAGCACTCGATGCGCAGGGGGGCCTCGGGCAGGCCGAGGTTCTCTTGCAAGTCGGTCAGAGCGGCCGAGCGCGTGGTGAGGTCCGACGCTCGCTTAAGCCGGTGCTGGGCAAGCACCTGTTGCGCGTTCTGGGCACCGGATTGAGCGAGCTCGGCCTTCTTGCCGCGTGAGGGCACGCGCACCGAAACTGCGGCGCCTCGCAGCCCGTTGAGGTATGCACCGATCACCTCGCTATCAGAGGGCATGACGGGAACGAGCACCTCCGTGGGCACCGATTCGGTCGTGTGGTACGCCTCTTGCAGGAGGGCGTTCACCATCTCGGCAGACGTGAGGGGGTCGGGCTTGTCGACCACCCAGCCCCGCTCGCCGGAGATGCGCCCGTCACGTACGTAGAACACGTGAGCGGCAGCCTCAAACTCGTCGTCGACGAGGCTGAAGACGTCCGCATCGGTTCCCTGAGCAAGCACCACGGCGTTGCGCTCCAGGACGCTGGTGAGCGCACGCAGGCGATCCCTGGCCCTGGCCGCAACCTCGAAGTCCTCGCGTTCGGAGGCGGCGACCATGGTTCCGGTGAGGTCCCTGATGAGGGGCTTCGCGTCGCCAGCAAGAACCTGGCACACCCCTTCAGCAAGCAGCCGATGGTCGTCCTCGCTGATTTTGCCTACACACGGTGCCGAGCACTTGTCGATGTACCCCAGGAGGCACGGCCTGCCCTGCCGTTCCGCCTTGCGATACACGGCGGCTGTACAGGTGCGCATCGGAAGCACCGTCAGCAGCGTGTCCACCGTCTGACGGATGGCCCAGGCCTTGGCATACGGACCGAAATACCGCACGCCCTTCTTCCTGTCGCCACGCATCACCAGCATGCGCGGAACGCTTTCGTTCATGGTGACGGCGAGAAAGGGGTACGACTTGTCGTCCTTGAACACCACATTGAAACGCGGGTCGTACTCCTTGATCCAGGTGTGCTCGAGTACAAGCGCCTCTACCTCGTTGCGCACCACCGTCCACTCGACCGACGCGGCGGTGGTCACCATCAGTTGCGTACGCGGGTGGAGCGCAGTGAGCGGCTGAAAATAGTTCTGGAGCCGCTGACGCAGATTCTTGGCCTTGCCCACGTAGACGATGCGTCCGTGAGGATCGCGGAAACGGTACACGCCCGGCTGGGTAGGAATCGTTCCGGGCGCGGGACGGTAGTCGGCGGGATTGGCCACGACGTCAGCCTAGGCCGAGGCCGCCACGGCCGCCTGCAGCTTCAGGAGCTCCGCGAGGAAGACTCCCGTGTGGCTGTCGGGATGGTCCGCAATCTCCTCAGGGGTACCTTCGGCCACCACGAGTCCTCCGCCCGATCCGCCCTCCGGCCCCATATCGATGACCCAGTCAGCGGACTTGATGACGTCAAGGTTGTGTTCAATCACGATGACCGTGTTGCCCTTGTCCACGAGGCCCTCGAGTACGCCAAGCAACTTGCGGACGTCCTCAAAGTGCAACCCCGTCGTGGGCTCATCCAGTACATAGATGGTGCGGCCGGTCGATCGCCGCTGCAGTTCCGAGGCCAACTTGACGCGTTGCGCCTCGCCGCCCGACAACGTCGGAGCCGGCTGGCCAAGCCGCACGTATCCCAGGCCGACATCGACCAAAGTCGTCAGGTGACGGGAGATCGTCGGGATGGCCTCAAAGAACACCGCGGCTTCCTCGATCGGCATATTCAGGACATCGGCGACGCTCTTGCCCTTGAAGTGGACCTCGAGAGTCTCGCGGTTGTAACGATCTCCCCTGCACACCTCGCACGGAACATAGACGTCGGGAAGGAAGTTCATCTCGATCTTGATGGTCCCGTCGCCAGAACACGACTCGCAGCGTCCGCCCTTGACGTTGAACGAGAAGCGCCCGGGGCCGTAGCCGCGCATTTTCGCCTCTTGAGTCTCCGAGAACAGCTTGCGCACCTTGTCCCACACCCCGGTGTACGTCGCGGGGTTTGAACGAGGAGTGCGGCCGATGGGCCCCTGATCCACGTGGACAATCTTGTCGAGTTGGCTGGTGCCGTCGATGCGCGTGTGGCGCCCTGGGACCTGCCGCGCGCCGTTGAGTTCATTCGCGAGTGCCGTATAAAGAATCGTGTTGACCAACGTCGACTTGCCCGACCCCGACACTCCCGCGACCGCGGTGAACACGCCGAGCGGGAAGGTCACATCGATCCCCCGCAGGTTATGTTCACGGGCACCGACCACCGTGATCTGGCGCGAAGGGTCAATCTCACGGCGCACCTGAGGAACAGGGATGCGCTTTCTTCCCGAGACATACGCGCCCGTCATCGACCGCTCATTGGTCAAGAGGTCCGCATAGGTGCCCGAGTGGACCACCTCTCCCCCGTGCTCCCCCGCGCCCGGTCCGATGTCGACAACCCAGTCGGCTGCACGAATCGTGTCCTCGTCGTGTTCGACGACGATCAGCGTGTTGCCGAGGTCCCGTAGGCGCGTCAGCGTCTCGATAAGCCTGCGATTATCGCGCTGGTGCAGCCCGATGCTCGGCTCGTCGAGCACATACAGGACACCCACAAGCCCCGATCCGATCTGCGTGGCCAGGCGAATACGTTGGGCCTCGCCCCCGGATAGGGTTCCCGCCGCACGCGACAGGCTCAGGTAGTCAAGCCCCACATCGAGAAGGAACCCGAGCCTGGCGTCGATCTCCTTGAGCACCTGCACGGAGATGTGGCGCGAGCGTTCGTCCCAGTCGACGCCCTCAAGGAAGGTGCGCGCCTGCCCAAGGGACATCTCACACAGTTCCGCGATCGAGGCGCCTCCCACGGTGACGGCGAGCACCTCGGGCTTGAGCCTGGCTCCGTGGCATACGGGGCATGGCACCTCGCGCATGTACTGCTCGTACTTTTCGCGTGACCAATCCGATTCGGTCTGCCCGTGGAGACGCTCGAGCCACGTGATCGCGCCCTCAAAACCGGTGGTGTACTGACGCTCGCGCCCGTAGCGGTTCTTGAATCGCACGTGGACCTCGTAGTCCTTGCCCGTGAGCAACGACTCCTGGACCTCCACCGACAGATCCTTGAACGGGGTATCCATCGAGAAGCCCATATCCTCGGCCAGCGCCTTCACCATGCGGCCGAAGTAGTCGGCCGCCATGGCCTCCCAAGGCGCGATCGCGCCCTCGGCGAGCGAGCGAGCTGGATCCGGCACCACCAGCTCGGGGTCTACCTCGAGCCGCACGCCGATTCCAGTGCATTCGGCACAGGCTCCGTAGGGGGCGTTGAACGAAAAGGTTCTCGGTTCCATCTCCTCGAGCGTGAGCACGTGGTCGTTGGGGCACGCACGCTTCTCGGAATACCGGCGGGCAGGGATCTCACCCTCAACGGGGTCGATGATGACGAGCCCCTCGGCGAGCCTCAGAGCCGTTTCCACGGAATCGGCAAGGCGCTGGCGCACCCCCTCCTTGGCGACCAGTCGGTCGATCACGACCTCGATGTTGTGCTTGAGCTTCTTTTCCAGCGTGGGCGGCTCGCTGAGCTGAACCGTCTCGCCATCGACCCTCGCGCGCGCAAAACCCTGCTGTTGCAGCTCGGCAAAGAGGTCCGCGTATTCGCCCTTGCGTCCACGCACCATAGGGGCGAGCACCTGGTACCGAGTGCCCTCCGGAAGGTCGAGAACGGAGTCGACGATCTGCTGCGCGGTCTGCGACGTGATGGTCTCACCACATACGGGGCAGTGCTGCACGCCCACACGCGCGTACAGGAGGCGGAGGTAGTCGTAGACCTCGGTGATGGTGCCGACTGTCGAGCGCGGATTCCTATTGGTCGACTTCTGATCAATCGACACTGCGGGCGAAAGCCCCTCGATGAAGTCGACGTCAGGCTTGTCCATCTGGCCCAGGAACTGGCGCGCATAGGCACTCAGCGACTCGACGTAGCGGCGTTGTCCCTCCGCGAAGATGGTGTCAAACGCGAGGGAGGACTTCCCTGAGCCCGAAAGGCCAGAGAACACAATGAGTGCATCCCTGGGCAATTCAAGGTCGACTCCCTTGAGGTTGTGCTCGCGCGCACCGCGCACCACCAACTTGTCGTTCACACCGCCACCCTACGTTAAGTTCTTCGAACACGTGTTCGATCTAAGGTAATTCTTCCCCACGTAGCAACAGCGAGGACACGCAGACTGTTCCAAGCGTCCAGAATGATCTCATGTCACTGTGGATCGTTCAGTACACCTATGACTCGCGGAACGAGTTACGCGCGTCGCTCCTTGAAGAGCACTCGTGCTACCTCAGGGGCCTCGTCAACGCCGGTGCCATGGTCGGCTTCGGCCCATTCTCCGACGACGAGCCCGGCGCGCTTTTGCTCGCGTCCGCTCCCACCAGGGATCACGTCGAGGATCTTGTCTCAGGCGACCCCTACATGGTGGTGGGCATGGTGATTGATGTGTCCATCCGCCCGTGGGACGGTCACCTTGGACCGTCGTGGCGCGCAAATCCGACGACGAGATCCGGCTGCTAGTCGACGTCGGCCGTCTCCGTGGTGGGGTCTTCCATGGCATTCGGGTCGTCAACTGAGCCTGCACGCCTCGCCGCCGCGCCGGTCATGATGACACTCGCGGCGCCCGCTCCACCGATCGCGACCACGATGACCACGAGGGAGAGCCACGTGGGAATCTCAGGCGCCCATCTGACGGCCTCGCCGCCGTTGATAAACGGAAGCCTATTGGTGTGGAGCGCCTCCAGAATGAGCTTGACTGCGATGAAGGCAAGCACGACCGACAGCCCGTACGACAGGTACCTCAACCGCTTGAGTAGCCCCTCGACCACGAAGAAGAGTTGGCGCAGCCCCATGAGCGCGAACGCATTCGCGACGAACACCAGGTAGGGGTCCTTGGTGAGACCAAAGATCGCAGGGATCGAGTCGAGAGCAAACAGGACGTCCGTCGATCCGATCGCGATCATGACCAAGAGCATCGGGGTGATGAGTCGACGCCCGCCCTCGCGGACGAACACCGCGCCTTCGCGATAGTCCGGCGTCGAGGGGACGAAGCGCTTGACGAGCTTCATCAGGCGGTTCTCCGTGTACTCGACGTCGCCCTCTTCGGCGCCGCCCTCCTGGGCCACGGAATAGGCCGTCCACAGGAGGAACGCTCCAAACAGGTAGAAGACCGCAGAGAACGCCGACAGCGCCGCAGCCCCCGCGGCAATGAAGAGGCCCCTGAGCACTAGGGCCAGCACCACGCCCACCAGAAGCACGCGTTGGCGATACAGCGCAGGAACGGCAAAGCGTCCCAGAATCACGAGGAAGACAAAGAGGTTATCGACGGAGAGCGACCACTCGGTGAGATAGCCCGCGAAGAACGCGTCTGCCCCGTCGAGGCCGGGCGCCCGCCACCACACCATGGAGATTCCGAACACCACTGCGAGGGCCACGTAGAAGAGGGTCCAACGCACGGATTCCTTGAAGGTGGGCTCGTGAGGACGTCGCACGACGACGACGAAATCGAAAGCTATTACTACGAGCACACCGACAAGGGTGATGGCCCATACGGCTGCTGAGGTCACTCGCACATCCTAGGCACCGTGCGACTAGCCGGCTTCCATCATCTGGCGCAGCTCTTTCTTCAACTCTCCGATTTCGTCACGCAGCCTCGCTGCGAGTTCGAAGTGCAGTTCGCCTGCCGCGCCACGCATCTGCGCGGTGAGATCCTCGATGAGCGACGCAAGTTCCTCGGCGGGACGCTGCGAGGCCGACTGATTCTTGGCAACGGTTTTGCTTCCCTTCGACCCCCCGCGCACCTCGCGCAGAGTCTCGGCCGTATCTGCCTCCTCACGCGCGAGCATCTCGGTGATATCGCCGATGCGCTTGCGAAGCGGAGTCGGGTCGATCCCGTGCTCGGTGTTGTAATCCACCTGCTTTTGACGCCTGCGATTGGTTTCGTCGATGGCGAGCGCCATCGAGTCCGTCACCCTGTCCGCGTACATGTGGACTTCACCCGACACATTGCGAGCTGCGCGGCCAATCGTCTGGATCAGAGAGGTTCCCGATCTCAGGAATCCCTCCTTGTCGGCGTCGAGAATACTCACAAGCGAAACCTCAGGCAGGTCGAGCCCTTCACGAAGTAGGTTGATGCCCACCAGCACATCGAACCGGCCCATGCGTAGCTCCCTCAGGAGCTCGACCCGCCGCAGCGTGTCGACGTCGGAATGGAGGTACTCAACGCGCACGTCGCGTTCCGAAAGGTATTCGGTGAGGTCCTCAGACATTTTCTTGGTCAGGGTGGTCACCAGCACACGCTCATCACGCTCCACACGCAGCCGAATCTCATGGAGAAGGTCATCGATCTGCCCCTCGGTGGGCTTCACGACAATCTGAGGATCCACCAGTCCCGTGGGGCGAATGATCTGTTCGACTACCCCATCGCCTCGCGCTAACTCGTACTTGCCTGGCGTCGCGGACAGGTAGACGGTCTGACCAACCCTCGCCTTGAACTCATCGAAGCGCAACGGCCTGTTGTCCATGGCGGACGGAAGGCGAAAGCCGTGGTCGACCAGAGTTCGCTTCCGCGCGGCATCACCCTCGTGCATTGCACCAATTTGGGGCACGGTGACGTGCGATTCGTCGATCACCGTAAGAAAGTCGTCTGGGAAGTAGTCGATCAGGGTGTGAGGCGGGGTACCGGGCTCGCGCTGTTCAATGTGACGCGAATAGTTCTCGATCCCGGCGCACGTCCCCACCGACCGCATCATCTCGAGGTCGAAGGTGGTCCTCATCTTGAGCCGCTGAGCCTCGAGAAGCTTGTTCTGCCGCTCGAGCTCCTCGAGCCGTTGCCCAAGCTCGACCTCGATGGTCGCGATCGCTTTACTCATGCGCTCTTGGCTCGCGACATAGTGCGAGGCTGGGAAGATGTGGATCATTTCCTTGCGTTCGACGATCTCCCCGGTGAGCGGGTGGAGCGAGTAGAGGGCCTCGATCTCGTCGCCAAACATCTCGATGCGCAGCGCGAGTTCCTCGTACACGGGGATGATCTCGATCGTATCGCCGCGAACCCTGAATGTTCCGCGGGTAAACGCCAGGTCGTTGCGGGCGTACTGGATCTGCACAAACTCCCGCAGGAGGGCCTGCCGCGACACCACGTCGCCCACCTGAAGCGACACCATGCCTTGGATGTACTCCTCGGGCGTTCCGAGCCCGTAGATACACGAAACGGAGGACACCACGACGACGTCCCTGCGGGTCAGGAGTGAGTTGGTGGCGGAATACCTGAGCCGCTCGACCTCCTCGTTGATCGAGGAGTCCTTCTCGATGAACGTATCCGTCTGCGGGACGTATGCCTCGGGCTGGTAGTAGTCGTAGTAACTCACGAAGTACTCCACCGCGTTATTGGGCATCAGGTCGCGAAATTCATTGGCCAGTTGCGCCGCGAGCGTCTTGTTGTGAGCCATCACCAGCGTGGGACGCTGAAGGCGCTCGACCAGCCAGGCAGTGGTCGCGGACTTGCCCGTTCCGGTGGCGCCCAGAAGCACCACGTCCCGCTCGCCAGCCTGAATGCGCGCGGCAAGTTGCTCGATCGCACGCGGCTGATCCCCCGACGGCGTGTATTCGGAGATCACCTCGAACGGATTGTCGGCACGCCTGAGATCCGAAGTCATGGCACCACGGTAACCCCCGCGGCTGACACCGCTATGAGGCGGGAAGGTGCTCGCGCCAGAACCAGTCGACCTGGGACCTGAGCGACTCGGTGTCGCCGCCCCCGTCGAGGGTCACGTCACATACGAGGGCCCGCTCCTCGTCGGAAGCCTGCGCCGCAATCCGCCGCAGGGCCTCGCCATGTGAGAGCCCCCGGTCGGCCTCGAGTCTCGCGACCCGCATTTCGAGAGGCGTCTGGACGCACACCACCAAGTCGAAGTCCCCTCCCTGACCTGTCTCGACGAGAAGAGGGATGTCGTGGACGACGACCGCAACCCCCTCAGCGCGAGCCATACGATCCGCGGCATCCGCCGCGGCAGAGATGTACGGGTGGATCAGCTGGTTCAGCCGCGCTCGGGCGTGATCGTCACCAAACACGATGGAGGCCAGGGCCTCCCTATCGAGTTTTCCGCCAACGAGGACCCGGTCTCCGTACTCGCGTGCGATGTCGGCCAACGCCCCTGAACCGGGCTCGACGACACGTCGAGCAAGGGCGTCGTGATCGACGACTCGGGCTCCCAATTCGCCAAACCGTATGGCTGCGGTTGACTTGCCTGCTGCGATCCCGCCGGTCAGCCCTATGCGTAGCACGCCGATAGGGTTTCACGCTGGGTCTCGTCGCGCAAGCCAGAGGAAAGATGCCGGCAACGCAAAGAGGCCCCGACCAATCGGTCGGAGCCTCTTGCGCGTGTTCGAACTAGTTGCCCGTGAGCTTCTCGCGCAGTGCGGCGAGCCTCTCGTCGGACGCCAGCGTGCCACCCTCGGCCTCGGTCTCTTCGTGAGAAGAGTACGAGGTCGTGCCTGAATCTTCGGCACGAGCGCGCTTACGCTGCGCGGGAGCCTCGGACTCGGCCTCGATGGCCTGAGCGTCCTGCTTGGCCACAAACGCCTTGTGAGCCTCCCAGCGCTCGTGTGCCTTGGCGTAGTCGGCTTCCCAGGCTTCGCGCTGAGTGTCGAAGCCTTCCTGCCATTCCTGCGTCTCGGCGTCGAAGCCCTCGGGGTACTTGTAGTTGCCGGCCTCGTCGTACTCGGCAGTCATGCCGTACAGCGCGGGGTCGAAGTCCTCGCCCGCGGGGTCGACACCCTCGTTAGCCTGCTTGATGGACAGCGAGATGCGGCGACGCTCGAGGTCGATGTCGATGATCTTGACGAAAACCTCTTCGTCAGCGGCAACAACCTGCTCGGGCAGCTCGACGTGGCGCACGGCCAGCTCGGAGATGTGCACGAGGCCCTCGATGCCGTCGTAGACGCGAACGAAAGCGCCGAACGGAACCAGCTTGGTGACCTTACCTGGAACGATCTGACCGATCGCGTGGGTGCGTGCGTACACGGCCCACGGGTCTTCCTGCGTGGCCTTGAGCGACAGCGAGACACGCTCGCGGTCCATGTCGATGTCGAGAACCTCGACCTCGACTTCCTGGCCCACAGAGACAACCTCGTTGGGGTGGTCGATGTGCTTCCACGACAGCTCCGAGACGTGCACGAGGCCGTCCACTCCGCCGAGGTCGACGAATGCGCCGAAGTTGACGATCGACGAGACGACACCCTTGCGGACCTGGCCCGAGGCGAGAGCGGTCAGGAACGACGAGCGCACCTCGGACTGCGTCTGCTCAAGGAAGGCACGGCGCGACAGGACCACGTTGTTGCGGTTCTTGTCGAGCTCGATGATCTTGGCCTCAATGATCTGGCCGATGTACGGTCCCAGGTCGCGAACGCGACGCATCTCCACGAGCGATGCGGGCAGGAAGCCGCGCAGGCCGATGTCGACGATGAGTCCACCCTTGACAACCTCGATGACCGTTCCGGAGACGACGCCGTCTTCTTCCTTGATCTTCTCGATCGAGCCCCAGGCACGCTCGTACTGCGCGCGCTTCTTGGACAGGATGAGTCGACCTTCCTTGTCCTCCTTGGTGAGGACGAGGGCCTCGACGGTGTCGCCGACGTTGACGACCTCGTCGGGATCGGCGTCGTGGCGGATCGAGAGCTCACGGGCTGGGATGACGCCCTCGGTCTTGTAACCGATGTCGAGGAGAACCTCGTCACGGTCGACCTTGACGATGATGCCGGAGACAAGGTCCCCGTCGTCGAAGTTCTTGATGGTCGCGTCGACGGCGGCGAGGAAATCTTCGCTCGAGCCGATGTCGTTAAACGCGATGGCGGTGTTCTCGGGGGTGGATACGGACATAGAGGGAGTGACTCCGGAGTTTGATGGATTAATGGAATGTACGCAGACAGCAGCGCATGACGCTACAGGCCACAGAACAGCCTACCCCCGCTTGCCGCGGGCGCACAAACGGTGTGGAACGAACGTATCGAACCCCTACAGGCCCCACGCCGCCTCAAGGAGTTCCTTGGGAACCCACTTGGTCTTTCCAGACATGACGGAGAAGTCCTCAAGCACAATCTTCTCGCCGCGGAGCGCCGTGAACTTGCCGGTTTCGCCAGCCACGATTGCGTCAATCGCTGCGATGCCGAAGCGCGTGCCAAGCAGTCGGTCTGCGGCCGTGGGGATGCCGCCGCGCTGGGTGTAGCCGAGCACGGTAAGCCGCGTCGGGAAGCCCGTGAGTTCCTCGATTGCCTTGGTGACCTCGTGACCGATCGAGCCGGCGATGGGGTTACCCTTCCCGTCAATCGTGGGGCCACCGGTCCAGTTGGAGCCTTCGGCCGGTATAGCGCCCTCGGCCACGGCCACAATCGAGAAGTTCTTGTAACGGTGACGGTGCTTGATCTTCTTCGCAATCACTTCAATATCGAAGGGCTCCTCGGGAGCAAGGATGATGTCGGCGCCGCCTGCCATGCCCGAGGTCACCGCGATCCATCCCGAGTGACGACCCATGAGCTCAACCACCATCACGCGGTTGTGAGACTCAGCAGTCGAGTGCAAACGGTCGATGGCCTCGGTGGCAACCGTGACCGCGGTGTCAAAGCCGATCGCGGCGTCGGTTCCCACCACGTCGTTGTCGATTGTCTTGGGGATGCCGATGACCGGGATTCCCGTCGCGGCCGAGACCTTGCCAGCAGCCTTGAGGGTGCCGTCGCCACCGATGCAGATCAGCCCGTCGAGCTTCTCGTTGAGCACGGTGTCCCTGACGGCTTCCATGCCGCCCTCGACCTTGTGAGGGTGGCACCGTGCGGTGCCGAGCATCGTGCCGCCGACCACCAGGATTCCCGAGACATCGTCGCGGGTGAGCGGTCGCGCGTCACCGTCGATGACTCCTTGCCAGCCATTCCTGAAGCCGACGATCGAGCAGCCATGCTCCGATGTGCCGCGCTTAACGACCGCACGGATCGCCGCATTGAGTCCCGGGCAATCCCCGCCGCCAGTAAGAATTCCGATACGCATGGCCACACCCTAACCGGTATTAGTGGCCAGCAACCCGCCAATTCGTCCCACGCCCGACGTTCACATCCAGTGGTATGGAGAGTTCGCCCGCTTTCGCCATTTCCTCGCGAAGTATCGCCTCGACCGCGTCGGCCTCACCAGCCGCCACCTCGACCACCAGTTCGTCATGCACCTGCAGGATCTGCCGCGACCCGAGTCCCTCATCAGCGAGGCGACGATCAACGGCGAGCATGGCGCGCTTAATCAGATCCGCCGCCGATCCCTGAATGGGTGCGTTGAGAGCCATCCGCTCGGCGATGTCTCGACGTTGCCTGTTCGTGGAATCGAGATCGGGCAGATATCGCCGCCGGCCAAAGATCGTCTCGGTGTAGCCGTCGAGCGCGGCCTGCTTGACGACGCCGGTGAGATATGTGCGTACCGCGCCGAAGCGCGCGAAATAGTCGTCCATGAGCGCTTGAGCCTCGCCCACGGAAACTCCCAACTGACGCGCCAACCCGAACGAGGAGAGCCCATACGCGAGGCCATAGGACATCGCCTTGACGTGAGAACGCATCTCGGGAGTCACGCCCTCGGGCGGGACACCGAACACTCGCGAGCCCACGAAGCGGTGCAGGTCCTCTCCATTCTTAAAGGCGTTGATGAGCGCCTCGTCGCCGCTCAGGTGCGCCATGATGCGCATTTCGATCTGGCTGTAGTCGGCGGTCACCAACGTCTCGTAGCCCTCACCCACCACGAAGGCCTCGCGGATTCGGTGGCCCTCCTCGGTGCGGATCGGGATGTTCTGCAGGTTCGGGTCCTTGGACGACAGTCGCCCCGTCGACGCCACGGTCTGGGAAAACGTCGTGTGGATTCGCCCGTCCGACGCGATCGCGTCGCTCAGTGTCTGGATGATTTGGGCGAGCTTGGTCGCGTCCCTATGCGCAAGGAGCGCCTCGAGGAAGGGATGAGGCTGCCGCTCGTAGAGGTCGGCAAGCGAGGCCGCGTCGGTCGTGTACCCCGTCTTGATCTTCTTGGTCTTGGGCATGCCGAGCCTGTCGAACAAGACCTCCTGGAGCTGTCGCGGGGATCCGAGGTTGACGTGGTCGCCGCCGATCGACGCATACGCCTCCTCAGCGGCCTTCTCGACCCTACGAAGCGCCTGCGACAGTAGGTCGCCAAGCTGCGCAGCATCGATCGCCACGCCGGCCTGCTCCATACGGAACAGGGCATCCACGAGCGGTATCTCCATCTCGCGGTACAGCGACGTCATAGAACGTGACTCGACGTCCTCAGCGAGGATCGCGGAAAGCCGCAGCACCCGATGGGCGTTGCGAGCAGCCTCTTCGAGGACCGATCCACCCATTCCGAGGTCGAGCTGACCGCCTTCGGTGGCGACGCTTCGCTCGCCGAGCAGCCTCTCGGCCACGTCGTCAAGATCGAGTCTCCCCTGCCCAGGCACCGCGAGATACGCCGCAATCTGCGTGTCGTCCGCGAGCCCAGCGACCCGATAACCCCTGGACGCGAGGGCGTGCATCGCATCCTTCGCGCCGTGAAAGGTCTTGACGACGCCATCATCGGCGAACCAGGCGGCGAGCGTCCCATCGAGGCTCTGCTCGACCGCGCTCAGGTCAAGTCCCCAGGCGCGATCTCCCTGGGCGACTCCGAGCGCCCATGCATCTGCTGTGCCTCCCGCGACGTGAAGCGCCACCGATCCCTTGAGCGCCGTGATCTCGGCAACCGTCGCAGGCGCCGTGACCTCGATGTCAGGAGCGGGCTCTCCCGACTCGTCTCCCGGCTCCACTTCACCGGTCACGAACGCGAGCAGCTTGGTGCGAAGGCCCCTGAACTGCAACGCGTCGCACACCGCGTGGATCGCCGCGGGGTCGGCACCTGTCAGACGCATGTCCTCAAGGGACGTGTCGACTTCAAGGTCCGTGAGGAGGTGGTTGAGCTCCCTGTTCAGCCGAACGGTGTCGAGATGCGCCCGCAGGCTCTCCCCCGCCTTGCCAGGCACGTCCTGAGCCGACGCGAGAATCTCATCGAGGCTCCCGTAGGTCGCAATCCACTTGGCCGCGGTCTTGGGACCCACCCCAGGCACGCCGGGAAGATTGTCCGAGGTCTCACCCACGAGTGCCGCGATATCGGGGTACTGATGGGGTGCCACCGCATACCGGTCGAACACCGCATCAGGTGTGTACTCGACGAGGTCGCTCACACCCTTGCGCGGGTAGAGCAGCGTCACGTCCTCGTTCACGAGCTGAATGGTGTCCCTATCGCCCGACACCACCAGCACGCGCATCCCCGCCTCGCGCCCCATGCGCGCATACGTCGCGAGCAGGTCATCGGCCTCGTAGCGGGGCTTGTCGACCGAGCACACGCCCAACGCGTCCAGCATCTCGCGCATGAGGGGGACCTGGGGCTCAAACTCGGGTGGCGTCGCGTCACGCGTGCCCTTATAAGAAGGAAGGCGCTCCGTCCTGAATGTGCCACCTGGCAGGTCGAATGCGACCGCGACGTGGGTCGGCTTGCGATCCGCCACGAGAGTCGCAAGCATCGACGTGAAGCCATACACGGCGTTCGTCGGCGTGCCGGTATCGGTCGCAAATTTGTCCACGGGAACGCCGAAAAACGCACGAAACGCCATCGACAAACCATCGACAAGTAACAAGGTCTCCTTGGCTGATTCGCTCACAGGTGCCAACCTATCCTCTATGACCGACAGCACAGCGGGAAATGACCAACCATCCGACGGACTTATTGCGAAGCTCGGGATCGTGGTCGAGAGCGTCACGGCCGACCGCGCGACAGCGACGATGCCAGTCGAGGGCAACACGCAACCGTACGGAGTGCTTCACGGCGGAGCGTCGGCGGCCCTCGCCGAGACCGTGGGGTCGCTCGCGGCGATGGCTCACGCGGGCGCCGGCAAGATGGCCGTAGGCGTAGACCTCAACATCACCCATCACCGCGCAATCTCGGCAGGTATAGTGACGGCCACCGCAACTGCGGCGCATCTAGGACGCAATGTCGCGTCCTACAACATTGAGGTCGTCTCCCCTGGCGATCTACGTGTAGCAACAGCGCGCCTCACGTGCTTCATACGAGATATTCCGCTCACATAGCGGAAACATGACTGGTCTATGTTGGCCGAAACCGACTGGGAAGGACGACTGTGAAAACAGCGCTCGATACCCGCGTGATGGTTCGCGCAGGAGTGATCCTTGTCGTCGTTGCACTAGCCGTAACGCTGTATTCAACATTCGTTGGCAACAACGGTGATGAGTCCGGGCGTGCAGTAGCGGCGGCGGAAACGACGACCTCGATCTCCATGACTGCCAGCGACGACGCGGCCACCGACCAAGTGACGGAGGACGCGGCGACAGATGACACGTCGACCCCTTCAACCGCATCCTCGACACAAAGCAACCAACTCGCGCAAAACATCGTCAACGGGCTTACGTTTGGGCTCCTGCTCGCGTTGGCCTCGGTCGGCCTTTCGCTCATCTACGGAACGACGGGGCTCAGCAACTTTGCCCACGGCGAGCAAGTGTCCTTTGGGGCAGTGCTGACCTACTTCTTGGCGACAAGTGACAAGGTTTCCCTCCCGCTCATTCCCGTGGAGTTCACGATCGGGCTCCCGCTCATATTCGCGGCATTGCTGGCGATCACCATCTCCGGCGGAACCGGTTGGCTCCAAGACAAGTTCCTGTGGGGGCCACTGCGACGCAAGCGTGTGGGCACCGTGCAGCAGATGATCGTCTCCATCGGGCTTTCACTCGCACTCGTCAACCTGTTGCAGTGGTGGATGGGTGGGCGCAAGATGCGGCTCACCACCTCGATCGACGAACGGCACCACTGGGGTCCGATCGACATCAGCAACCAGACCATGATCTCTGCGGGTATCGCGATCGTGTGCCTGCTCGGTGTCTCTGCATTCCTGCTCTACACCCGCTTGGGGCGTGCTACGAGGGCGGTCTCGGATAACCCGTCGCTCGCCGCTGCATCGGGAATCCGCGTCGATTCCATCGTGAGACTCGTCTGGATTCTCGCTACGGCCCTCGCGGCGGTCGGCGGAATTCTGCTCGCGCTCTACGAACAGGCCACGTCGTTCGATTCCGGCGCCCGCATCCTGTTGCTCATGTTCGCCGCAGTCACTCTTGGTGGCCTCGGCCAGCCGTTTGGTGCACTCGTCGGATCGCTCGTCATCGGCGTCGTCGTCGAAGTGTCAACCGTGTGGTTGCCGCCGGACCTCAAATTCGCTACCGCGCTCGGCATTCTCATCTTGGTGCTCCTCTTTAGGCCCCAAGGCATCCTCGGCAGAGGGGAAAGGGTGGGCTAACCATGGACTTTCTTGGACTACTCACCGATGCGGGGCGCGAGGTCTTCGCCCCCACAACCGCCGCGTTCGCGCTCGCCGCGATCGGACTCAACTTCCACTTTGGGCTCACGGGCCTGCTCAACATGGGGCACGCGGGATTCATGCTGCTCGGCATGTATGGCTATGCGATCACCGTGCGCGAAGTCACCGAGAACAATGACATGTTCCTCGGACTGCATATGGCACCAGGTGCCACGATCGCCTTGGGAGTCATGGTCGCGATCATCGTGTCCGTGATCTTCGGCCTCCTCTTGGGATGGCCGACGCTCAAGCTTCGAGGCGACTATCTCGCAATCGTCACGATCGCGGCAGCCGAAATGGTGCGCTTCCTTGGACGGTCTCAGACCTTCAAGGACCTCACCGGAGGCTCGACGGGTATTCGAGGCAAGGACTTCAAGGGTCCCTTCGAAGCACTGTCGCCATTCCCCGACCGCCAGGTCACGATCGGCCCGTTCACCTTGCATGGCTCGATCTCGACGTCTTGGTGGCTCGTCGTCGTGTCGTGGACCATCGTCGCGCTCGCGGCATTGCTGTTCTGGAGGCTGTCACGGTCACCCTGGGGGCGCGTGCTCAAGGGCGTCCGCGAAGATGAGGACGCAGTGCGCTCACTCGGCAAAAACGTCTACAGCTACAAGATGCAGGCCCTCGTCCTCGGCGGCGTCATCGGCGCGCTCGGCGGGGTCCTGTGGTCCTTCGGCAACGCAGTGGCACCCGACTCGATGGGTAGGCCGACGACCTTCTGGGTGTGGACCTTGTTGTTGTTGGGAGGTGCGGCCACCGTGCTCGGGCCGCTCCTGGGGTCAGTCCTGTTCTGGATGTCTCTCGTGCTCGTGAAGGGACTCGCGGCGATGTTTATCCCAGACACATGGCTGTCTCCCACGCAACTCGAACCGTTCTCGCTCATGCTTGTGGGCGTCACATTGATGCTCCTCGTGATCTTCAGACCACAAGGAATCCTCGGAGATCGAAGGGAGTTGGCGATCAATGACCGCTAAGGAAAACCCCTTTGCCCACACGTCCGCCACGCCTGGCTCGGCGAAGTCTGACCCTGTCATCGTGGCTCACGGTGTTCACCGAAGCTTCGGAGGCCTCACGGCCGTCGACGTCGAGCACCTAGAGGTGCAACGGCACGCGATCACGGCGCTTATCGGCCCCAATGGCGCCGGTAAGTCGACGTTCTTCAACCTGCTGACCGGCTTCGACAAGCCCCAGAAGGGCGAATGGTCGTTCAACGGGGATTCGCTGCAGAGTCACTCCCCCGCCAAGGTGGCACGTGCGGGCATGGTCCGCACGTTCCAGCTCACCAAGGCGCTTTCGCGCATGACGGTCATCGAGAACATGCGACTTGGCGCCGCGGGGCAGGGTGGAGAGAACTTCTTCACCGCGCTCTTCCCCGCCTTGTGGCGGGCCAAGGAGGCCACGATCACCGCGAAGGCCGAGGATCTGCTTGAGCGCTTCAAGTTAATCGACAAGCAGAACGACTTTGCAGGAGAGCTTTCCGGTGGCCAGCGCAAGTTGCTGGAGATGGCGCGCGCCTTGATGTCTGACCCGGAAATCGTGATGTTGGACGAGCCGATGGCTGGCGTCAACCCCGCGCTCACCGAATCCCTGCTCGAGCACATCGTCGAACTACGGGAACGCGGTGTGACGGTGCTCTTCGTGGAGCACGACATGCACATGGTGCGACGCATCTCGGATTGGGTCGTGGTGATGGCAGAAGGCAAGATCATCGCCGAGGGGCCGCCCGAGACCGTTATGCAGAACACGGCCGTGCAGGATGCCTACCTCGGTGCCCACCACGACACAGATCTGTCGGAGGACCTTTCATGAGCGCGTCACCCACACAACGAGCAGAAGCCTCGACGGAGGTCGTTCTCGAAGCGACCGACGTGATTGCCGGTTACCTTCCAGGGATCGACATCCTCAACGGGTGTTCTATGAGTGTGAAGGAAGGCGAACTCATCGGCATTATCGGCCCCAACGGAGCCGGCAAATCGACGTTCCTCAAGGCCCTCTTCGGACTTGTGCCTGTGCGTTCCGGATCGGTCACGCTACGCGGCGACGACATCACCAACGTGCGCGCGGATGCCCTCGTGAAGCGCGGCATCGGTTTTGTGCCCCAGAACAACAACGTGTTCCCTTCGCTCAGCATCGAGGAAAATCTCGAAATGGGCGCGTTCCAGCAGCACAAAAAGTTCAAGCAACAGTTCGAAAAGATCGTCGACCTCTTCCCTGTGCTCGGCGAGCGCCGCGGGCAGCGGGCGGGCTCGCTTTCGGGCGGCGAGCGCCAGATGGTTGCCATGGCACGAGCACTCATGATGGATCCCGCCGTTCTGCTGCTCGACGAGCCGAGTGCCGGGCTGTCCCCCGTACGCCAGGACGAGACCTTCGTGCGGACTCGCGATATCAACCGCACCGGAGTCACCGTCATCATGGTGGAGCAGAACGCGCGGCGCTGCCTTCAGATTTGCGATCGAGGCTATGTGCTTGATCAGGGCACATCGGCGTATACCGCGAGCGGCCAGGAGCTGCTGCGGGATCCCAAGGTCATCGAGCTGTACCTGGGAACGCTCGGCGCCTAAAGACCTCACACTCGAACGCCTCGGTCCTCACGGGCCGGGGCGTTTGTGCGTCACGAGGCACACGCCACCCTCACTCACCCCCCGAGGATCGGGTTCCGTGCCGCCTAGGAGGCTCCTGGCGCGCGTGGCGGCCTGTTCCGGACTGACTGACCGCGCCCAGGACGAACGTCCCGCCACCTTCGATCCCGCCCGCTCGGTGCGGATCGAGCCATTGGACGGGCGTGACCGCTGGGGGCGGTACGGATCGAGCCATTGGACGGGCGTGACCGCTGGGGGCGGTACGGATCGAGCCACTGGACGGGCGTGACCGCTGAGGGTGGTACGGATCGAGCCATTCAATGAGAGCTGGTCATTCGGGCACGCAAAAGGGCCCCGGCCGAAGCCGGGGCCCTTCCGCAGGTGAGGTCTTAGACCTCGCCGAACACTGCCTCGGTCCAGGCGGGGACGTTGTCCTCGCCGTAGACGTAGACGCCGATGTAGGCGCTCGAGGGGTCGTTGTCTGCGTTGAACGGACCAGAGCCCGAGATCGACTTGTACATGATCTCTTCGCCCGCGTTGATCAGGTCAGAGCATTCGACCCAACCGCTGCACTCGGTACCACCGTCGGCGCCTGAAACGGCCGCCATGTTGGCCTGAATGGTCACGCCGTCAGGAGCGCCGCCCTTGAGTGCCGCCAGAGCGACAAGCATCGTGGCGTCGTACGACTCCGGCCCGTAGGCGTAAGAGTCGAGCGGTCCACCGTGAGCGCCATCAAGGAGCGTCTTGAAGTCGGCACTCGCGTCGGCACCGGGGATAGTTCCCTTAGAGCCGGCGAGCGTGCCTGCGTCGAAGTCTGACGAGTAGTCGGTCGTGTTGCCGTCAACCATGTAGATCTTCGACGAGTCGTAACCAGCGGCGACGAGCTCGGGGATGATCTGCTTGGCCTGGTCGAACGAGATGAGCGCGATCGCCTCAGGGCTCGTGGCAAGAATCGCCTGAACATCGGACGAGAAGTTCGACGCTGCCGGGTCGAATTCCTGACCCTCGGAGCCGTAGGTCAGCGTGCCGCCGGCCTCTTCAACCGTAGCCTGAACAACGTCACGCAGCGAGGTGCCGTAGTCGTCGTTGAAGACCAGGACGCCGATGTTCTTGTAGCCGTCGGCAAGCATGACGTTGGCCAGAGCGTTGCCCTGGACCGTGTCCGGCGGTGCCACGCGGAAGTAGAACTCGGAGTAGCCCGAAAGAGCCGTCGAGGTGTTTGCGGGCGAGATCATGACGACCTCGGCCGCGGCCACGTCGTCGACCACGTTGAGCGTCACCGAAGACGACGCGGCGCCCACGATTGCGCCCACACCGTCGGCGACCATCTTAGAGACGGACTGCGACGTGATCTGCGGCTGGGTGGTGTCTGAGGAGTCGGTATCGATGATCTCGACGTCGGCACCGAAGATGCCTCCGGCCTCGTTGATTTCATTCGCTGCAAGGTGCACGCCTGCCACCTCGGGCGGGCCGAGGAATGCGAGCGAGCCGGTCAGCGGAAGCAGCGTGCCGATCTTCAGAGCGCCGGCCTCAGACGTCATCGCCGAAGTGGCGGATGTGTCGTCGCTGTCCCCGCCCGATGCGCAAGCGGCTAGGGCTAGGGACGCGGTGGCCGCTAAAGCGACGCCACGTGCGATGGTGTTCCATCGAGCCATGTTTTTCCCTCCATACAGGTGCGGTGGGGGCAAGCCCACCGGGGCCACCACGAGGACGGTCCTCGTCGGCAACTGACTTCACCGTAGCGGGAGCGGGTTTCGTTCGTGCGTCGCAAGGATCACGATTTTGTGACCTTTGTTACGAAAACGGGACCCAAGTCCCGGGGGGTACCAGGGAAAACTGTTTGAGGACTACTTGCCCATTTGTTCGATGACGGCTTCAGCAACTTCTCGCATGGTGAGACGGCGGTCCATCGACGTCTTCTGGATCCACCTGAAGGCCTCGGGCTCGTTCAGCTGCATCTTTTCCATGAGAATGCCCTTGGCCCGCTCGACTGTCTTGCGCGTCTCCATGCGTTCGTGGATGTCGGCGATCTCGTTCTCGAGCGCGCGGATCTCAACGAAGCGTGACGCGGCAATCTCCACCGCGGGAAGCAGGTCTGCGGGGGTGAACGGCTTGACCACGTAGGCCATCGCTCCGGCGTCGCGCGCGCGCTCCACGAGCTCGGTCTGCGAGAACGCTGTCAGCAACACCACGGGCGCGAGGCGCTCCTTGGCAATATGCTCGGCCGCGGTGATGCCATCCATGATGGGCATCTTGACGTCCATGACGATCACGTCGGGCTTGAACTCGCGCGCAAGGGCGATCGCTTCTTCGCCGTTGGACGCCTCGCCGACGACGTCGTACCCTCCTTCGCGGAGGGTTTCGACGATGTCCATACGGATCAGCGCCTCGTCCTCAACTACGACAGCGCGGCGCTTACCGGTCTTTACCTCTACAGGTGCAATGGAGTCGTTCACAAGCGATAGCCTAGTGGCCACGCCCCGATAGCCCAACCGGCAGAGGCATACGGCTCAAACCCGTACCAGTGTGGGTTCGAATCCCACTCGGGGCACTCTTCTCTACCCGTCATCGTGAGACACACACGATGCGAGCCTCTCCACGGCAGCTTGTCACCTTCCTTTTGCGCCGCGTTTTGCACATCTGGCGGCGCCGCTTGCCGTCATAGACGAGGAATTCCCGACGCTCCCCACGGGTTGTCCCTGTATCGACGGGCCGATGGTCGACGACCAGAGGAGAGTTGCCATGGACACCCCGCTCGGGAACGCCGCACGTTTCTTTGCTGCCGCCGAGTCCCGATGCCCCTCTCTAGCCGTCGCCCCATGGACCTTGAGAAACTCCCCGTGATGACACCGGAGGGCCCCTGGGATCTACTTGTCATCGGCGGTGGAACCGCGGGAATTGTCGGCGCAAAGGCCGCCGCCAAGCTCGGCGCGCGGGTCGCGCTTGTCGAGCGCGCTCGCACCGGAGGCGACTGCCTGTGGACCGGGTGCGTGCCCAGCAAGGCGCTTCTCGCGTCGGCCGCTCGGGCGGCTGACTCCCGCAGCGCTTCTGCGCTCGGCATCCACCTGACGGGGGTCAGGATCGACCTCACCGAGGTTTTCGCCCACGTACGAGCCACGATCGCCGCTATCGAACTCCAAGACGCCCCCGCTGCCCTCCGCGGCGCTCGGGTACCAGTACTTCACGGAGAGGCGCGGTTCACCGAACCCACCACGGTCGAGGTAGATGGGCAACGGCATAGCTTTCGCCAGGCACTGCTGGCCACTGGCGCATCACCTGCGATTCCGTCGGTCCCCGGTCTGGCCGAGTCAGGACCCCTCACGAGTGACACCGTGTGGGAGCTCACGGCTCTACCAGAGCGCCTCACCGTGATGGGCGGCGGAAGTATCGGTTGCGAACTCGCGCAGGCGTTCGCCCGCTTGGGCTCGAAGGTCACGCTCACTGAGGCCGCTCCCCGACTGCTCCCACACGAGGATCCCGACGCGTCGGCCCTGGTGCAAGCCTCCTTGGAGAGTGACGGAGTGCGGGTGCTGACGGGGCACCTGGCGACCGTTGTTCACGGGAGTCCTGGCCGGCCCGGTGTCCTTGGCGCCCGACGGCCCGTCGGGCGCCATCGACATCGCTCACGACGCACTCGTAGTAGCGGTGGGCCGCCAGGCCAGGTCTAGCGGCCTCGGGTTGCACCATGCAGGCATCGACGTGGACGCGCGGGGTTTCGTCACCGTTGATCGCAGGCTCCGCACCACGAATGCCCGAGTATGGGCCGCCGGGGACGTCACCACGATGCCTCAGTTCACCCACCTCGCGGGCGTCCACGCGAGTGTCGCCTCCGCTCACGCCGTACTGGGCCTTCGACGCGCCGTCGACCTCTCCGCTGTTACCCGGGTCACGTTCACGGACCCCGAGGTCGCAGCCGTCGGCGCAGCGACGTGGAGCGTCACAGGCGACACTGCGCGCGTCGTCACCTGGCGCCACACGGACGTCGACCGCGCCGTGGCGGAAGGTCGAACCGACGGATTGACGCGACTCGCGCTAGGAAGGCACGGCAAGGTCATCGGCGCGACGATCGTGAGTCCCCGGGCCGGCGAGTATTTGGCCAAGGTAACACTCGCGGTGAAGCACGGGCCGACAGCAACGAACCTCGTGGCAGCGACCCATCCTTACCCCACCTACGGCGACGGTGTCTGGAATGCGGTAATCTCCGTCTTCGAAGACAGGCTTGCCCGTCCCGGTGCGCGCAGGGTCACCGGCGCGCTCGTCTCGGCACTAAGGGCCCCTCGTGAGCCTACGACGCGTTCCGACCTGGCGAGGCATTGAGCGCGAACCGCACCAAAGAATCACCGATATTCGGGATTCGGGTGATCGAACCGCTCGCCCGCGTCCCATGCGCTGCGCTGGTTCCCATGCACAGGGAACCCGCCGCTGCGCTTAAGCATGGCAGCGAGATGCATGAGATTCCACGTCATGAACGTGGTGTTGCGCTGAGTGAAGTCGTTTTGGGGGCCACCCGAACCCTCGTCAAGATACGACGGCCCCGGCCCCGAGGGACCAAGCCAGCCGGCGTCGGCCTGAGGCGGTATCGCGTAGCCGAGGTGCTGCAGCGAGTACAGCACGTTCATCGCGACGTGCTTGGCGCCATCCTCGTTTCCGGTGATCACGACGCCGCCCACGCGCCCGTAGTACAGGTATTGCCCCTCCTCGTTGAGCATCCCCGACAGCGAGTAGAGACGCTCGATGAGCCTGGTACAGACGCTCGACTTGTCACCCAGCCACAGAGGCGTGCCAACCACCAGGATGTCGGCGCCCAGTATCCGAGGAACCAGGTCCGGCCAATCATCACGTTCAGCGCCGTGGTCCGTCATGTCGGGGTAGACACCCGGCGCAAGGTCGTAGTCGACGGCACGGACCTCGTCCACCGTGACTCCGTTTTTGCACATGATCGCGGTGCTCACCTCCATGAGGCCCGCCGTATGGGAGAGCTCCGGGGAGGGCTTCAGCGTGCAATTCACAAAGACGGCGTTCAGGTCGGAGAAATCGTGTGCGGTCATCGTCGGGTGCTCCTCATCGTTGCGGAATCCATGGTGCGGAAACCCGCTGCTGTGTCGGCCTATTCCTTGGGATGCAGCGAGTTACTCCTCTCGAGCCGGCGTATAGCGAGAGGCCCAGGCGGCCAGCACGTCGGCCGCGTATCGCGCGTCGTGCTCCCCCGTCAGCAGGTGATCGGCCCCATCCAGGCCAATGAAAGACTTCGGATGCCTCGCCGCGTCAAAGATCTCGCGGGCGTTGTCGATGCCAACGATGGTGTCCTGAGGGGAATGCATCACGAGCAGCGCCCTTCCCAATTCGGCGATACGACGCCGCTGTGGTTGCTCACGTAGGTCGTCGAGAAACGCCCGGTGGACGGTGAAGCTCCTGCCCGCCAACTGAACCTGAGCCCGACCATGCGCCTCGAGCGTCGGAACCGCGTGGGCAAGCAGCCGTGCCACATGGGAGGGATCGCTCGGCGCGCCAATCGTCGCCACCGCCACCGCCTCGGGGATCGAAGACGCCGCCGCGATCACGGCCGCGCCCCCTAGCGAGTGTCCCACCAGCAGGCCAGGGCCCTGTCCCCTGGCGCGAAGAAAGCCCCCGGCCGCCGATAGGTCCGCCACGTCCATGCTGAAGGTCGCCTCACCGAACGTGCCCTCCGACTCCCCCAGTCCAGTCACGTCAAACCTCAGTACAGCGAAACCCCGAGCAGTCAACGCCCGCGCGATCCTGGCCGCAGCGATACTGTCCTTTCCGCACGTGAAGCAGTGTGCGAAGAGTGCTGTCATGACGGCGGGCCCGCCGTCGGGCAGGTCCAGCAACCCCACAAGCCGCTGACCCGCGGCCCCGTCAAATGCCACATGCTCGGCCATTGTCTTTGTTCCCGTCCTCCGGCCGCGGGCCGGTCATGGTTGAGGCAACCCAGTTTCGCCCCACGCGGTTCCACACACCGTACAGACTCCATCGTCGGCCCATGGAAGACACTGCATGCTCCAACGGGTTCCACTACCGTCGACTCAGGCGACCGCTCAGACTCTCAACGGAGACATACCGTGAAGGCAGCACTACGCAGCGACTCGGCCCCGGCGGACAAGCGGCACTGAAGACATGGCGACGAGCACCCTCTACACGCCATCGGGATTGCAGGTCCCTGCCATCACCGCCACACAGATGCGCGAGGTAGACCGCCTGGCGGTCGAGGAACTCGGCCCGAATCTCTACCAAATGATGGAGAACGCCGGACGGAACCTTGCCGAGTTCTGCAGGCAAGCGCTGGGCGACGGCTGGGCCGAGAAGCGAATCGTCGTGTGCGCCGCCACCGGAGGCAATGGCGGTGGAGGAATCTGCGCGGCGCAGCACCTCGCGAACCACGGCGGAGGCGTCACGCTTGTGGTGGCAGACCGAGCACAGCTCGACGGGGTTCCGGCCGAACAGCTCGCGCTGTTTCGTCATTCCGGAGGCCGCCTGACCGACGTCGAGCAGGCCAGCGCGCTGCACGCCGACCTCATCGTGGATGCGGTGCTGGGCTACAGCCTGAACGGTGCTCCGCACGGCGTGGCGGCCCACCTCATTGGCTGGATGGCGAGCACCGGAGCACCCATCGTGTCGCTCGACGTTCCCTCGGGGGTGGACTCGAGCACGGGACTCGCGCCGGGCGCTTTCGTGAACGCCACCACCACCATGACGCTCGCCCTCCCCAAGCAGGACCTCGACGGACCGGCCGTGGGGCAACCATTGCTCGCGGACATTGGTGTACCACGCGATGTCTACCGACGCATCGGAGTGGATGTTCCCCAGGAACTCTTCACCGAGGGCTGTCATGTGAGACTGAAGCCTTCCGTACTTGACCAAAACCTCGGAGGAATCTCATCCTGATCCGCACGCTTGTCCAGGACTACGAGGACATCCATATCGCCATCGGCATTCTGGGAAACCTACTGTTCGTCGTGGGTTCGGTGCTGTTCTTCAAGGCCTTCGAGCAGCACTACACCCTCGCCGTCTCACTGTTCGTCGTCGGCTCTACCTTCATGTTGATCGGCTCCGTCGGCAATGGGCTGCGCCGCTGGTGGGAACGCCGCGAGGAGCGAACGACTTCCACGCAAGCATGACGGGCGCCTTGTGACCCATGGGTCGCCTCAGCCCTGCGAGCCACTGAGCCCATCGGCAAAGTCACGCAATCGGGCGACAGCGTCGTCGTCGACGGACGTCTCCTCAGGCGCATTCGCCGCAATGGCCGTCTTAATCGCAAGGTAGGTCGATGCCTCGAGCCCACATTTGCGGCAGACCTCCAGGTGTTCGGCGACCATGTGGGACGTTGGCGCCTCGGTCTCACCGTCGAGGTAGCTCTGCAAGACCTTGGCCACTTGGTGGCATTCGGAGCGCGTCAGTTTAAACATCACATACCCTTCCTGCGGGGCGCAAGCCCCTCCGCTGTGGGCTTGGCGCGAATCCGTGTGCACGCCCGGTGCGGCCTGCTCATGACGGTGCCACGAGGGACACCCAACGTGTCGGCCGGCTCCTGATAAGGACAGCCCCTCGATGTCGACCAGCTGAATCACCAGTCGATGCTTTTCCGCCAACGCCGCCAGGGCCTCGGCGACCACGGACTCGAACAGTTCACTCACCACCACCTCTTCGGCGGCCGGTGTCGCTGTACCCAATCGGTCCATGGTGTCCGCGACTCCATCGCCGTCGGCCAAAAGGACAGCACTACGTACGCGGACTCGGTTCAGATGAGTGTGTCTCAGGATTGTCAACAACCAGGCCCTTGGATGCGCGCCGTCGAAGCGGTCCACGGCACGGTAGGCGCGGATGAGCGTGTCCTGGACGAGGTCTTCCGCGTCGGCATTCTGTCCGGCCCGAGACAGCGTCACCCGGTAAAACACCGGAGTCTCCGGCACGACGTAGTGGTCGAACGCTGACTGGTTCGCGCTCGTGGGTCCATTGATCACGTTGCGTAACCCCCGTTTTGCCGCGAGTGTTCCATGTGTCCGATCCTGCGAGATCGGCTACGTTCGCGCCTCGACGCATGCGGCTCGTGCAGCCGCGAGGTCCAGACACTCCTGGTCCTCAAGGCGGTGCTGCGCCGTCAACGTCTGGACCCAAATCCACCGCACTTGGCGTCACGCTGGTGGTGGACAGACCACACGCGGCATACTCATGGGTATGGACCAGCCCCGCACTCGCGTCGACGCCAAGCAACACATCGCCCTCGTTGCCCACGACAACAAGAAGATCGAACTGCTCGAGTGGGCAAGCTTCAACCGCGATACCCTCGCGCCGCATCACCTGTATGCCACGGGCACCACGGGAACGATGCTCGAGTTTGAACTCGGCCTCCCCGTGCACCGATTCCTCTCGGGGCCAGTGGGCGGCGACCAGCAGATTGGCGCCAAGATCGCCGAGGGGGCCATCGACATGCTGGTGTTCTTGTGGGACCCACTCGAGGCGCAGCCCCACGATCCGGACGTCAAGGCCCTGCTTCGCCTCGGCGCCGTATGGAACATCCCCATGGCGTCGAACATCGCCACTGCGGACTTCCTCATCACCTCTCCCCTGTTCGCCGCGCATTACGAGCGCGCGGTACCCGACTTTGGCCCCCGTACGTGGCAGGACGCAGCGGGAACCGCGACCGAAGGCTAGCGGCGTGCCGGGGGACTTGCGAGAAGGTCGTCGGTGCGCCCCTCGACACCCTCGTGTGACCAGGTGATCGATGCGCGACAATCCACAAGATCCACTTCGAGCGCGGCCCAAGAGGCACCGGCCTCCCAACGCATGATGAGCACCGACGCCTCCTCGTCGTGCGCAAACGTGAACACACCGTCGAACACGGGAAGCGTCGAGCGGAAGCGACACAGCGCCAAGAGCGCGGCAACGACGGGCCGTTCAACCTCCGCCGCGACCTCGTCAGGCGAGTAGTACCTGCGGTTGATATCCCTTCCCACGCCCGTACGTTGCAAAAGGCCGACGTCGTTGCGACCCGCCAGCGCGCCTACGTAATAGACCTGCGGGATGCCGGGAACGAAGAATTGGAGAGCCCGCGCGATAAGGTACGCGTTGTCGTCGGCCCCGAGTGCGTCATAGTAGGTGCAATTGACCTGGTAAAGATCGAGATTAGACGCCGCGGCACCCGTAGCGAGTCCGCTCGTGCCCCCCGAGTTTCGGTGGATCGATTCCACCAATGCGTCGATTTGCGTAGGAGTCAGCAAACCTGGTCGATCGGGGGCGGTCTGGTCCGCGCCTACGTCGATCACGCCGATGCCGTCATGCGTGTCCAGCACGGTGACAGCGTTCGGTGGCCGTACTTCCATCCAGCGTGCGAGAGGGCCGCCATCTCCCGTCCCGAGCGCGTGGAGGACGAGCGGCGGGAGGGCGAAGTCGTAGACCCTGTCGACCGCCGATCCAATCTCGATCTGCCGTTCAAAGTACGAATGCACCTCGACAAGCACCTCGACGCCCTTTGCACGGGCCTTGTCAGCGAACGCGGCAATGAAGGCGTACGTGTCCTCGGTCATGAAGCACGTAGTGCCCGGCGTCTTGATCGCGTACCCGACTGCGTCGAGACGGACCATGGATACCCCCGCGCGCGAAACCTCGTCAAGGATCGCTTCCAAGTAGCGCTGCGCTGCGGGATGCGCCACATCGATATCGATCTGCTGAGGCGTGAACGTTGTCCACACCAGTCGCTGCGTACCCGCCACCCTGTACGGAGTGAAGGGCACTCCTGGACGCGGCCTGTACACCGCCGTCAGGTCGCTCTCGGTGGCTCCGTCGGGAAACACAGACGCCATGGTGAGAAACATGCCGGCCGAGGGGGATGCCTCTCCCCTCGCGCACCAGTCCACAAAAGACGCCGAGGACGACGACACGTGGTTCACGATGATGTCGACCATGACGTCGCCGCGCCGAGCGAGGGAGCCGATGTCTTCCCACGTGCCCAGCCTCGGATCGACGGTCGTGTGATCGGTGGGGTCGAAACCCGCATCGGCACCATCGAACGGGGTAAAGAACGGAAGGACGTGCACGCCGCCGAAGGACTCGTTCCAGGGCTGGGACTCGAGAAGAGCGTTCAGTCCCGCGAGGTCGCCCGCGAGTCGGTCGGCATACGTGATCAGTTGAACGGCATTGCGTGCCATCGCGAGACTCCATTCGTCGACCGGACCGCGGGCGTACGCGGCTCCGTCCTGTGCGCTAGTTCCGACTGTACTTTTCGCCCGGCCTCCCCGCCAGGTGGCGCCCGGAACGCAAAGAAGAGGGGCCGCCGGCTTTCGCCGATGGCCCCTCCGCTTCACTCACATACTGACTAGCTACGAACCTGTCCGACCTTGTGAACAATGATCGAGTTCGTGGTGCCAGGAATGCCAACGGGCGTACCTGAGACGACGAGGACGAGGTCGCCATCGACGGCGCGACCGGTGCTCTTGAGCAACGTGTCAACCGTGGTGACCATGTCGTCCGTCGTGTCCGCCTTCGGAACGATCAAGGCCTCGACGCCCCATGACATCGCAAGACGCTTCTGCGTGTCGGGATTGGGGGTGAACGCCACCATAGGAGTCTCGGGACGCAAGCGCGACATGCGCTGCGCCGAGTCACCGGACTGCGTGAACGTCACGATCTGCTTGATATCGAGGGTCTCCGCGATTTCAGCTGCTGCGTGAGTGATCGCACCACCGCGGGTCTTGGGGCTTGCCTTGTACGGCGCGATGCGGCGGAAGCCCTTCTCCTCGGTGTTCTGGATGATGCGTGCCATCGTCTGGACCGTGATGATCGGGTAGTCGCCCACCGAGGTCTCGCCCGAAAGCATGACGGCGTCGGCACCATCGAGGATGGCGTTGGCGCAGTCAGAGGTCTCGGCGCGCGTCGGCACGGGCGAGTGAGTCATCGACTCAAGCACCTGAGTGGCGACGATGACGGGCTTGGCCTGTGAACGGCACAGCTCGATCGCACGCTTCTGTACGAGCGGCACGTCTTCGAGCGGAAGCTCAACACCGAGGTCACCACGGGCGACCATGACACCGTCGAACGCGTCGACGATCTCTTCGAGGTTGTCGACGGCCTGAGGCTTCTCGACCTTGGCGATGACGGGCACGATGCGCCCCTCTTCGGCCATGATGCGTGCGACGTCGGCGTAGTCGGCCGCAGAGCGCACGAACGACAGCGCAATGAAGTCGGCGCCCAGCTTGAGGCCCCAACGCAGGTCGGACTCGTCCTTCTCGGACATGGCAGGCACCGACACGGCGACGCCTGGAAGGTTGATGCCCTTGTTGTTCGAGACCTCGCCAGGAACGACGACGCGGGTGACCACGTCAGTGCCGTCCTTGACCTCAAGGACCTCGATGCGCACCTTGCCATCGTCGATCAGCAGCGAGTCGCCAGGCTTGCAGTCGCCTGCGAGGCCCTTAAACGTGGTGCCACAGATGTCCTTGGTGCCTTCGACCTCACGCGTGGTGATGGTGAAGATGTCACCGACGGCCAGGTCGTGGGGGCCGTCAACGAAACGCGCGAGGCGAATCTTGGGGCCCTGAAGGTCGACGAGGACGGCAACGTTGCGGCCGGCCTCTTTCGCGGCCTGGCGCACGTTGTTGTAAACGGCCTCGTGCTCTTCTTCGCTGCCGTGGCTACGGTTGATACGGGCTACATCCATGCCCGCCTCCACCAGCAACTTCATCTGGTCCAATGACGCAGTTGCGGGACCGATGGTGCAGACAATCTTCGCGTTTCGCATGTTCTCCAACCTTAAGTGTTTCAAGCCCGTAGCGAGACGGTTCTCGCCGTCACGGGCGCCGGAAGCTCGGTGCTTCCGGTGAGATATGTATCGATGGCCGCGGCTGCGGCCCGACCTTCCGCAATCGCCCACACGACGAGGGACTGTCCCCGACCTGCGTCTCCTGCGACAAATACGCCGTCCACCGCTGTCGCAAACGAATCGTTGCGTGCCACGGTGCCACGGGGGGTAAATCCAATGTGCTCGAGCTGGCCCAAGGTGTGACGCTCGGGTCCGGTGAATCCCATCGAGATGAGGACCAGGTCCGCGGGAATCTCTTGCTCGGAGCCCGGCGCCGGCCCACGAGAACCGTCAGGCATGATCTGCGTCTGTGCAAGTCGCACCGCAGTCACCTGCTCGTCCTCATCCGCCAGGAATTCGATGGTCGACGCAAGGAAACGACGCTCGCCGCCCTCTTCGTGAGACGAAGAGATGTCGAAGAGCATCGGATGGGTCGGCCATGGCTGTGAACGCGCATCACGCTGCTCAGGCGGCTTCACACCAATAGCGAGGGTCGTCACCGACTTGGCTCCCTGGCGCAACGCTGTGCCCAGGCAGTCAGAGCCGGTGTCTCCACCGCCGATGATGATCACGTGCTTGTCCTTTGCGGTGATCTGGCGCTCGACAACGTCGCCCGCAGCCACCTTGTTGCCTTGAGTCAGATAGGGCATCGCATAGTGGATGCCCTTATATCGTCTCCCGGGAACCGGCAAATCGCGCGGGACTGTCGACCCAGTGGCGATCAGGACGGCGTCAAAACGGGCCCGAAGGTCGTCCCACGTGATGTCCTTGCCGATCTCGACGCCTGTACGGAACCGCGTGCCCTCGGCCTCCATCTGCTCAACGCGCCTGTCAATATGGATCTTCTCCATCTTGAAATCGGGCACACCGTTACGCATCAGACCACCGATACGGATGTCGCGCTCGTAGACGGCGACGGTGTGGCCTGCACGAGTGAGCTGCTGTGCGGCGGCGAGACCCGAAGGCCCCGAGCCGACGACCGCAATGGTCTTGCCCGTCTGACGCGATGGCTCGAGGGGGCGCACAGCGCCGCGCTTGAACGCCTCGTCAATGATCGAGACCTCGATGTTCTTGATCGTGACCGCGGGCTGGTTGATCCCCAACACGCAGCTCGACTCACACGGCGCAGGACAGATGCGCCCCGTGAACTCTGGGAAGTTGTTCGTCGCGTGCAGACGGTCGAGAGCGTCGTCCCATTGGCCGCGGTACACCAGGTCATTCCACTCGGGAATCAGGTTCCCCAAGGGGCAACCGCTGTGACAGAAGGGCACGCCGCAATCCATGCAGCGGCTGGCCTGTCGCGTCAGCGCTTCGGGGTCTTTCGCAAGCTCGTCCTTGACGTACTTCCAATCGAGCAGGCGCACGGGAACCGGCCTGCTCGGCGGGAGTTCCCGATCACGGTAGTTGAGGAATCCGCGAGGATCAGCCACGTGTCACCTCCAAGAAGTCGGTCCATGCGCCCGGCGCCGAAAGGTCCTGGCCCTTGGATTCAAGATCCGCCAACACCTCGCGGACGCGTGCGTACTGTGCGGGGAGCACGCGGCTGAAGCGTTCAACCGACACGTCCCAGTTTGCCAAGAGCTCTCGACCAAGGGGCGAGTCGGTTTCGGCCACGTGCGTTTCGATCAGAGATCGCACGATCGTAGAGTCTTCCGGGTCAAGTGCGCTCACGAGGAGCTCGCCGGTAGCAAGAGCGTCAGTGTTGACCCTCTCCGTCCTCAGGTCGAGGACGTAGGCGGTGCCTCCCGACATTCCAGCCCCAAGGTTACGGCCGGTGCGTCCAAGAATGACGGCGAGCCCGCCCGTCATGTACTCGAGTGCGTGGTCGCCCGCTCCCTCGACCACCGCGCTGGCACCAGAGTTGCGAACGAGGAATCGCTCACCCACCTGCCCGCGCAGGAAGACCTGACCGCCAGTCGCTCCGTAGCCGATCACGTTGCCCGCAATGACATCGAGTGAGTCGTTGAGCGCAGCCGACCGATCGGGTCTCACTACCACGCGGCCGCCCGAGAGTCCCTTGGCCACATAGTCATTGGCATCCCCCTCGAGACGAAGCGTGATGCCACGCGGCAGGAACGCCCCGAAGGACTGCCCCGCCGAACCGGTGCATTCCACCACGATCGTGTCGTCAGGCAGGCCCTTGCCGCGGTAGCGGCTCGTGACCTCGTAGCCAAGCATCGTCCCGATCGTGCGGTGCGTGTTGCGAACATCGCGAGTCAGGACGACGGGCTTTCCCGTCTCGAGGGCACCCTGCGCCTCTTCGATGAGTCCGATGTCAAGCGCCGCATCGAGTCCGTGATCTTGGGCCACCGACTGGTGGAGCGCGGAGCCCGAGGGCGGAACCGTCAGCACACGGCTCAGATCCAGCCCCTGCGCCTTCCAGTGGTCGATTGCCGCCCGGGTGTCGAGCAACTCGACGTGTCCCACGGCCTCTTCGATCGAGCGGAAGCCGAGCGATGCGAGCAGTTCACGCACCTGCTGAGCGATGAACTCGAAGAACGTCTCGACGAACTCCGCCCTGCCGCTAAACCGTTCCCGAAGCTCGGGGTTCTGCGTAGCAACGCCCACGGGGCACGTGTCCTTATGACACACGCGCATCATGATGCAACCCGAGACGACGAGAGGCGCGGTGGCAAAGCCGAACTCCTCGGCGCCGAGGAGCATCGCGACCAAGACGTCGCGACCGGTCTTGAGTTGACCATCGACCTGCACCACGATGCGATCGCGCAGGTCATTGCGTACGAGCGTCTGCTGGGTGTCGGCCAAGCCGATCTCCCAGGGTGCCCCCGCATGCTTAAGCGAGTTCAGCGGGCTCGCACCGGTTCCACCATCGGAGCCGGAGATGAGCACCACGTCGGACTTGCACTTGGCGACACCCGCGGCGATCGTTCCGACGCCCACCTCGGAAACGAGTTTGGTGTGCACTCGAGCCTTGGGGTTGGAGTTCTTCAGATCGTGGATGAGCTGCTTCAGGTCCTCGATCGAGTAAATGTCGTGGTGAGGCGGGGGCGAGATGAGACCAACGCCCGGCGTCGAGTGCCTGGTCTCGGCAACCCACGGGTACACCTTCGCCCCGGGGAGCTGACCGCCCTCGCCTGGCTTAGCGCCCTGCGCGAGCTTGATCTGGAGGTCGTCCGCGTTCACGAGGTACTCGCTCGTGACACCGAAACGACCGGAGGCCACCTGCTTGATCGCGCTGCGTCGAGCGGGGTCGTACAGGCGCTCGGTCGACTCCCCGCCCTCACCGGTGTTGGACTTACCGCCCAGCCGGTTCATGGCGATCGCGAGGGTCTCATGTGCTTCCCGCGAGATAGAGCCATAAGACATGGCCCCGGTGGTGAAGCGCTTGTAGATCTCCCGCAGGTGCTCGACCTCTTCGATCGGAACGGGAGGCCTGTCCGACTTGATCTCGAACATCCCACGCAGCGTCATCAGGCGCTTCGCCTGATTGTTCACGCGGTCCGTGTACTCGTTGAAGATCGCGTACTGCCGCGTCCGCGTCGAGTGCTGCAGCTTGAAGATGGTCTCGGGGTCGAACAGGTGCTCTTCGCCCTCGCGCCGCCACGAGTATTCGCCACCCACGTTGAGCCTGCGGTGTGCGGGACGCTGTCCCGACACGGGATACGCATCGGCGTGCCTGTCGGCTACCTCGTGCGCGATCACGTCAAGCCCCACGCCATCGATCTGGCTGGGAGTACCCGCAAAGTGACGGTCTACAAGCTCACGCGAGAGCCCTATCGCCTCGAATACCTGCGCGCCGCGGTAGGACGCGATCGTCGAGATGCCCATCTTCGACATGATCTTGAGAACGCCCTTGCCGAGCGCCTTGATCAGGTTCTTGACTGCCTTCTCCGCCGTGACATCCGTGATGTATCCACGTGCCACGAGGTCCTCGACGGTCTCCATTGCGAGATACGGGTTTACCGCGCCCGCGCCGTAGCCGATCAGCAGCGCGACGTGGTGAACCTCGCGCACGTCGCCAGCTTCGACGACGAGCGACACCTGGGTGCGGTTATGCCCGCGCACCAGGTGATGGTGCACGGCCGACGTCAGAAGCAGCGAGGGAATCGGGGCCAGGTCGGCGTCCGAGTCCCTGTCCGACAGGATCAGGAAGCTCACACCGTCGGCGAGAGCCTGATCGACCTCGACGAAGATCTCCTCAAGACGCGCGTCAAGACCAAGGCCGCCGTCGGCCGCCTTGTAGAGACCCTTAATACGACGCGACGAGAAGATTCCCTTGAGCTTGGGGTCCGCATCGATGTGGATGATCTTTGCCAGCTCATCGTTATCGATCACAGGGAAGTCAAGGTAGACCTTGCGCGCGTGCTCTGGTGAGCCCTCGAGAAGGTTCGGCTCGGGCCCAATCGCCCCGCCGATCGCCGTCACAATCTGCTCACGGATCGAGTCAAGCGGAGGGTTTGTCACCTGCGCGAAGATCTGAGTGAAGTAATCGAACAGCAGCTTGGGCCGCTGGGAAAGCACCGCGATCGGCGTGTCCGATCCCATGGCGCCGATCGGCTCGGCCGCGGCCACCGCCATCGGCTCCAGCAGAATCTTGAGCTCTTCCTCGGTGTAGCCAAACGTCCGCTGCCTGCGCACTACCGACGACCGCGAGTGGGACACGTGTTCCCTATCGGGCAGCTCCGCGAGGCGGACGGCGTGACGCTCGATCCATTCCTCGTAGGGGTGCTCCGACGCGAGAGCGGTCTTGACCTCGTCATCCTCGACGATGCGTCCCGCTGCGGTATCGACCAGAAGCATGCGTCCAGGCTGAAGCCGTCCCTTGCGCACGACGTCCGCGGGGTCAATGTCCAACAGTCCTGCCTCGGACCCACACACCACCAGGCCATCAGAAGTCACCCAGAACCGTCCGGGGCGAAGGCCGTTGCGGTCAAGCGTCGCGCCGATGAGGGTGCCGTCGGTGAAGTGGAGCGCGGCGGGGCCGTCCCACGGCTCGATAAGCGACGAGTGGTACTCGTAGAACGCTCGGCGCGCGGGGTCCATCTCTGTGTTGTTCTGCCACGCCTCGGGCATCATCATGAGCACCGCGTGCGGAAGGGTGCGTCCGCCCAGGTGGAGAAGCTCGAGCACCTCGTCGAAGGACGCGGTGTCCGACGCCGAGGGCGAGCACACCGGCGTCAAATCCTTCATGTCGCCCAACAGGTTCGACTGCAGCATCCCCTCACGGGCCGCCATCCAGTTGCGGTTCCCTCGCACCGTGTTGATCTCGCCGTTATGCGCGATCAGGCGCAGGGGCTGGGCAAGCGGCCACGAGGGGAAAGTGTTCGTCGAGAAGCGCGAGTGCACGAGCGCAAGCTCGGACTCAAAGAGCGGGTCGAGCAGATCCGGATAGACCTGCTCAAGCTGATACGTCGTGAGCATTCCCTTATACGTCAGGGTGCGCGACGACAGCGAGGCGAAGAAGGGACCCCCATGGTGGTCCGCTCGCTTGCGAATTCGATAGAGCTTGCGGTCGAGATCGATTCCCGTGAGGGAGTCGGAGACCACGAATACCTGGCGGAACGTGGGCGCGGACGCTCTCGCGGAGGGGCCGAGGGAGTCCAAGTTGACAGGGACATCGCGCCAGCCGAGGACGGTCGCGCCCTCAATGATCGCGGCGGCCTCGAAGGCCGCAACTTCAGCGGCTTCGGTTCCAGGGGTCAAAAAGGCGATTCCGACGCCGTACGCACCCGACCGGGGTAACTCAAAGTCTGTGACCGACTGGAGGAACTCGTGCGGAACCTGCGTGAGGATTCCGGCGCCGTCTCCGGTCTCCGTCTCGGCGCCCACGGCGCCGCGGTGTTCCAGGTTCTTGAGGGCGGTCAGGCCCTTGTCGACGATGTCACGTCCCGCATGGCCGCGCAGCGTCGCCACAAAGGCCACGCCGCACGCATCGTGCTCGAAGGAGGGGTCGTAGAGACCCTCCGAGGGCCATTCGCCTCCGTGATGCGTCGCCATCACACCGTCCTTTACCGTCCCGGCATCAAGCCAGGAACATCAGTCGTTTCGGGACGTCGTCGACCCTGTGTACATACGAACATTGAGACTACCGCGTTCGCTCGTGGCGATTGGGCGCCTCAGTCGTGATCGACGTCGGCTTGCGGGGTCGCCGCAAGCTCGCCACGGGGAATACGGGCACTTCGCTTTTGGCGAGCGCCCAGTAAGAAGAACATCGTCACGGCGAGGGTCAGTACGACCATCGAGACCCACACGTTGATGCGGAACGGCCCCAGATGCACCGCTGTGTCGATCCTCATGGTCTCGATCCAGAACCGCCCGGACACATAGACCATCACGTACAGCCAGAAAGTCCGTGAACCCCTCAGATCGAGCCTCTTGTCGAGGTAGATGATGAGCGCGGCTCCCGCCAGGTTCCACAACAGTTCGTAGAGGAACGTCGGGTGGAAGGTCGCAAACTGCTCAAAGCCATCGGGCCTGAACGCCGGATCGATCTGCAGCGCCCACGGAGCGTCGGTGGGCCTGCCAAAGAGTTCCTGGTTGAAGTAGTTGCCCATCCGTCCGATCGCCTGAGCAATCAGGACTCCGGGGGCCACCGCATCCAAGAACGTCACGAACGAGACGTGGTGCCTGCGTGCCCCGAGGTAGGCACCCAAGGTTCCGAGCGCGATGGCGCCCCATATCCCCAGGCCGCCCTCCCAGATCTTGAAGGCATTGAGTGGGTGCCCACCCTCGCCAAAGTATGGGCTCGGCGTGCTGATGACGTGGTAAAGACGCCCACCGACGATGCCGAATGGAATAGCCCAGAAGGACACATCCCCCACGACCTGAGCGTCGCCGCCGCGCTCGACCCACCGTTTAGTCGTGAGCCACAGCGCAACAAAGATGCCGATCAGGATCCACACCGAATAGGCGCGAACGGTGAGCGGACCGATATGTGCCGCCGCCCATTCGATGGGAGGGCTCGGGAACGAGGTAACGATCACAGATCACGCCTTACTCCGCGCGCCAGCTCACGGGTCTTGAGGCGAAGCGCGTCAAGCGCCTGGCTCTCGTCATCGTTGTCAATCAAGCAATGGACCAGCGCCGAGCCGACGATCACACCATCCGCGTAACGTGCCACCTCGGCGGCCTGAACGCCCGTCGAGACACCCAGGCCGACGCACACACGAGGGGCTCCGGCCGCACGAGTCGCGGCCACCAGGTGCTCCGCGCCACCGCCAACGGTCGCCCGCTCCCCCGTCACACCCATGAGAGAGGCCGCGTAGACGAATCCTGTGGTCTCGTGAGCCGTCATGTGGAGTCGTTCATTCGTGGAACTCAGCGCCACCAAAAAAACGGTGTCGAGGGACCGAGACCGCGCGGCCTCGAGCCAACCGCCTGCGGCGTCCGGCGTGAGGTCGGGCGTGATCGCTCCCGAGCCGCCAGCGGCCACAAGATCGTCCGCGAAACGCTCGAGGCCGTACTGCAGCATCGGGTTGAAGTAACTCATGATCACTGCGGGTGCCCCCGCGTCGACGACCGCGCGCACCGCGGTGAACGCATCGGACACGTGAGAACCGCGCTCAAGGGCCTTCTCGGCGGCCTGCTGGATCACGGGCCCATCCATGACGGGATCGGAATAGGGGAGGCCCACCTCGACGATGTCGACGCCGGCCTCAACCATGGCCACCATCGCGCGAATGGAGCGCTCGACGGTGGGGAAACCCACGGGGAGGTAACCGATCAGAGCGGAGCGCCCCTCCGCCTTGATGGCGTCGAGCCGTTCGGTCAGATGGCTCATGCGCCCTCCACGGCGTTGGCGCTGTCGAGCAGGCCAAAGTAGTCAGCCGCGGTCTCGACGTCCTTGTCGCCACGTCCTGAAAGGTTGACCAAAAGCGTCGCGTTCTCGCCCAGCTGCTTGCCGAGTTTGATGGCACCCGCGAGAGCATGTGACGACTCGATTGCGGGCAGGATGCCTTCTGTGCGGCACAGGATCCTGAAAGCCTCCATCGCCTCGGCGTCGGTAATGGGCCAGTACTCGGCCCTCCCGATATCCGCGAGGTACGAGTGCTGAGGACCAACGCCCGGGTAGTCGAGACCCGCGGAGATGGAGTGAGAAGGCCTGGTCTGCCCGTCGTTGTCCTGGAGCACATACGTCATCGCACCGTGCAGCACCCCTGGGCGCCCGCCGGTGATGGACGAGGCATGCCTACCGGTGTCGACGCCGTCGCCCGCCGCCTCGCAACCAAGCAGACGCACACCCTCATCATCGAGGAACGCGTCGAAGATGCCGATCGCGTTCGACCCCCCTCCGACGCACGCGATCACGGCGTCGGGAAGTCCCCCGAGCGCCGTCATCTGCTCGCGCGCCTCGCGCCCGATCACGCGTTGGAAGTCGCGCACCATCTCGGGGAACGGGTGGGGTCCCGCGGCGGTACCAAAGATGTAGTTGGTCGTGTCGACGTTGGCGACCCAGTCGCGGTACGCCTCGTTGATCGCGTCCCTGAGGGTGCGCGAGCCAGTGGTTACCGGGACGACGGTGGCGCCCAACAAGCGCATGCGCGCCACGTTGAGAGACTGGCGTTCCGTGTCTTCCTCGCCCATATAGACCACGCATTCGAGGTCCATGAGCGCCGCCGCTGTCGCCGTGGCGACGCCGTGCTGACCCGCGCCCGTCTCCGCGATCACGCGCGTCTTGCCGATGCGCTTGGTGAGCAGGGCCTGACCGAGCACATTGTTGATCTTGTGCGAGCCTGTGTGGTTGAGGTCCTCGCGCTTCAGGAAGACGCGTGCGCCTCCCGCATGCGCCGCGAAGCGAGGCACCTCGGTGATGATGCTCGGACGTCCCGTGTAGTCGCGGGCGAGCTTCTCGAGTTCGAGGGAAAATGCCGGATCGCTTTTGGCCTTGTCGTAGGCGTCTGTGAGTTCGTCGAGCGCGGCAACGAGAGCCTCCGGCACGAACCGGCCCCCGTACGTGCCAAAGAAGGGACCGGCAGCGCCGGAAAGCGAATCTGTCACGGACGCACCGCTCGCAAAGCCGGGTGAGCACCTGCGGCGACCATCTCCGCGACTGCAGTGCGGGGGTCCTTGTCCTTGACAAGCGCCTCGCCCACGAGAACCGCGTCCGCGCCCATGCGGGCGTATTCGACCACGTCGTGGCTGTCCCGAATGCCCGACTCGGCGATCTTGACGATGCCATCGGGAATGTGAGGCACGATCCGAGCAAAGGTGCCGCGGTCTACCTCGAGGGTCTTGAGATTGCGTGCATTGACGCCCACGACACGCGCTCCGGCGTCCACCGCGCGCTTCACCTCTTCTTCGTCGTGCACCTCGACGAGGGCACACATCCCAAGAGAATGAACCCGCTCGACGAGGCTCTCGAGAGCCATCTGTTCGAGCGCCGCAACGATCAGGAGCACCATGTCGGCGCCATGCGCCCTGGCCTCCCACACCTGGTAAGGCGTGACGATGAAGTCCTTGCGAAGAATGGGGATATCGACCTTGCTACGCACGTCGTCGAGGTCCGCGAGCGATCCACCAAAGCGGCGCTCTTCCGTGAGCACGGAGATCACGCTCGCACCCCCGGCCTCGTACTCGGTGGCGAGGGCCGCAGGATCGATGATCTCCGCGAGAGCACCCCTCGAGGGGCTCGACCGCTTGACCTCGGCAATCACCGAGATCTCGGGCGTCTGCAACTTTTGTAGTGCGTCGACAGCGCTAGGAAGGCGCGCAGCACGCGCCTTCAACTCATCCATGGACGTGGCTAATTCGCGCACAGCCAGGTCACTTATTACACCGGCAACGATGCCATCGAGAACGCTCATGCGTTTACCACCTCCCCGGGTCAATGGTACCGCCGTCCCGGGACCTCCCTGGACGCGAGGGCACCGGCTAGGGACGCAGAAACTCAAGCCCCGGGAGGTTGCGGACCACCCAGAACGCCCCAAGGAAAATCGGAAGTACCCACGCTTGGGCGGTCGTCATCCTGAGTTCGGGGACCTTGAGTCCCGTGACGCGCGCAAGCCACCACGTCGTACCGGCCAGCACCAGCGGGACCACCAGAAGCAATACGAGAGGGTTCATCGCAAGCGACGCGACCACGTCGCCATGGAGGAGCTCGTGAGCGGCGCGCAGACCGCCGCATCCAGGGCAATACCACCCGGAAGCGCTATAAAACGCGCACGAAGGGAACGCTCCCGCCTCGTACGGGTTCCTCGCCGCGGTGTAAGCAGTGGCAACTGCGAGTGCCGTGACCACGCCGGCGGGGACGAACCAATGCCTCAAGAAGGCATGGTTCACCACCCGGTGCGGCGCGGTCACGGACACAGGCAATCTCGTTCGCTTAGCTCGCGAAGTCGTAGCTAAAGACGCCTGCGAAGTTCAGGATGATGCTCAGCACCCAAAGCGCGGAACCGATGATTCCGAGGATGAAACCGATGTTGCCGATGTTGCCGTTGGTCGCAAGACCCTGCTCTCCGGCCTTCTTGGAGTTGAGGCCAAGGATGATCGCCGGAACACCAGCGATGAATCCGCAGCACAGGATCGACAGGATACCCAGCACGAGGGCCCAGGTGCCGAGGTTGTTTTTCTCTGCCGAGCCGCCTACGGGCATACCCATGGCCGGCGGCATTGGAGGGGGCGGGGGAACTGCGGTCATCTGATTTCTCCTTTGATGTGGTGACAGCGCGAAAGTGCGCGTCCTACTTCAGTGGTTGCCCGTATCCGAGCGCCCGCATCGTCGCACCAACTGCCAGGGCGACGACAATCACTCCCGCGCCCACCCATACCAGGGCGAACTGCGGAATCATGAATCCGATGGCCGCGATGAGCGAGCCAAGGACGATGAGGCCATTAGTGACCCAAGCTGCGGGAGTGCGACCGTGGTTATGCGGCGCAACATCGGGCAGGTTTTTCGGATCAATCTGGGGGGACGGCATGATCACTCCTTCTGGAACTGGTCGAAAGTCTAGCGAGTAGTTGCTGGCACCAACAGGTTTGCGCGAGAAACTGCCCGCAGCATCGCTGCGGCCTTGTCTCGGGTCTCTTGCGCCTCCGTGGCAGGAACCGAATCCGCGACGATGCCCGCGCCGGCCTGCACATGCGCGACACCATCCTTAACGAGCGCCGTGCGGATCGCGATCGCGAGGTCCAGGTTGCCCGCGAAGTCGAAGTACCCGATCGCACCACCATAGAAGGCCCGCCGCACGGGTTCGAGCTCGTCAATGAGCGCGATCGCACGCGGCTTGGGGGCGCCCGACAGGGTTCCTGCGGGGAACGTCGCGACAAAGGCGTCGAGCGCCGTCACGTCGTCCTCGAGCGTTCCGACTACCGTCGAACAGATGTGCATGATGTGGCTGTAGCGCTTGACCGTCATGAACTCCACCACCTCGACGGAGGTGGGCTGACAGACCTTCACCAGGTCGTTCCGCGCGAGGTCGACCAGCATGACGTGCTCCGCGGTCTCCTTGGGGTCCGCGAGCAGCTCGTCCTCGAGAGCCTTGTCGAGTTCGGGAGTGCGTCCACGCGGCCGCGATCCCGCGATCGGGAACGTCAGCGCCGCACGGTTCTTCACCGTGACGAGGGACTCGGGACTCGCGCCGACGAGCGCAAACGACTTCCCGGCCGCATCCTCGCATTCGAGGTAATACATATACGGGCTCGGGTTGAGCGTGCGGAGCACGCGGTACACGTCGAAGGCGCTCGCTGGGCATTCAGCATCGAAACGCTGCGAGGGAACCACCTGGAAGACGTCGCCGTCCCTGATCGCCTCCTTGGCGAACTTCACCATCTTCTCGTATTCGCCGATGCCCGAACGCTGAGTCACATCGCCCTCGGGAAGCGCGGAGTCGATCGCCATCGCGGGGAGCCTGGGCGCTGACGCGAGGTCGGCCTCCATCGCATCGATGCGCGACACTGCCGTGGCATAAGCCTCGTCGATACCCGTGGGCCTGGCATCGGAGTTCACCGCATTCGACACGAGCCACACCGAGCCGTCGACGTGATCGAGAATGGCTATATCCGTGGCCAGCATCAACAGCGCGTCGGGAACGTCGATCTCTCGCGCGGCGCTTGCGGGGAGCGTCGGCTCCCATTGACGCACGATGTCCCAGCCAAGCGCGCCTACGAGCCCGCCCGTGAGCGGCGGCAGCCCCTCAATGTGTTCCGACGCGAGGACCTCAAGCGCGGCCTTGATGGTCTCAAGTGGTGCGCCGTCTGTGAGGCCTTGAGGCGTGTCTCCCGACCACCTCGCCTCATCGCCAACGATGGTGAGCGTCGCCTGAGACCGCACTCCCACGAACGAATAGCGCGAACGAGTCCCATCCGGCTCGGCTGACTCGAGGATGAAGGTACCCGGCCGCGAGCCCGCGAGCGCCGCGTACACGGCAACGGGAGTCCAGCCGTCCGCGAGCAGCTTTCGCGCCACCGGCACCACACGGTGAGTCGCGCCGAGCGCGACGAATTCTTCACTCGAGGGCCAGGTGTCGCCCCAGTCGATCACTGGAGCCCCGGCCGAGGCTCCTGCCAGGTCGGGACCCGTCACGACACTCCACCCACGACGACGGGCAGTTCCCCACCCTCGTCAAAACATGAGTGTTCGCCCGTGTGGCACGCGGCACCGACCTGTTCGACCTGCATCAAGATGGCATCACCGTCGCAGTCGATCTCGGCGCTAAGAACCCGCTGGAAGTGCCCCGAGGTGTCGCCCTTGCGCCAGATCTCGCTACGGCTTCGGCTCCAATACACGGCACGACCGGTGGCGAGGGTCTCGGCGAGAGCGTCGTCGTTCATCCACGCGACCATTAACACCCGACCGGTCGAGGCTTCTTGAGCCACGGCGCACACGAGTCCCGCCTCATTGCGCTTGAGGCGCTGAGCAATCTCTTGAGCCAAACGCATGGCGCCTATCTTTGCACGGTCGGGTGGAGGTCCAGTCCCTCCACAGGCGTGATTAGTCCCTCGTTTGCGAGACCCAGGCGCGGTGAAGTCGCTCGTAGGTGCCCCCTGCACCCACGAGTTCCTCATGCGAGCCAAACTCGACGAGTTCTCCGTTGTCCATGACGGCGACCAGGTCCGCCCTCTCCGCGGTCGAGAGCCTGTGGGCGATCACCACCGAGGTGCGACCGCGCATGAGGGCCTCGAGCGCCCGTGAGATGCGCACCTCGGTCGAGGGGTCAACCGCAGAGGTTGCCTCGTCAAGGATCAGCACGTCGGGATCCCGCACGTATGCACGCGCGATGCTTACGAGCTGTCGCTCCCCCGCGCTCAGGAGCTCTCCCCGCGATCCGACAGGGGTGTCCAGGCCAGCGGACGTGCCGTCGAGCCACGCGCCCAGGCCGAGTTCGTCGAACGCCTTGCGACCCGCCTCCCCCGTCTCGTCATCCCACGCGTCCGATGCGTCGGGACGCGCGTAGCGGAGGTTGTCGCCGATGGTGCCGTCAAAGAGGAAGCCCTCCTGGGGGACCACCGCGAGGCGCGACCGAAGCTCGGTAAACGTCACGTCTCTCACGTCGACCCCCGCAAGGGCGATGCGACCCGCAGTGGGATCAAAGAAGCGCGACATCAGCCTCGCCAAAGATGTCTTCCCCGAGCCCGTCTGCCCCACGATCGCGAGCCGCTTTCCCGCGGGTACGGTGAACGTGACGCCCTTGAGGACCTCGTCGTCACCGTCATAGGTAAGCCGGATGCCCTCGACCGTCAGGTCGAGATTCCCCGAGGGAAGCGGCACCGGATTCTCGGGATCGGCTACCGTCGCCTCCGCATCGACCAACTCGATCACGCGTTGCCAGCCCACCAGCGCACGCTGCATCTCTGCGAGCATCTCGACAATCCACATCAGCGGACCCGAGAACATGTAAACCAGCAACGCGAACGCCGCGACGGTTCCCACCGAGAGTGTTCCGTTCACGCCGAGCGCCGTACCCACAACGAGGGCGGCACCCGTCGCAAAGGACTGGCCGAACGCCGTCATCGAGAAGCTCGCCGAAGAAAGCCACGACGCATACCGTTCGCGCCTCGCGATTCCGTCGATCTCATCCCTCAGCTGCTGACGCATGCGAGCCTGCACGCCATACGAACGAATCGTCGCGACGCCCACCAGCTGCTCTGACGTGCGCCCCAAGAGGTCTGCCATGCGGGACCGAATGTCGGCAAACGCCCGGCGAATCGCAGGCTGCACCCGCAACGTGACGGCGAGCAAGGGGACATAACAGATGACGACCACAAGCGCGAGCTGCCATGAGTAGATGGCCATGACCACGAGCACCACTGTCGACTCGAGCGCGGCAACCAGCATGCCTGCGCCCGTCCACTGCATCAGGTCCCTCATGGTGTCGACGTCACCCGTCACACGCGACACGTAGCGACCGCGTTGCTCCGAATTCTGAGTGAGCACGGAGAGCCGATGCACGTTGTCGAAGGCGCGCTTGCGGAGGGTGGCCAACCCCGCCTCGGCCGCGATCACCATGCGACGGCGCACTCGCCACTCGACGAGCATCGAGATCACCACGACCACCGCGCCGCCGGCTACTAACCAGTGCACGAGCGAGAGATCCACGCCGCCTGGAGCAAGAAGCCCCTCGTCTGTGACGCGCTGTGTGAGGTACGGGATCGTCGCCCTCGCCGACGCCGCAACGGCGGCGAGCGCGATGGTCACGCGTAGCCCCTTGCGAAATTCGGGAGAGATGGCGAATCCCCGACGGACGGTGTCCCTGAGCCGAAGACGAATCTTGTCGTCTCGGTGGTCATCTGTGTTCAGATCGATGGGGGTCATGCCTGGCTCCCCTCGGTGCCGTCGAGGCTCCGTGGGCGAATGCGCCGTTCGCTTGAGTCCTGCAGATACGCGGTGACGAGGTCCTTGTACCCCGCATCCCGAGCGAGAAGCTCGGAGTGTGTGCCCGCGTCGACAATCCGTCCGTCGTCCACGTGGATGACGCGGTCGGCAAGCATGATCGAGGCGAGCCTGTAGGCGATGAGCAACACGGTGGGTCCCTTGCCGTCGGCGCGCAACGACGCGAGAATCTCCTGCTCGACCCCTGGATCGACGGCGGACGTCGCATCGTCCAAGACGAGAACTCGAGGCTCACGCACCAAGGCGCGCGCGATCGCGATGCGTTGGCGCTGGCCGCCGGAAAGGTTCATGCCCTGTTCGGCAAGCTCCGCGTCGAGGCCCGCTCCGTGGTGGTGGAGCCCCTCGACCAGGTCCGCGATCGCGGCGCGCTTGAGGGCAAGCCACACCGCGTCATCCGGATAATCGTCGCCAAGCGTGACGTTTTCACGCACGGTCCCCGCGAAGACGAACGACGTTTGGGGCACGAGCGCGACGTGGCTACCGAGCGCCTCGACAATCTCGATATTCGAATCGTCGAGGAGTACCTCGCCCTCAAGCGCACGCGACAGGCGCGCAGCCGCGAGTGCGACGGTGGTCTTCCCCGCCCCCGTCGCACCTACCAGTGCGGTCACGGTTCCTGGAGCGAGATCGAGCGTCACGTCCCTGACGATCACCACGGGATTGCCATCGCCGTCGTCGGCCCCCACGTGCGCGCCCCGGAAGCCCAGGTGCCCTGCACCCTCGCGAGGAAGCGCCACGTGGCCGGGCTCGTCGACCTCCGTGGCCGCCGCAGAGATACGGGAGATCCTCTGAAAGGAGACGAGCGCAGACGGCATTTGGCCTAGCACCCAGCCGATGCCGCGGATCGGCACCGAGAGCAACGCAAGCAGGTAGATCGCGGAGACCACGTCACCCACGGTGACCGCGCCAGCGGCCGCCCTGTGCGCGCCGACGATCATGATCGCGAGTGAGCTGAGCGGCACCATGGCATCCATGAGCGGCTCAAACCAGCTCGACACCGCGCCCACCCTGGTATCCGCGTCGCGAAGGCCGTCAACCTTGACCGCGAATCGCTCCGACTCGCGCTTTTCAGCGCCCAAAGCCTTCACGACGGTGCCGCCCTCGAAGGACTCGTGAGCGATGGTAGAGACGTCGGCGCGCAGGCTCTGGCCCGCGTCCCACAGGGGGCTAATGACGCGCTCGTAGAACACATTGATCGCGAGCACCGCGGGAACGACCATCATCGCGGTGATCGCCATCCAGCCATCCATGGCGAGGAGGCGATAGCCTGCCGCGATCATCATGGTGAAAGACCCCACCGTGAAGGCAAGCGGATGGAGCGGGTTGGTCGCGGTCTCCGAGTCGGACGACATCGCCGAGAGCATCCGACCTGCGGGGTTTGCCCTGTGCCAGCCCAAGGGGAGCGAGGCAATCGCGTCGGCGACCACCGTGCGGTGCCGAGCGCCCACTCCCGCGACAGCGCCACCCTGAACCGCGCGGCGGATCACGATGAGCACGGCGTTGATGAGCCCGATGGCGACGAAGATCCCGCCCGCGATGAGGACCGCGGAGGAACCCGATTGCGTCTGGTCGCCAAACCAGCCCTGAATCGGTTCCCTACGGATCGCGGGGATGACCACGTCGTCGATGATGACGCCCAAGAGCGAACCGAAGACGACAGTGACGATGCCAAAGACTCCTGCGGCCGAGATCGACACGGCAAAGCGCCACGGTTCGGTACGGAGTGCGTGACCGAGGAGCTGGAAGGTCTTCCTGACGTATGACCCGCTCAGCTCGTATTCGGCACGCGTGGGCGTGGTCAACGGACAGCGATGCCGGCTGAGCGCATCGCGTCCTTCACTTGGCCGATCGAGAGCGTCCCGAAGTGGAACACGCTCGCGGCGAGCACAGCATCCGCGCCCGCTTGGGCCGCCGCAATAAAGTCTTCGGGGCGTCCCGCGCCCCCCGAGGCAATGAGTGGTACCGACACGACGCCACGCACCTCCCTGATCATCTCAATGTCGAAACCACCCGTGGTGCCGTCAGCATCCATCGAATTCAGCAGGATCTCTCCCGCGCCCAATTCGGCGCCACGACGTGCCCACTCGATCGCGTCAATACCCGTTCCACGACGTCCGCCGTGGGTTGTCACCTCGAATCCTGAGGGAGTCACGGTGCCATCCTGGCATCGGCGCGCGTCGACCGAGAGCACCAGCACCTGATTGCCAAACCTGCGCGCGATCTCGGAGAGCAGTTCCGGCCGCGCGATCGCGGCCGTGTTGACACCCACCTTATCGGCGCCCGCCCTCAACAGAATGTCGACGTCGTCGGGAGAGCGCACTCCTCCGCCAACCGTCAACGGAACGAACACCTGGTCTGCGGTGCGCCTCACCACATCCAGCATCGTGTCGCGACCGCCCGACGAGGCCGTGACATCCAGGAAGGTGACCTCGTCCGCACCCTCGAGGCCGTACCGGGCCGCGAGTTCGACGGGGTCGCCTGCGTCACGCAGGTTCTCGAAGTTCACGCCCTTGACCACGCGGCCGGCGTCGACGTCGAGGCACGGGATCAGTCTGACTGCAACGCCCATTAGGAGTCCTTGTTCCACACGTCGAGGATGTCAATCACGTAGATGAGCGTTCCCTCGCCCGGGTAGCCCCAGTCCTCGGGAACCACCAGCATGACTCGGGACCCGGCGGTCTGGTCGATCAGGCCCTCGTCCCAGCCGAGAAGCAACTTGCCCTTGCCCACCTGGCCCTCGAACGGCGCTTGCTCGGGCGGCCACGTGGACTGTCGCACGTCGCCGGCCAACCAGGACTTGTCTTCCGTCTTGCCGTCCGTCGTATACACGGCCTTGAACTGCGCAATGATGAACGACCCCAGCTCGATCTGCTCGCCTGCGCCGCGAATAAGCGTCGCCGGCGTGAGCTCGGTGGGGAGTTGCTGATCCGCGGACAGCAGGATGTTGGGCTCACTGCTCGCCTCATTCGTCACCCTGGGCAGATCCGCACGTGCTGGAACCGCCTCGCCGACAGCTGTATCGGCGAGCACATCGATCACGATCACGATGGCCGACTCGTCCACAAACTCTCCCTGAGACGGCGCAACGGAGAGTATCCGCGTACCTACCCGCGCCTTGAGGAGGACCTGGTAGAGGTCATCGCCGAGGAGTTCTGGAGCCAGAAGGTACGACTGCGGCAGCCCGTCATACGTGTTCCTCAACACTGTGCCGCTGTCAAGGGATTGCACGTACATATCGAGTAGCAGCGGCTGTCCGTCGACCAGAGCCGCTCCCATGCCCGGCCACACCACGCTCGACTGGTCCTTGGCGAACTCGATACCCGATGGCCACGAGATCTTGGGGGCGAGCGTGTCGGACGCGCCTACCGTGATCAGCGAAATGTCGCCGACGGTGGGCGACGCACTCACGTCGCCTCCGAGCGCGCTCGAACAGCCCGATAACAGGAGGACGGCAGCCATCACGGCACCCAACACACGACTCATGACACCCTCTCTGGACAGACGCACCATACTACTGGGCGTCTATTGCGCGTCCAGCGTCTCCAGAAGAACGTCAACGCGCTCGTCGACGTTCCTGAAGGGGTCCTTGAGAAGAACGGTACGCGGTTCATTCCCCGACAACTTGAGGTGCACCCAGTCGACCGTGTAGTCCCGTCCGGATTCAAGAGCAGCGGTCACAAAACGCCCGCGCAGCGCCGCACGTGTCGAGTCAGGAGGCGAGGTCTTCGCCGCCACAATGTCCTCGTCGGACACGATGCGGGTCACCAGACCGTCGGCCTGGAGTCGGTTGAACAGTCCCCTCGTGGGCGAGACGTCATGGAAGGCCATCTCGAGGCGCGCGAGGCGGGGGTCGTCGAGCGCGCAGCCGAGTCGTTCGCGGTAGCGTTCGAGAACGCGGAACTTAATAGCCCATTCGAGCTCGGTCTGGACCCCGCTCGGGTCCTCTTCACGCACCGCATGGATCCCGCGCTCCCAGAGGTCAAGGATCGCGTCCACCTCGTCGGTGCGCTCGATGACGCCGTCCACCTGGCTCCGCACGGTTTCGAGCAGCGACTCCTGAAGATCTGTGGCCGTGAGGTGCCTGCCGTCGGCGAGTTCGACGGTCGCCTTGCCTGTCACGTCATGCGCGATGGCACGAATCGCCTGCATCTCGTTGGCAAGCGCAAGATCGGGAAGGCGCAGTCGCGCCTCGAGAATGCGTAGCAGTAAGTCCGTGGAACCCATCTTGAGTCGCGTCGTCGGCTCGGCCATCGTGGAATCACCCACGATGACGTGCATGCGCCGGTATAGCTCCGCATTGGCGTGGGGCTCGTCGCGAGTGTTGATCATGGGACGCGACCGAGTGGTGGCCGAACTCATGCCCTCCCACATGTGGTCCGCACGCGGGGAAAAGCTGAGGTGGGCGCCTTCGGTGCCGCGCGTGATGCAGCCAGAACCCGTCACGATCTGTCGGCTCACGAAGAACGGCAAGAGCACCGACGCGAAGGCCTTGAAGTCGGCGCGTCGTCTCACCAAATAGTTCTCGTGACAGCCGTAGCTGTTTCCTGCGGAGTCGGTGTTGTTCTTGTAGAGGTAGATCGTGCCCTCGACCCCCGCTGCGGCGAGGCGAGCCTCTCCGCGCGCCACCAGGTCGTGAACGATGCGCTCCCCCGCCTTGTCCTGTGCCACCAGCTGACTCAGCGAGTCACACTCAGCGGTCGCGTACTCAGGATGGGCTCCGACGTCGATGTACAGGCGCGCCCCATTGGTCAGGAAGACGTTCGATGAACGCCCCCACTCCACGACCGAATGGAAAAGGTGGCCCGCCACCTCCTCGGGCGTGACGGGGCGCGAGTTTGGCGCGTCGAAATGCAGGCCAAACTCGGTCTCAAGGCCAAGGATGCGCCTCGCCGGATCGACGCTCAGCGGCGTGGGGATCTCTCCGAGCATCATGCGCCGCTACTGCCCGCCCTTTTGGACAAACGACCGCACAAACTGAGTGGCATTCGTCTGGATGGTGTCGTCGATCTCGTCCAGCAGGGAGTCGAGCGCGTCGGTGCTCGACTGGGCCGCTGGAGCGACGGGAGCGTCGGGGGCGGGGGCGTCGTCCTCGAAGGGAGACGTTGAAGAAGTGGTCTGAGGCATGATTCCAGCCTAGTCGTGTCGTGGGTCGGAGACCCCTGTGCGGGGCGAGGCGAGAAGCTGGTCGAGAAGTTCGTGCGTTGTTGCCATGGGATTCGGCAGGTTAACCACCTCGAGGTGGCCATGCTCGGCGTCCCTGTCGATCACGATGGTCGACCATCCGGCGGCATCGACCACATCTGGACGCATCGACACCATCCGCCCACGCAACCAGGCCCTCGTGGTCGCCGGCGGCGTCACCATGGCCGCGTCGACTTCGGCATCGGTCGTCATGCGCGTGACAGCGCCCGCCGCTGCGAGCCTCCACGCGAGGCCCACACCGACCTCGCTCCATTGCACGTCTGCTGCCTTGAGCCTGTCGTCATCCCACGGCGCGGGAACAGCGGCACCCTCAGCGTCAACCGAGCCGTAGCGCTCCCTCATGCGGCCAAAGAGCTGAAGCTTGGCGACCCACTCGACGTTCTTTGCGGCGGAGAAGATGTCGCGCGAGAGCTCCTCGAGAACGTCCTCCCACTTTGCGACCACCGCGGCGTCCTCGGCATCGGACACATAGTCTCGCGCGATCGTGAGCAGCGCGCGTTGCATCTGGAGCGCCGTGGCGGTCTCCCCCGAGGAGAGGGTGAGCTGGTGCCGCATCGAGACGTCGTGCGACACGGCCGAGACCTCGGACACTGGGTCGGCGAGCACGAGCGCGTCGAGACGTTCGTCGCCAGCCTCGATTGCGGAGAGAATCAGCGCCGTGGTGCCGACCTTGAGGTAGGTGGGCACCTCCATCGAGTTGGCGTCGCCGATGATGATGTGCAGTCGCCGCCATTTGGTGCGGTCGGCGTGAGGCTCGTCCCTCGTGTTGACGATGGGCCTGCGGAGCGTGGTTTCGAGACCGACCTCGGCCTCCATATAGTCGGCACGCTGCGACATTTGGAAGCCCGCGCGTTCGCCGTAGGCACCGAGCCCGACGCGACCCGCGCCCACCACGACCTGCCTGCTCACGAGGTGCGGCGTGAGCCGCCTGGCGAGCTCATCGAAGGCGATCGAGCGAGAGACCAGGTAGTTCTCGTGCATGCCGTAACTTGCACCCTTGCCGTCGACGTTGTTCTTGTAGACGGCGATGGAACCGCCGTCGGCCTTGAAGCCCTCGATCGCCGCACACACGATCTTGTCCCCCGCGGCGTCCCAGACCACCGCGTCTCGCGCGCTCGACACCTCGGGTCCCGAGTACTCGGGATGGGCATGGTCCACGTAGAACCGGGCCCCGTTGCCAAGCACCGCATTGAGGTGGGCCGGGTCTTCCCAGCTGCCCCTGCGACGGCGAAGCGTGACGCCACGATTCGCCTCTGAATACTCAGGGCTGTCGGTCAGCAGGTCCGCCGTCGCATAGCGCCGCTCGCGACGCATGCCGCGCAGGTCCATCAGTGGATCCTCGCCGCCGTAGTCCCAGCGCGTGGCCGCGTCACCCGCCCACTGCCTGCAGGCGTCGACGAGTTGTGAGGACAACAGCATCGGGTTGGCCCCAGGATGAGCCGGGTCCGTGATGCCATACTCGGTTTCGATGCCGACGACTCGCATCAGTATCCGCCAAGCTCCCTGGCCGCGACCGAACGCGCCTCGACAAGCTCCTGTTCGCACGCGGCGAGAAGATGAGCGATCGAGATCCCACGGTCGCCACCGCCGATCACGTGCTTGATGGCTCGCGTCTTTGCCCGATCGACCACGTTGCGAAGCAGCGCGCCCGACATGTACTTGTCTGCATCGGCATCGTGGAAGAGCTGCGCGACGGAAGCCGCAATCATGGTCGCGACGGTCACCGAGCGGTCGCCTCCGTGCGCCGCAACCTCACCCTCATCAAGCGGCAATGCCGTCGTAAGGTACTTGCCCATGATCTCGATCGAGGCCTGAGGATCCGGGCGCGAGACCTCGATCTTCACGTCGAGTCGCCCTGGGCGCAGGATGGCGGGGTCGATCATGTCCTCGCGGTTCGAGGCGCCGATCACGATCACGTTCGACATCGACTCGACGCCGTCGAGCTCCGTGAGCAGCTGGGGCACGATCGTCGTCTCCATGTCGGAGCTCACGCCCGATCCCCTCGCGCGGAACAGTGCGTCCATCTCGTCAAAGAAGATCACAACTGGTGCGCCCGAATGCGCCTGCGCGCGAGCGCGTTCAAAGATGGTGCGGATGTAACGCTCGGTCTCGCCCACGTACTTGTTGAGAAGCTCGGGGCCCTTGACCGACAGAAAATAGCTGCGGTCCGATCCGCTCGCCACGCCAAGGGAATGAGCGACCGCCTTCGCGATGAGCGTCTTTCCGCACCCTGGAGGGCCGTAGAGGAGCAGCCCGCGGGGAGGCTGAAGCTCGTGCTCGCGGTAGAGCTCTGGGTGAAGGATGGGGAGCTCGATCGCGTCCCTGATTCGCTCGATCTGAACCGAAAGTCCGCCGATAGCCGCGAAGTCGATGTCGGGTACCTCTTCGAGCAGCAGCGCCTCGACGCCCGTCCGCTCGACCCTTTCCGAGGCAAATCCGGTGCGTGGGTCGATGATGACCGTGTCACCTTCGTGGACCCGCGCCGCCGCGTCTCCACCGATCAAGGAGACCACACGCTCGTCCTCGCCCCGCGAGACCACCAGGACACGTGCATCGTCAAGAACCTCGCGAACGATGGCCGCCTGGCCGCTGCGCTCGGGCTCCGCGCGTCCCACGACGACGCTCATCGCGTTGAGGAGCACCTCGTCACCCGGCGTGAGTTCGTCGCTCACGGTAGGCATCACTGCGACGCGCAATTTGCGCCCGCTCGCGACGACGTCCGCGTACTTTCCCGCCCATTGGACAAAGGTCGCAAAAGTTTGCGGAGGCGCGGAGGCCTCGGCCAGCTTGACCCGCATCTCGCCCAGCGAGTCGCGGGCGGCCTCGAGCAACCGGGTGAGGTCGTTGTTGCGCCTCTCAAGCGCCGTGATGTGGTCCTGCAACTCGGTCACGCTTACTCCTGTCCCTGCCCGGGCTTTCCGCCCGTCACGTCACGCCTTACCCTGCGAATCTTCTTGTCCGACACCGCCCGCTCGCCCAGGTCCTCGGGAGTCCAGTCGACGTCCGTGGGGTAGGAGCCCTTCGCGGGACGCCGATGCCTCAGTGGCGCGTCAACGCCTGGCGCCATGCGCCGCGATGACAGGAGAAACCCCGTGTGCCCCACCATGCGGTGATCGGGCCGGACGGCCAATCCCTCGAGGTGCCATGTCCTGATGAGGTTCTCCCACGCCTGGGGTTCCGTGAAGTCACCCGTGGCCTTCATGTCCTCAGCAAGCCGCGAAAGCTGGGTGGCCGTAGCAACATAGGCGAGGAACACGCCTCCAGGGGCGAGAACATGGGCCGCAGCCTCAAGGTTCTCCCACGGCGCAAGCATGTCGAGGATCACGCGGTCAACGGACCCCGGAGCGCGCTCCATGGCCCGCTCGTCAAAGTCTCCGAGAAGCAATGTCCACGCTGGGTGAGGTCCGCCAAAGAAGGCCTCCACGTTGGCGCGCGCGATGTCAGCGAAGTCCTCGCGGCGCTCGACCGACGTGAGCTCGCCGCCGTCGCCCACCGCCCGCAAGAGTGACATCGTGAGCCCACCCGAGCCCACGCCTGCCTCCATGACGCGTGCGCCGGGGTAGATGTCCGCGAATTGCACGATCTGCGCGGCGTCCTTCGGGTACACCACCGCGGCACCGCGAGCCATCGACAACACGAAGTCGCTCAGGAGTGGGCGCAGGACCACGTAGTCGACGCTGGCCGTGTTGCGGACCACTGTGCCCTCGGGCTTGCCGATGAGGTCATCGTGATGGAACTGACCACGGTGGGTATGAAAAGTCTTGCCAGCGACCAGCTCAATCGTATGAAACCGACCCTTGGGGTCCGTCAGTTGTACGCGGTCTCCCGCACGAAGGGGGCCGCGGCGCTCGGCTGCGCCGGCGGGCGTTGGGGAAACCATGGACGCCAGTCTACGGGGCTAGCTCAGGGCCGCCACGACGTCGACGAGCTTCAGAATCCCGACCACGGCGTCGCCTTCTCGCGCCACGAGGACATCCGTCTTTCCCCACCATTCACGCAATTGCGGGATCAGGACATCGGATGTCGCCGATGCCGCGATGTCAGCGCCGCGCGGGACGGGAGTCGTCACTGACTGCAGTGATGTGTGGTCTCGCGACTCGGCAGGAATCTGCTCGGTCAGAGAGTAGGAGAACCTTCCCGCGGGTGCACCGTCGGCGCCGAGTACGACGATCTCTTGGACGCCGGCTTCTTCGGCCGCTTGTCGAGCGCCATGAACGGTCACCGTGTACGGCACCGCAACCGCTCGATCCATAAGCGCCCCTACGGTGAGCCCGTCTCGACGCAGCATCGACTTGGAGAACGCGATGGCCGAGGAGGCTGCGGGCCACAGAATCGAGAACACGAAGACCGCGCCGATGATGTCAATGAGGCCAGGCGTGCGTCCTTGGAGTAGCGGCGCGGCAAAGACGTAGATGACCACACCGACCGCGACGGCGCGTCCCGCCCAGGCCGCCACCAGGGTGCCCTTGTAACGGTTGCCCGTCGCGCCCCACACCGCGGACTCGAGAACCCTGCCGCCATCCATCGGGATCCCCGGCAGCACGTTGAAGATCGCAAGCAGCAGGTTCGCCCACGCCATGTACGCGAGTACAGCTCCGGGAAGCCCCCCGACCCCGGTGACGTCAAGGGTGAGGCGAGCGACCCCAGCGATCACAAGGTTCATGGCGGGACCCGCAAGCGCAGTGACGCCGTTGACCATGGGCGTGATTCCGCGCGCGTCGAAACTCGTGTGGCCGCCCCACAGGGTCAGCACGATTTCTTCCACCTCGCGCCCAAAGGCTCTGGCGGCGATCGCGTGCGCGACCTCGTGAAGAAAGACCGAGCCAATGAGCGACGCCGCGAGCATCAGTCCAATCGATAGCGTCCGCGCCGTGGTCTCTCCCGCCGCAGAGGCAAAGAGGTAGGAAAGCAGCGCCAGCATCACCAGGGTGCTCGGCTGCACGATCACGGGCGCGCCGAGAACACGGCCCGCCACCAAGCCCTTTGTCCTGCGCTCGCTCATGGGATCACGCTAGCCGGTCCACGGCACGTCGGACGTCGGGCCTACCCTGATACACATGCCAACGCGACCAGGACTCTCCCCTTCACGCGCAGGGGACTTCGCTCAGTGCCCCTTGCTTTATCGCCTACGTGCGATTGACAAGATTCCGGAGCCCCCTCAGCGGGCGACCACTCTCGGGACGCTCGTCCATGCGGTACTTGAGCACCTCTTCGACCTGCCCGCGGCGCAGCGCACGCGAGAGTCTGCCACCGCCCTCGTGGGGCCCGAATGGGACCGACTCGTCGCCGCGAACCCCGCCGTCGCGGAACTGGTCGTGGATTCCGTGGAGAAGGCAACGTTCTTTTCTGACGCTGGCGCGCGTCTGGGAATGTACTTTTCGCTCGAGAACCCCGCGCGCCTCGAACCCGCGGGGCGCGAGTTGCGGCTCGAGTCGGAGCTCGAGTCTGGTCCTGCGCTGCGTGGTGTCGTCGACCGCATCGACGTCTCGCCGGACGGCGCCATCCGAATCATTGACTACAAGTCCGGAAAAACGCCACGTGCTGGGTATGGGCAGCAGGCCGAGTTCCAAATGCGCTTCTACGCGCTGCTCGTCGAACGGACACAGGGTCGCAGGCCAAGCATCATGAGGTTGTTATACCTGCGAGATGGCGGCGTCAAGGAGCTAGCCCCCACCGATGCCGATCTCGCCGCGGTCGAGGCGCAGATCCGCGACACCTGGACGGCGATTCAGCGCAGCGCGACCGCTGGAGACTTTCCGACAAGGCCCTCACGGCTATGCGCCTGGTGCTCTTTTCAGTCGGCGTGTCCCGAGTTTGGCGGCACACTTCCCGCCCTCGATGCCGACGCCACGGAGCGGGCGACCGGAGTGCGGCCCGCGGCGGATGCGGCGCCACGCGTCTAGCCGACGTTCACTGACCCACCGGCGCACGCCGATGCGGGAGACCGGGCTGGCACGGAGAACGGCAGGTGCCTCCCTGGCGCCCGGGGTCTTCGCCCTAGACTCCCTCGTCGATCCGGATCTGCCCTCCGTGAATGCGGGTGAGCGACTCGACCGTGAGGCCTGTCAGGCTCGCGCAACGCGACATCCCCTCCAGCTGGGGCAGGTCCGCATGCCTTCGTACACCGATCGTGGTGGCCCCTGAGGAGACCGCGGCCCGTGTACCCGAGGGGGAATCCTCGATCGCGAGGCAATCCCGCGCGTCGACGCCAAGAAGCGCTGCTGCGGAGAGGTACGCCTCGGGATGAGGCTTGCCGTGTGCCACGTCGTCTCCCGTGACCACTGCGGAGAAGACTGGTCCTGCCGACTCCAGGAAAGCCGCGACAAAAGGCCCAATCGACATCGTGACCAACGCGCAGGGAATCTTCGCTTCGAGGACCAGACTGAGCAGATCCCGCGCATCCTGCAACCAGGGCATGTGGTCGGCCGCTCTCGCGGCCACGTCGTTCACCATGGTGGTGATGATCTCTTCGGGGCTCAGGCGCACCCCGCGCTCCATGAGAATGTGCGCCGACACCTCAAGCGAGTTCCCCACCAGGGTGAGTCCATCGTCGTACGTCCATGGCACGCCGAAACGAGCCGCAAGGCTCGTCTCCGCGTCGATCCAATACGGCTCGGAATCGATCAGCGTTCCGTCCATATCCCAGAGGATGGCCGCCGGCGTCTTGGGAATGGTCACGGCACGCAGTCTAGGCTGGTGAGATGAGTTCATTGCCTCCGGCCTCACCCAGCGCGCCTCGCGAGTCCATCATGATCGCGGCGTTCGAGGGTTGGAACGACGCCGGCAATGGAGCCTCGCTAGCAGTGGACCATCTCGCGGAGGCCTGGAACGCGCAGGAATACGGGACCCTTGATCCCGAGGAATACCACGACTTTCAGGTGAGCAGGCCGACGATCTCCCGGCTTCCCAACGGCGAACACCTCATGTCGTGGCCCGGCACGGTGGTGTCGACGTGCGCCAGAGTGTCGACGCCGGAACGACGGGTCTCACTCGTGCGGGGTATCGAACCCTCGATGCGGTGGCGACAGTTCTGCGGTGAGATTCTCGACTACGCGGAGGACCTTGAGGTCAAGACCCTCATCACATGCGGCGCCCTCTTGGTCGATGTCCCGCATACGCGCCCGCTCCCCACGTTCGTATCGTCCGACGATCCCGAGGCCCGCACGCTCTATGGGATCGAATCGTCAGACTATGAGGGGCCCACGGGCATTGTCGGCGTTCTGGGCCACGAGGCGACCTTGCGCGGCATCACGGTTCTGTCGATGTGGGTGGGTGTCCCCCACTATGTGGCGCACCCGCCTAGCCCCAAGGCAACCCTCGCGCTCCTCACCCAGCTCGAACGCATCGTGGGCGTACCGGTCACGCTTGAAGACTTACGCGAGGAGGCCGACGCGTGGCAACGCGGCGCCGACGAACTCACCGAGGAAGACGACGAGATCGCGGCGCATGTGTCACAGCTCGAGTCCCTCATGGATGAGGCGAGCCTGCCCGAGGCCTCCGGCGATGCGATCGCAGCCGAGTTTGAACAGTTCCTCCGTCGTCGAGACGGTGGCCTCGGCAAGCAGTAGCCGCCTCAAGCGGTGGCCGAGATCGTGTTCGTGGCAACCAGCACCACGATCACGGCTGCGAATCCGAGCCTATAGATCACGAACGGCATGAACGAGCGAGTCGTGATGAGTCTCAGGAACCACACGATGACGAAGTATCCGACGACAAACGAGACGACGGTCCCGATGATGGTCGCTGTGATTCCGGGACCGCCAGCGGCCGTAAGTTCGCCCACACCCGTAGCCGCCTGGAACAGCGCCGAACCCAACACCGCGGGGATAGCCAGGAGGAACGAGTAGCGAGCCGCGGCCTCCCTCGTCAGCCCCAGCCAGCGACCCATCGTGATGGTCCCGCCCGAGCGGGACACACCGGGGATCAGCGCTCCCGCCTGTGCGAGGCCCAACACGATCGCGTCCCGTGCGCGCAGCGAGGTGAGTTCCCTGGTCGAGGGGCGCACCTTGTCGACCCAGCCCAGGATGACGCCAAAGACCGCGAGCACCGCGGCCGTCAGAAGGAGATAGCGCAGTCTCGATTCGATGGCATCTTGGAAAGCAAGCCCGAGCAAGACGATCGGCACCGAGCCGAGGATGACCCACCAGCCCATTTTGGCGTCGGCGTCGCCCTTGCCAAAGCGGGATGCTGTGTCCTTCCCGTGCTCGCCAATGAGCGCGCGGAACCACGCCGCGATAATCCTCGCGATGTCCTTGCGGAAGTACAGCAAGACTGCGGCCTCGGTCCCCAGCTGGATAATCGCCGTGAACGCCGCACCCGGATCGCCACCGTTGGGCAACAGCGGGCCAATCACCCTGATGTGCGCCGATGACGAAACGGGAAGAAACTCGGTCAGACCCTGTACTAGGCCCAGGACGACGGCCTCCCACCAACTCATGTCGCTCACGATACGTCCCGCGCGTCTCCCCGATAGACACGGCGCGCGCAGGTAAATTCACACGCATGCAAGTGAGACGACTCGGATCACGCGGCGCCGAGGTTTCGCGCCTCGCGCTTGGCACCATGACATGGTCGCGCGACACCTCGATCGACGAGGCATCGCGCCTGCTTGGTGCCTTTGTCGACGCGGGAGGCACCCTCGTGGACACGGCCGCCACCTACGCGGATGGCGGCTCGGAGCACGTGATCGGCTCCCTGCTCGGAGACGCCTTTAGCCGTTCCGACATCCAGATCTGCACCAAGGCCGGCGTGAGGAGAACGCCCGAAGGCGGAGTGATCGATGCCTCGAGGGGCGCGCTCCTCGACACCCTCGACGCCTCACTGTTGCGCCTCAACACGGACCACGTGGACGTGTGGTTAGTGCACGCCTTCGATCCCATCACGCCCCTCGACGAGACGATGCACGCGCTCGAAGTCGCCCTGACGACGGGCAAGGCCCGGCAGGTCGGGTTGTCAAACTTCCCCGCATGGGCGATGGCGCGTGCCGCGACGCTTGCCAGGCCAGGAGCAGTCCCCGCCGTCACTGAGATGGAGTATTCGCTTCTCGAACGCGGCATCGAGCGCGAGGTCGTGCCCGCAGCGAAGGCGTTGGGGATGGGGATCCTTGCGTGGTCGCCACTCGGACGTGGTGTGCTCACGGGAAAATACGCACACGCGATACCCGCGGACTCCAGGGCGGCCTCGGACCACCTCTCGGGATTCGTCGAGCCCTACCTCAACCCGCGATCCGCCGCGATCGTCTCCGCGCTGACAACCGCTTCCGAGGGGCTGGGACGCACTCCTCACGAGGTCGCCCTAGCCTGGGTTCGTGACGCCCCAGGCGTCGCGTCGGCGATCGTGGGCGCCCGGACGGCCGAGCAACTCGTGGCGAGCCTCAACGCGGAGGACCTCACTCTTCCAGATCAGATCCGGACGGCCCTGGACGATGTCACCGCACCACCGATTGGATACCCCGAGCGGCGCTAGGCATTGACGAAGGCGCGTTGAAGAAGGCGGAGGAGGCTGTGGATATGCCCTATCGCAGGTTGAAGGCCTCAATATCGTCGTCGAGTTCGTCCTCGTCCTCGGTCGCGTGCCCGTCGAGGTTCTCGTCGACTACCAGCTCTTCAGCGTCTGACTCGTCTTCGTCTTCGTCTTCGTCTTCGTCGTCGTCATCTTCGTCGTCATCTTCGTCGTCCTCTTCGTCGTCATCTTCGTCGTCCTCTTCGTCGTCGAAGGCCTCGCCCGCCCCATCATCAAGCACTATGGGGAGCGATTCGCCGAATCCCTCTTCGAGTTCGTCCTCATACCGCTCGAACGCCTCAGCAACCACGTCGAAGGCGTCGTCAACGGAGGCGTCCTCCGAACTGCGACGAGACTCGACGGCCTCAAGGTGGGCCTCAAGTGCTGCCGTTAGGTGCAGAAGTGCCTCGCGTGCTTGAGTGCTCATAGGCATGACGTTACTCCGACAACACGGTGAGATGGGAGAAAAATGACAGACGCGGTGCACATCGCCACGGGGCACGCCATCAATCCACGCCGGGAACGCCCACAGGGAAAGCCCCACACTCAGTGGAGGGTGGTCGATATTCCCCTCTCGATCTCCCGCACCGAGGCCACTCAGGTGCTCGCCGAACAGGCTGAACAGGGTCGGTGGGAGCTTGCGCGGAGCCTCGTGTTCATCGGCGGCGCCCGCCGGGTCTGGCTTCGAAGGCGCTCAATGCGCGTGGAGCGCACCGACACCATCTAAGGCCCATCGGCGGCCGCGGCTCGCGGCGCGCTAGCAGTCGAGCAAAAATTGTTCCATGACGTCCGTGCCCACCTCGAGGCTTTCGATCGGCACTCGCTCGTCAATCCCGTGGAACAGCGCCGAGAAGTCGAGGCCTGTCGGGAGCTTGAGCGGGGCGAAGCCATAGCCTGCAATCCCGATCGCCGCCAGGGCCTTGTTGTCCGTGCCGCCCATCATCATGTACGGCAGCACCGCGGCCTCGGGATCGGCCGTATGGAGCGCCGCGATCATCTTGTTGACGAGCGTCGCCTCAAACGGCACGTCCATCGCGCGTGCCGTGATGTATTGCTCGACCTTGACGTGAGTGCCTGCGAGTTCCTCAACGGTCCGGAGCACCTGCTCCTGTTGGCCAGGGAGAAACCTGGTGTCGACAAAACCCACCGCGGTGTCGGGGACCACGTTCACCTTGTATCCCGCATCGAACATCGTCGGATTCGACGTGTTGCGGACCGACGCGCCAATCATGCCGCTCACGGGCCCGCATCCCGCGATGATCTGGGCGACGCGTTCCTCGGTGGGCTCGTACTCGATGCCCAGCAGCTCCCCAGCACCCCTCAAGAGGGTCTCCACCGTCGGAGACACGTCGAGCGGCCATTCATATGCGGCGATGCGCGACATCGCACCGGCGAGGTGAGCGACGGCATTGTCGCCGTGGACAAGCGAACCATGCCCCTGGACCCCACTGCTCACCAATCGGAGCCATTGAAGGCCCTTTTCGGCGGTCTGGATAAGGTACGTGCGCTTATCGCCGATGTGAATAGAAAATCCGCCGACTTCGCTGATGGCCTCGGTCGCTCCCCTGAAGTCCTCGGGGTGCTCCTTCACCATCCACTCGGAGCCCCGCCTACCCCCATGCTCCTCATCGGCAAAGAACGCCAGGACGATGTCACGCTGCGGCTTACGTCCCGAGGTGATCAGCCGGCGCACGGCCTCGAGGTAGATCGCGTCGACACCCTTCATATCGACCGCCCCGCGGCCCCAGATCATTCCGTCCTTGATCTCGGCTCCAAAGGGGTCGACCGACCAGTCCTCGGGGAACGCTGGCACCACGTCAAGGTGACCGTGGACAACGAGCGGCGGGCGGCTGCGATCCTCGCCTTCCCACAGCGCCGTGAGGCTCGCGCGCCCAGGTTCGGACTCACGAATGGTGGGATCAAGTCCGAGGTCTGCCAGGAAGGACGCTACATAGTCGGCCGCGACGCGCTCTCCCGGCCCAGGCTCATCCCCATAGTTGGAGGTATCCATGCGAATGAGGTCTTGAGTGATCGAGGTCACCGACACGTCTGGCATGCGGTCATACTACTGCGGCCCGCTCGCGTGGAGCCCGCTATCGCAGCACGCTCCGCGGGGCGCGCCTAGGCGCGCTGGAGGCCCGCGGAGATGACGACGATGACCACGATCAATCCGGTGAAGGACAGCAGATAGACGGTGCGCCGATAACCCGCCTTGATTGCCGCCATCACCAAGCACGCGATAGCTCCAGGAATCAGGGCAAGCCCGTATCTCCCCGTCGGGTTTGGAAAGTACTGGGGCACCGACGTGTTCATATACGCCTGAACCTGGACCGCCAGGGGGTAGAGGATCGCGCCGAGGCCCAAAAGCCACCCAAGCGACCGTCGGGCTGGTTCCTTGACGAATGCCACGACAACGGCCATCATCGCGCCAATCACCAAGACGTTCAGCAGCCTCGTCCACGCCACGAGAAGAGCGATGTCGAGCGGAGGTTGGACGTAATAGTCGGAGGCCAGGTTGAAGCCTACGAAGAGTGTCTCGATCCACTCGGAACCCGGTAAGCCCAGGACATCCCTGGTGTTGATACCCACAAGAGGGTTCTCCCACAAAGGGTCTCCGCGCGGAGCCTGGAATAGCGCCCAAGCGATATAGGGAATCAGGATCGAGCCGGCGACCGCCAACGGAAGGATCCAATGCGCTCGCCGCAACCCGCGGAACCCATGGTCGCGCAGCGCCCGGGCGATCGCGAGGATCGCCAGCGCCACGAATGGGATGGTGGTGATGAACTTGGTCATCCCCACGAGGCCGGTGAGAACCACGGGTAAGAGCCAACCGTGATCATCCTCAAGGAAGATTTTGGCCGCCAGCCACAGGGCGAGTGCTCCCGCGAGGGGCGCCGTCGCATCCGGGTTCACTGTCGTGGACGCGTGCAAGACCCTCGGGAACGACACGAGGAGAAGAGGCGCCACCATCGCCACAGCGGGGTCCACTCGCCAACGCCGCAGCGCGACGTAGAGCATGAACATGCCTGCAGCGAGCCACAGAATTCCGGAGAGCCGTGCGGCCTCAACAAAGTTGAGAGGCGTGACTGCGTCGACGGCACGAGCAGGAAGCCCGACCATCGCGTAGTACAGCGGCGGGTGTGAGAAGTTGTACTGGTCCGCCTCATAGGGGAAGCGCCACAAGTAGGGCTCCGCTCCACACGGCGGCAGCGAATACCGCTCCTGACCCATGCAGGCCCAAATCGATCGAATCTCCGGGGCAATCACGTCGCCCTGAGCGGGGATATGCCCGTACGCCACCTGGTATGCGAAGTCGGCATGCGTCGGCTCGTCGATGCGCGACATCGCCTGCCCGCCGCCAAATATCGCGGGGACAACGATCGCTACAGCGAGCGCGAGGTAAACGAGGCCCAAAATGAGGCGACTGCGCCTGGAATCATCGAACCGAGAGGCCATTTCTTCAAGGCGTACGATGATCCGACCGTGGAGCCGCTCGCGCACCTCAAGATGGGTGTCGTTTGCCAATGGCCCTCCCCCAGTCATGGTCGTGCGCTTACGCCTGCCGCGCCACGCGGGGACTTACACGTCAATCTGGTGTCCGAGGGGGGACTTGAACCCCCACGCCCTTTCGGGCACTAGCACCTCAAGCTAGCGCGTCTGCCAATTCCGCCACCCGGACGAGTGGGCTCGAGAACCGTGGTGGGCTCCCGAGCGCGACCTGAATGCTAGCACGCCATCGAGGCCACCACAGAACGCCTGCCTAGGCCGCGATGACCGCACGACCACTCACACCCTCACAGCATGCGGAAATCCCCCGGCCTCCGCACCCACGGACCAAAGGCCTCGCGCGAAGCCCCCTTGTGGCCCTACCGTCAGATAAGGCGTCACCGTCGACGGGAGTCAACTATGTCCACGTACCTTTACCTATCGCTCATACCCGAGGCCCTTGTGGCGTCGATGCTTGCGCCCGAGGACTTTGGGCTCTACTACGCGATCGGCTCTGCCAAGCGTTCACGTGGCCAGGCCATTTTCTTCTCGGTGGACCGCGACAAGATCGCCGACGCCGGATTCCCGTTGGAAGATGTCGAAGCGCGGTGCGTCGCACACTCCGACGGACGGCCCAAGAGCTCGTTGTACTTGTCGATTTACCGCGTGCTTGAGCGGGTTCCGCGCGACGCGCTGACCGCTCTGCACTTGGCAACAGACGACGGTCGAGTGCTCACGATTAAGCCACAGGAGTTCGTCGCGGATGGCGAAGACCGGACTCACCTGTACCAAGAGCTTTGCCCCGTGAACCCGCGCATCGTTTCGCACCTGAACCCCGAGGAGTTCGGTGGCTTCATCACCGACACCGCGAGCAACGTACACGTGCCGCGCATCGCGTTCACCGAACTTACCCTCGGCAACCTCAAGAACAACCCCGATCACCAGGACATCGACAATCTTCCGTACCCCAACATCGGTCACCTGCGCGACTGCCTGCGCGAGCTTGCCAAGACGCCCGCGAAGGCCAATAAGACGGTGCTGCGGCAGATGACTCAAGAGGTGCTGTTCCGCACCATCCGCAACGGCGTGTTCGTGGGTGATTCCACCGGCATCACCGCGTTCCCCTTGCCCAGCAGGGACACGCTCGAGCGTGAGCACCTCGCCTGGTGGCGCTCAGCCCAAGAGACCTTCGGCCAATAGGCCCCCAAACCCCCACACGCACCACCGAAAGGTATTCTCATGCCCGCCTGGTTCTGGCTGGTCCCCATAGCGTCCATCGTGGCGCTCGGGTCCGCATACGGCTTCTTCCGCGAATTGATGAAGGAGTCGGAAGGCACCGACGAGATGGCACGCATCGCCGCCCACGTGCGTGCCGGCGCTATCGCGTATCTCAAGCAGCAATACAAGGTCGTCGGCATCGTGCTGGTGTCGCTGACACTCGTATTCTGCGTGATCGCCTACGGGTTCCACATGCAGAACCCGTGGGTGCCCTTCGCGTTCCTCACCGGAGGCCTCTTCTCCGGCTTGGCCGGATTCATCGGCATGCGCACGGCGACCTACGCCTCGGCTCGAACGGCCAATGCGGCCCGTACGTCGCTGAACGCTGGCCTGCGCGTCGCGTTCCGCTCCGGTGCGGTCATGGGCCTCACGGTTGTGGGCCTTGGCCTTCTCGACATCGCCATCTGGTTCCTGATCCTCACCCGCTTCTACGGCACCGAGGACGCACACCAGGTGGTCGTGATCACCACCACCATGCTGACGTTCGGCATGGGTGCCGCAGTGCAGTCGCTGTTCGCCCGTGTGGGTGGAGGCATCTTCACCAAGGCCGCTGACGTGGGAGCCGACCTGGTCGGCAAGATCGAGGCTGGCATCCCGGAGGATGACCCGCGCAACCCCGCCACCATCGCCGACAACGTGGGCGACAACGTGGGCGACGTGGCCGGCATGGGTGCCGACCTCTACGAGTCCTACGTGGGCGTCATTCTCGCCTCGGCTGCCCTTGGCGCAGCGGCGTACGTGACCTCTGGGGCCGACATTCAGCTCAAGGCCGTCGTGGCTCCGATGGTCATCGGTGCGCTCGGCACACTGCTTTCCGTGATCGGCGTGTTCTTTGTACGCACCGACGAGGGCGCTACGCCTAAGCAGCTTCTCGCTTCGCTCGGTCGCGGAGTCAATGGCTCTGCCGTCATGATCGCCGTGGCCTCGCTCGGGGTGCTTTCCTCGATGCACATGCCCAACCTCTGGGGACTGTGGCTCGCCCTGATCGCCGGTTTGCTCACCGGCATCACGATCGGCCGGGCCGCCGAGTACTACACGTCCCAGGCATACTCCCCCACCAAGCGCATCGGCGAGGCCTCGAAGACTGGCCCAGCCACTGTGATCATCTCCGGCCTCGGCGAGGGCATGCTCTCCGTCGCGATCCCCGCGATCGCCGTCACGATGGGCGCAGGGCTCGCGTACTTCTTTGCCTCGGGTTACTCGTTCGGCACCGACACCATGAGCCTCGGCCTGTACGGCATCGGTATGGCCGCGGTCGGCATGCTGTCGACGCTTGGCATCACGCTCGCGACCGACGCGTACGGCCCGATCGCGGACAACGCAGGCGGCAACGCCGAGATGGCGGGCCTGCCTCCCGAGGTGCGCCAGCGCACCGACGCTCTCGACTCGCTGGGTAACACCACTGCGGCGACGGGCAAGGGCTTCGCGATCGGCTCGGCAGCCCTCACGGGCATCGCGCTCATGGCGTCCTACCTCGAAGAGGTCAAGATCGGCATCTCGCACGTGCTCGATCGAGGCAGCGACTACACGTTCCCCGATGGCTCGGTCATCGTGTCTACCGCACAGGACCAGCTCCAGGCCCTCGATCTCATGGACATGATGTCGCGCTTCGAAGTGGTGCTCATCAACCCCAAGGTCATCATCGGCATGTTCCTGGGAGCGATGCTCGCGTTCGTGTTCTCGGGGCTCACCATGAAGGCCGTTGGCCGCGCAGCGGGCTTGATGGTCGACGAGGTCCGCCGCCAGTTCAGGGAGATCCCCGGCATCATGAGCGGCGAAGGCCAGCCCGACTACGCGCGTTGCGTCGAGATCTCGACCAAGGCCGCCCAGCGGGAAATGATGATTCCGTCCATCCTCGCGATCGCCGCCCCTGTGGTCATGGGCCTCGTGTTCGGCGTGCCAGGTGTGCTTGGGCTGCTCGCGGGTGCTGCCGCCGCAGGCTTCTCGCTGTCGATGTTCATGGCGAACTCCGGTGGCGCGTGGGACAACGCCAAGAAGTACATCGAGGAAGGCCACCACGGTGGCAAGGGTTCCGAGTCACACAAGGCCGCCGTCATCGGCGACACCGTGGGCGACCCGTTCAAGGACACCTCGGGACCTGGACTCAACATCCTGGTCAAGCTCATGTCCATGGAGGCCATCGTCGTGGCTGGTGTGACCGTAGCGGTCCACCTCGTCTAAGTCTCCGAATCGATCAGGGGCGTCTCCACTCAGGTGGTGGCGCCTCTTGTCGTTTTCGCTGGGCCCGGCCGGCTATGGGACGTCGCGGCTACTGGAAGTCACGACTCTTGGCAGGGACCTTGAGGCTCAGGGGCGCAAGGTGTTCAGCCACCAAATTCGTGGCCCCGTCGGCCCTCTCAATGCGCCCCCTAATGACGAGCGCCTGGGCGCTCCTCGCGACGGCCTGATAGCGCCGCCACACGCCTTGAGAGCAAATGACGTTAAGGAACCCCGTCTCGTCCTCAAGGGAGATGAAGGTGACGCCCTTGGCCGTGCCCGGACGCTGCCGGTGAGTAACCACCCCCGCGACGCTGATGCGACGCTCCGCCTCGTGGGATAACACCTCGGCAACGCGTAGCACTCCTTGGCGGTCCAGCCCCTCGCGCACAAAGATAGTGGGATAACTGTCTACTGACACTCCGTGCGCCCACACATCGGCGACGGCCTCCTCGACGGCGGACATGACCGGCAGCTGGGGGGCATCGACCCCTGGCACGACGCCAGGAAGAGTCTCCGGACCCTCGAGCGCGAGAAGTCCCGCCGCCCACAGGCCCTCGCGCCTGCTCACGCCCAGCGTCTCGAGCGCTCCCGAGGTGGCGAGAGCCTCCCACTCGGCCTTGTTGAGCGATCTCGCACCAATGTCTCCGAGTCCCTCCACCGCGGCGACCGCCTCCGCCTGAGCCCTTTGCACCGCGCCTTGGAAGCCACCCTTGCGCACCCGCACCAGCCTCGCCATGTCTGCGAGAGAGACAAACGGCCCTCCTGCCCGCGCGTCGACAATCGCCTGGGCGGCGTCCGCCCCGAGTCCCTTGACCGCGGCCAGTCCCATCCTGACCGCAAGATGCCGGTCGACGCGCGTCAAGGCCTGCAGATCCGTCCGCGCTTCGGCGGGGGTCTCGAAGGGCTCGTCGAGCCGCTCGACGCCCGCGAGGACCTCGGAGCGCGACACACACGGCCGCAAGACCACCTGTCCATGGCGGCGGGCGTCCGCGGCAAGGGACTGCGGGCTATAGAAACCCATCGGCTGAGCCGCAAGCAGTCCCGCATAGAAGGCAGCGGGCTTGCGCACCTTGAGCCAGCTCGACGCGTACACCAAATAGGCGAACGAGAACGAGTGCGATTCGGGGAAGCCAAAGTCTGAGAAGGCCTTGAGCTTGTCGAAGATCTGGTGCGCCACCTCGGCAGTGATTCCCTTGGAGTTCGCCCCCACCATGAAGCGTGCCCGCAGCGCCTCCATGCGTTCGGGGCTGCGTTTGGAACCCATGGCCCTGCGCAGCTGATCGGCCATCGCACCGTCGAATCCGGCGCAGTCCATCGCCATCTGCATCAGCTGCTCCTGGAACAGCGGTACGCCGAGCGTCTTGGCAAGCGACTTCTCGAGCAGCGGGTGGAGGTACGTGACCTCTTCGCGCCCCCGGGCCCTGTTGATATACGGGTGTACGGACCCACCCTGAATGGGGCCGGGCCTGATGAGCGCCACCTCGATGACGATGTCGTAAAACCGGCGCGGCCGGAGGCGGGGCAGGGTCGCCATCTGCGCGCGCGACTCGACCTGGAAGACGCCGACGGTGTCCGCCGCACAGAGCAGGTCGTACACCGCCTCGTCCTCTTGGGGCAGGGAGTGAAGCCCAATCTCCTCACGCTCCGTCTCCCACACCGAGTGAAAGGCGTACCTCAGGGCTGAGAGCATTCCCAGCCCGAGGAGGTCGAACTTGACCAGGCCTGCATCGGCACAATCGTCCTTGTCCCACTGCAGCACGGTCCGGCCAGGCATGCGCGCCCATTCGACCGGGCACACGTCGATCACGGGCCGGTCGCACAACACCATGCCTCCCGGATGGATTCCGAGGTGCCGGGGCAGGCGCAGGAACCGCTCAGCGAGGTCTATGACCGGCACGGGGATGTGGTCGAGCTCGGCCACCGGCGTGGGCTCGGGCCACATCGCATCGCGCTGCGTGGCCGCCCACGCCTCGTGAGCCTCCTGATCGCTGCGCAGCGTCGACCACCTGTCGATCGACTTGGACCACGCATCTTGTTGCCCCACGTCGTAACCGAGCGCCCGCGCGGCATCACGCACGGCGGAGCGTGGGCGGTATTGGATCACGTTGGCGACCATGGCCGCGTTAATGCGGCCGAAGCGCTTGAAGACGTACTGGATGACCTCCTCGCGCCTATCCGACTCGATGTCGACGTCGATGTCGGGCGGCCCGTCCCGCTCGGGGGCCAGGAAGCGCTCGAACAGCAGCCCGTGCGTGACGGCGTCAACCGCAGTGACGCCCAGCGCGTAGCAGACCGCGCTGTTGGCGGCGCTGCCTCGTCCCTGGCACAGGATGTCGGACCTACGGCAAAAGCTCACGATGTCGTGAACGATGAGGAAGTAGCCGGGAAAGTCGAGGGCTTCGATCACGGCGAGCTCGTGCTCGATCTGCTTCCAGGCGCCCGGCATGCGTTCCCTGTCGGGTGGCCCATACCGCTCGCGCGCGCCTCGATACGTCAGTTCGCGCAGCCACGTGGCCTCGGTGTGTCCCTCGGGTACCGGATACGGAGGAAGCTTGGGCGCCACGAGGTGCAGGTCGAAGGCGCATTCGGCGGCGAGGCGAGAGGCCGCGGTCACGGCCTGCGGATGACGCCGATGCCGCCACAGCATCTCCCCCGCGCTACGCAGGTGTGCCCCTGGACTGCCAGGAAGCCATCCATCCATATCGTCGAGAGAGGACCGCGCGCGCACCGCCGCGAGAGCCGAGGCGAGATCCGCGTCCCTGGGCGTCGCGTAGTGGGCATTCGTGGTGGCCACGAGGGTAAGCCCCGCGTCGAAGGCGAGGTTCGCGAGCGCGTCATTCACCTCGGAGTCGTGAGGCTGGCCCGTATCGGTGATCTCCACGGCCACGCCCTCACGCCCGAAGAGTGCGGAGAGCCTATCGAGTTCGCTCCGCGCGGCGGCGAAACCCTCGCGTGTCACCCCCCTGGCATGAGCGTCTGGCCCCACCCCCGGCACGCCGATGCCCGCGAGCGCCCTCCGGACCACGCCCTTACGGCATCCCGTGAGCACTACAAACTCCCCCGCCCCCGCCTCGGCGAGGGACTCGAGAGTGTAGTGAGCCAGCCCCTTCTCTCCCGTCGCGAGGTGGGCCATACCGATCGCACGCGAGAGCCTCGCATAGCCGGAGGCGCCACGCGCGAGCACCACGAGGTGGCCCCCGCGCGGGTCGGGCACACCCGTAGGCGGGTCGAGCACGGGGCGTCCACCGGGGCCATCGGGAACACTCAGGTGAAGCTCCGATCCGAAGACGGTGGGCATCCCGACAGCGCGGGCCGCGTTGGCGAAACGCACCACGCCGTAGAGCCCGTCATGATCCGTGAGTGCCATGGCGGACAGCCCCAGGCGGCCGGCCTCTGCGGCCATCTCCTCGGGCTGGCTCGCGCCATCGAGAAAGCTGAAGGCCGAGTGGGCGTGCAGCTCCGCGTAGTCCACGCATTCGGTCATCCTTGCCACGACCCCATTGCACCCATTGATTCGAACATATGTTCGATTCTCGCATGAGTGAATGAGTGCGGCGACCGCCCCTTCGAATACCGCATCGCCGCAGATCGCATCGCCGCAGACCACCTAGTCGTAGATCGTCTAGTCGTAGATCGTCTAGTCGTAGATCGCCTCGAGCACCCAACCCCCCGCAGTGAACGCCGCGAGCACCGCCAGGCCCAGCTCCCCCTCGCCCTCTCGCAGGGCGATCTGCACATAGGCGCGCCTAGACCCGTCCTCGGCCCACCAGCGCTCGGAAACCGGCCAAGGGCCCGCCCAGGCCTCGACGGGTCGGGCGGCACCCCACACCGGACCCTCGGAGCCACCCACGTGCCCCGAGGAGGGATGGCGATGCACCGCGCGAGCCAGCCCGTCGCGCGGATCCGCCTGGCGCCTCACCCACGTGGGAGGGGCGCTGATGCCAAGCCTGCGGTCCACCACCACCGGTCGACCGCCAGCGTCCAATACCGCCAGCGGCTCCGCGGTGGCGAACACGGTGGCGGGCGCCGGCTCGGGAATGCGGCCGGGCCACGGATGTCCAAGACTCCTGGGAGTCTGGCCCTCCTGACCCCACGGCAGTGCCTGAACACGGTCACGGGGGCTACGCCCACCCTGCTCCCGCACCGACAGCACGCCCTCGACCCCGAGCAGCCCCTGGACCCTCTCCAGGGATCGGTGAGCCTTAGCATCGGAACCCGAGGCCCCTCCCCACAGGTACGCCTGCTCGGAGCCAAGGAGCACCACATCCTCGGCCGTCAACGCAAGGGACACCAGGGGCGCAGGCTCAGGCCCCGTCGCCGTTCCCGAAAGCCACCCCTCAAGCTGCCAGCGCACGCGATCCGCCATGTGCTTCGCGAAGGCCCCTGCGCGCACGCCTACATCGGTGCGCCACACCCTCTCGAGAACGTCGCCCTTTTCGGTGCGCGCGGTGATGCGCACTCGACCGCATCGCACCCCGGAGGCCAAGAGCGCCGCATCCAGCTGCTCGGCGATGAAGGCAGCCACCAAGGCGAACTGCTCGACGCGCTGCGCAGGCTCCTCAAAGACGTATTCCACGGCGATGTCGTCCTCGCTACGGCGCAGCACGGGCGGCGCGACGTCCTCTCCGCGCGCAATGCGATGCGCCCACGCCCCCACCGCGCCAAACCTCGCGATCACGTCAGAGAGGGGTAACGCCGTAAAGTCACCGAGCGTGCCGAGGCCGAGCCTCACCAACACACTCACCAGGTCCTCTACTGCGACGCGCTGAAGACGCTCCATCGCCGCGAGCGCAAGCGTCCCCACCCCATACGGAGCAAGAAAATCACGCGACGCGCCTGCGGGGACCAGCACCGAAGCGCGGGCGGCGGCGATTGCCGCAAGGAGCCCGTCCGCCACCCCCACACACGATTCATACGCGGCATCGTCGGCAACTCCCGTGACGAGTGCCTCGGCGAGGGCGTCCTCCGACCCGTGAAAGCGCGCGGCCCCGTTGGCCGGAATCATCAGCAGTCCCGGACGAGAGATCTCAACACCAGAAACCACCCGTTCGGCCGCCGCCGCTACCGCCTCAAACTCGCGGGCGTCCCGGCCCTCATCGTGCGGCAGGATCGTGAGCTCAGGGCACGCCCGTTGCGCATGACGCTTGCGCATGCCCCGCCTCACCCCCGCGGCCCGCGCCGCAGCGGAGACCGCGACCATGCCCCTCCCGTGAAGCACCGCAGCCGGAGCGTCAACCCCCACACCCGCGGCCGCCATCGCGGCAACCACGGGCCAGTCGGGCACCCACAGCACCGCCCGACGCACGGTGGCGACCATCACGATGTACCCATCGACGGGCGCGTCCAGGACTCACCCGCGCCGGCCTTCGCGACACCACCCGAGAGCCCCTCCTTATTCGGCGAGCCCCTCCACTGACGATCGACGTCGACCGCAATCGTCACCATCTTTACGGCACCCCTGGCGCGCCCCTCAATCGCAACCGTCAACTCGCGGTGACGCAGCCGCCCGTCCCCCGCGCCCAGGCCACCCCATCGCACGCCCTTCACCTCGAGCACCGCATGCGCGCCAGGCCAGGAACCCGCGACAATAAGAACGCTGCCGCCCTCCCTGGCCTTCGCCATGACGCGGCGGCGGTCGGCATCGGACATCGCCAGCCGAGGCCCCAGCAGCACCACGTCCATGCCGTCGATGCAGGCCCCCACGACAGCCGCCGCATGGATCCCCGGATGAGGAACGAGCGCGAGACGAGTCAGGTCAACGCCACGCCCAGCCGCCGCCAGGATCCCCGCATGCGGCATCCCGATCATCGAGGTCCACGACCCCGCCCTCGAGGCCTCCCCCGCGAGCGCGAGCATGAGCGACGTAGACCCCGTCACCGCGACCACCTGGCCGCGACGCAGTCCGTCAGGCAACACTGGCGCGAGGCTCTCCGCGAGGGGAAGCCTGGGCGCATCCCACGCGAGCCGCGTGGTTGAGAGCCGCTCCTCCGCACCCTTAAGCGCGGCCCGCGCGGCGCTCAAGCGGTCGCCTCGCGAGGCCTCCGCCGGCACCACACTCATCATCGACTCCTCTTCGAACGTGTGTTCGAGTATCGCATCGAGGGCCGACGTGGCGCTACCCGGGGGCCCGGGCCGGTTTCACCCCTACTCCGATAGCATCAAAGGCGGAAGTCCTCGACAGAGCGCCCCTCCCCCTCGCCGGGCCGCGTACGTTCATCGCCGAGCGTCGCCCGCCCCACGACGAAAGGATCGGGACATGAGCCTCGCTACCGCCCTCGACCCTGACTCAGGATCTACACCCGCACCACTCATCGTCCTGGGCACCGTGAACCGGGACCATGTGGTCTTCGTCGACAAGCACCCCCTCCCCGGGGAGACCATCCTGGGCCACTCCTACGAGACGGGAACCGGCGGCAAGGGATCGAACCAGGCCGTCGCGGCCGCCCGCGCGGGCGCTCCCACGATGTTCGTCTCCGCGGTGGGAGACGACTCGGCAGGCGACCAGATGCTCGCCGACCTTGAGGCCAAGGGCGTCGACGTTTCTCGCGTCACCCACGTCGACTCGATGCCGAGTGGCGTCGCCCTCATCACCGTTTCCGCGGACGGCGAGAACTCGATCATCGTGGCCCCCGGGGCCAGCGCCACACTCGATCCCGTCCGCGTGAGCGCGACCGTCACAGACCTCGTAACGCCTGGGGCCGTCCTCCTGACGCAGCTCGAGCTTCCGCTCGCCGTGGTCGAGCTCTCATGCCTTGCGGCTCAGGCGTCGGGCGCCCGCGTCGTGCTCAATCTGTCCCCCATTGCCGAGATCTCTGAGGCCCTACTCGGCACGTGCGACCCCCTCCTGGTCAACGCCGGCGAAGCCGCGTCGCTCCTTCAGGCGCCGTGCGACACCCTCGAACAGGCTCACAGTGCGGCCGATGCCCTCGCCCGACGGTGTCGTTCGGTCGTCATCACCCTCGGCGGAGACGGTGCCATCGCGGCGGATGCCTCCCCTGCTCGGCACTTCCCCGGCAAGAAGGTGCCCGTCGTCGACACGACCGGCGCGGGAGACTCCTTCGCGGGCGCGCTCGCGGCGGCGCTCCTCCGCGGCGAAACCCTCGACGACGCCGTCACGAGCGGAATCGCGGCCAGCGCACTCACCGTTCAGCACGTGGGCGCGCAGCCTCCCGCGAACTGACGCAGCCCGCGTTCGACCACGAGACAAGAGCCGCCTAGGCGGCGGGGGCCTCCTGACAGGGAACGTCTAACGAGCGGTCAGCGCCCACACGGCGACGGCCGACGCTGCCGCCACGTTGAGAGAGTCAACCCCGCCGGCCATGGGAATGGTGACGACATGGTCGGCTGCAACGAGTGCACCCCTCGAAAGCCCGTCACCCTCGGCGCCCATGAGCAAGGCGACCTTGCCATGCCCCTGAGCCGCAAAGTCAGCGAGTGACACGGCGTCGTCGGCCAGCGCGAGGGCCGCGATCGTGAATCCCTCGGAGCGCAGCGCGTCGAGGCCCGAGGGCCACGGGTCGATGCGCGTCCACGGCACCTGAAAGACGGTCCCCATCGACACCTTGACCGAACGCCTGTACAGCGGGTCTGCGCACGTGGGGGCGACGAGCACGGCATCGGCGCCCAAGCCCGCGACCGAGCGAAAGATCGCGCCCACATTTGTGTGATCAACGATTCCCTCGAGCACGACCACGAGCCTCGCATCACGCACGATATCGGCCACGGAGGCCACCTCGGGACGATGCATCGCGGCGAGCGCGCCTCTGTGCACCTCAAAGCCAGTGACGGCCTCGAGCACCGCATCTGGCGCGACATACACGGGGACATCGGGGGTCACCATGCCCGCAACAGAGTCCAGCCACTTCTGCGTGGTGAGGATCGATCGCGGCAGATGCCCCGCGACGACGGCACGTTCGATCACCTTCGCACCCTCGGCCATGTATAGGCCACCCTCGGGCTCGATGCGGCGCCGTAGCGCCACATCCGTCAGGCTGCGATAGTCGGCAAGCCGCTCGTCGGCGGCGTCAGTGACGTGAGTAATGGGCACCGCACCAGTCTCCCAGCACTCGAGCCCCCACCCCTACTGCCTCCACTCCGGCTGCCTCCACTCCGGCTGCCTCCACTCCGGCTGCGCCCCACCCCCGCCAATGGCTCAATCTGTACCGCATGAGCGCCTCAATTGTCCGGTAGTGGTTGGATGTGTACCGCGTGGGGCGACAACCGACTCGCCACGTGCCGAGTCACCCCGGTACGTATTGAGCCACCGAAGTGTCAGACGCCCAACGAGCCGGTACAGATCGCGCCACTCGCAGGCATGAGACAGGGCCCCCGGTCTCCCGAGGGCCCTGCGGTCGTGCACGTTCCTACTTAGCTGGGCTGCTGGCCCTTTTCGACCTTGGGGTCGAACGGGCTTCCGCTTCCCGACCCGGCAGACTCGGCATCGGCGCTCACGCTTTCCGCCATGCGACGGGCCTCTTCGAGTGCCACACGCGGGTCCGCGAGGACTGAGGTGATCGAGCTCTTGCGCTTGGCCTTCTCGGGGTCACGCACCAGGGGCTCGGGCTCTTCCTCGCCACCAAATGCGGCACTGACCGACTTGAGCGCACCCGTGAACTCGGTGGGCACAAACCAGATCTTGTTCGAGTCGGTCTTGGCGATCTCGGGCAGCATCTGCAGGTACTGGTATGCAAGCAGCTTGCTGTCGGCGTCACCCTCGTGGATGGCGTCGAAGACCTGCAGGATCGCGCGGGCCTCACCCTCGGCACGCAGAATCTTCGACTGCGCGTCACCCTCGGCCTTCAGGATCGCGGACTGCTTCTCACCCTCGGCCGTGAGGATCGCCGACTGCTTGACACCCTCGGCGGTCAGGATCGCGGCGCGACGGTCACGCTCCGCACGCATCTGCTTTTCCATCGAGTCCTTGATGGACACGGGCGGCTCGATGGCCTTGATCTCCACGCGGTTGACGCGGATGCCCCACTTGCCTGTCGCCTCGTCGAGGACGCCACGCAGGTGGCCGTTGATGTGGTCACGACCGGTCAGGGCCTGCTCAAGGTCCATGGTGCCGACGATGTTACGCAGCGTCGTCGCGGTGAGCTGCTCGACACCGATCCAGTAGTTCGCGATCTCATAGACCGCGGCCTTGGCATCGGTGACCTGCAGGTAGATGACGGAGTCGATGTCGACCACCAGGTTGTCGGACGTAATGACAGACTGCGGCGGCGTGGGGTAGACCTGCTCCTTGAGGTCGACCTGGGCGCGCACCTTGTCGATGAACGGCACCAAGAGGTGAAGTCCGGCGTCGAGGGTCTTGTTATAGCGACCCAGGCGCTCGACGAGGTACGACTTGGTCTGACGCACGACGACGATGGACCGGGCAAGGGCCGAGATCACGAAGATCGCGACGATCCCGAAGACGACGAATAGTGCTATCTGTACTGGTTCCATTACGACAGGTGCTCCTTCACTGGTGCGACGATCGCCGTCGCTCCTTCGATTTTGACGACGACGACTTCAGCGCCCTCGGTAATCCACGTCGCGCCAGGTTCGACGCGCGCCGTCCACACTTCTCCGTGCAACTTGACGCGCCCTCGAGTCGCCGTGACGTCGTCGAGCGCCACAGCGGCTGCGCCCACAAGGGCGGCCGCGTTGGTCTCGATGAGGGGAGCCCCCCTCTTACGCATTGAACGCAAGAGCCAAGGCCTCAAGGCGAACAGCAACAACGTGGAGACGACCGCGGCGACAACCGCCGCCAGGACCAATGAACCGTCCAAAAGCACAACAACTCCACCGGCGAGCGCACCTCCAGCGAGCATAAGCAACGTGAGATCGAGCGTAAAGATTTCGACAACGCCCAAGGCCGCAGCCGCGATAAACCACCACATAGATTGCATGTGTTCTCCCTTCCTTCTTGAACCTAGCAGGGCCCATCAGGCACCGCATCGGCCCCGAGATGGATTCGTGGTCATCATCCTTGAGAGGGACGTTCCTCGAGAGCCCCCCGGTGGATGATGGAGGGGCGCGCCGTGACCCCGTTACGCCTGGCGGGCGTTCCAGCGACCGTCCTGGGCATGCAGTTGAATTGCGAGCCCATAAGTCTCGGAGAGCGTCTCGCTCGTGAGGGTGTCAACGAGAGGCCCCTTCGCGACCACCGCACCTTCCCTCAGCAGGAGCGCATGGGTGAAGCCCGCGGGGATCTCCTCGACGTGGTGCGTCACCATGACCATGGCAGGCGACCGTCGGTCCCCCGCCAATTCGGTCAGAGCACCCAGGAGTTCCTCACGCCCGCCCAAGTCGAGCCCGGCTGCGGGCTCGTCGAGCAGGAGTAGCTCGGGGTCCGTCATCAGGGCCCTGGCGATCTGGACGCGCTTGCGTTCACCCTCGCTCAACGTCCCAAAGGTACGGTCCGAGAAGGCATGCATCCCAAAGGCCGACAAGAGGTCTTCCGCCCTGTGCTCGTCGATGGCCTCGTATTCCTCGCGCCAACGACCCGTGACGCCGTGCGCCGCCGTCATGACGAGGTCACGGACCGTTTCGTTCGGCGGAATCCGATCCGCGAGCGCCGCGCTTGCCAGGCCGATGCGGATCCGCAGCTCGTGGGTGTTGGTCTCACCGAGCACCTCACCCAGAATCTCGGCGGTACCGGTCGTGGGGTGAGCCCGCGCGGAGCACACCGTGATCAGTGAGGTCTTTCCTGCACCATTGGGACCGAGGATGACCCAGCGGTCGGTGGGTGCGACGCTCCACGAGATGCCGTCAAGCACCTGATTTTCTCCGCGGCGCATCGTGACGTCGGTGAGACGCAGGACATCATTCATAGTGAGGAACCCTAACGGAGAACGCTGTCGTATACCGCGAGCGTGCGTTCCGCGATAGCTCCCCATGCGAAGTGGTCCGTGGCTCGTTGCTTGCCCCGTGCACCCATGGCCTTGGCGGCATCGGCGTCGGAAACCATCGCGGTAAGTGCGGCCGCGAGGTCCGACACGTATTCATCTGGGTTCGTGGGCGTCCCCGTGCCGTCGGTCGCCTGGTCGATCGGCACGAGAGCACCGGTCACCCCATCGACGATGACCTCGGGGATTCCGCCTGTTGCGGTGCCGACGACAGGGAGGCCGACGGCCATGGCCTCAAGGTTCACGATGCCGAGCGGCTCGTAAATCGACGGGCACACGAAGGCGGTGCAGGCATCGAGTACGGCCACCAGCTCGGCGCGCGGCAGCATCTGCTCGATCCATATGACGCCGTCGCGGACCTCTTGGAGCTTCGCGACCGCGGACGAGACCTCGACTGCGATCTCCTTGGTGTCTGGCGCGCCCGCGCACAGCACCACCTGGACGTCCTTGGGGAGCATTGCGACCGCCCTCAGGAGGTAGGGAAGCCCCTTCTGCCTCGTGATGCGGCCCACGAACACGACCGCCGGACGAGCGGGGTCGATTCCATGGCGTGCGACGGTGGCCTCGGCCGCGAAGCGCTCCTCGTCGGTGCTGGGCGCGGCCCAGGCATCGACGTCGATGCCGTTGTGCACCACCTGCACCTTCTTGGGGTCCACTTGCGGGTAACAGCGCAAAACATCCGCACGCATTCCGGCACTCACGGCAATGATCGCGTCGGCGTTCTCATAGGCGGTCTTCTCGATCCAGCTGGAGACGCGGTACCCGCCTCCCAACTGTTCGGCCTTCCACGGGCGCAGGGGCTCGAGGGAATGGGCGCTCAACACGTGGGGGATTCCGTGAAGCTGCGACGCGAGGTGGCCCGCCATATTCGCGTACCAGGTGTGTGAGTGCACGAGGTCTGCCCCCTCGCAGTCCTTCGCCATCGGAAGGTTGTGCGCGAGGACGTCGAGAGACGCATCACCCACTCCTCCTCCGAGCGCCCAATAACCTACGACGCCCTCCTCCTCGCGGGGGCCGTCGTAGGCGCGCACACGCACCTCGACATGGGAGCGGAGCACCTTGGCGAGCTCCGTAACGTGGACGCCTGCGCCCCCGTAGACGTGGGGCGGGTATTCGCGAGTGAGTAGGTCGATGCGCATAACCCCACCGTAATCCCATATTGCTTCGTGTGGCCCCTTCCACGCAGGCGACGCCTACGTATAATGAGGACATGTCAGCGCCGAAGGTACTTGCCATCGTCCTCGCGGGAGGTGAGGGCAATCGCCTAATGCCCTTGACCGCATCCCGCGCCAAGCCCTCAGTGCCGTTTGGCGGCACCTACAGACTGGTCGACTTCGCCTTATCGAATCTGGTGAATTCGGGCTATCTGCAGGTGGTGGTACTCACCCAGTACAAGTCGCACTCGCTCGACAGGCACATCGCCCGCACGTGGCGCATGTCGCCGCTGCTTGGCAACTATGTGGCGCCCGTGCCGGCGCAGCAGCGCCGTGGCAAGCACTGGTACCTGGGCAGCGCCGACGCTATCTACCAGTGCGTCAACATCATCGAGGACGAGAAGCCCGACATCATCGTCATCGTGGGAGCCGACCACGTGTACCGCATGGACTTCTCTCAGATGGTCGACGCCCACATCGCCTCGGGCGCCGACTTCACCGTCGCGGGGATCCGTCAGCCGATTGAGATGTCGGACCAGTTTGGTGTGGTCGACGTCGACCCGGCCGACCCCAAGCGGGTGCGGGCGTTCCTGGAGAAGCCCGCCAACCCCGACGGCCTGCCCGACAGCCCCATGGAGATCCTCGCGTCGATGGGCAACTACGTCGCTTCGACGGATGCGCTCCTCGCGGCTCTCGCGGATGACGCAGACGACGAAAACTCGAAGCATGACATGGGCGGCGACATCGTCCCGTACTTCGTCAATAAGGGCACCTGTGGCCTGTATGACTTCGTCTACAACGACGTCCCCGGGTCGACCGACCGCGACCGCGACTACTGGCGCGACGTGGGAACCATCGACTCGTACTACGACGCGCACATGGACCTCATCGCCGTGCTGCCGATCTTCAACGTGTACAACCACGAGTGGCCGCTCCACCAGGGCCTCATCACGCAGCCTCCCGCCAAGTTCATCCACTCGGAGGAGGGCCGTCTGGGCCACGCCGCCGATTCGGTGGTCTCGCCCGGCGTGATCGTCTCCGGCGCGACGGTGACCGGCTCGATCCTCTCCCCTGGCGTCCGGCTGCATTCGTGGTCGACGGTGTCCGACTCGATCCTCCTGGACGACGTCATCGTGGGGCGCCACGCTCAGGTGCACCGCGCGATCCTCGACAAGAACGTCCAGGTGGAAGAGAACGCCCGCGTGGGCATCGACCGTGAGGCCGACATCGCACGGGGCTACACGGTCACCGAATCTGGCCTGACCGTCGTTGCCAAGAACACCGTGATTACTGCATGAGTCGGAGCCGGCTCCTCGTCCTTGACGTCGACTCGACCCTCATCCAGCAGGAAGTGATTGAGTTGCTCGCTGCTCGGGCGGGTTCGCGCGACAGGGTCGCCGCGATTACCGAACGAGCGATGCGTGGAGAGCTCGATTTTGCGGCGTCCCTCAAGGAACGTGTTGCGACGCTCGCGGGGCTCCCCGATTCCGTGTTCGCGGACGTCGCCTCGGAGGTCCTCCTCACTCCTGGCGCGGTCGAGCTCGTGGCCGCGGCACAGGCCGAAGGCTGGACCGTCGGGCTTGTCTCCGGAGGATTCGAGGAGGTCGTCTCCTCGATCGCGGCGCGGGTCAACATCGCCTGCTTTGTCGCTAACCGCCTCGAGGTGGTCGACGGCACCCTCACGGGGCGCACCGTCGGCCCCGTGATCGATCGCAATGCGAAAGCCGTCGCGCTCAAGGCATTCGCCAGGGCGGCCGGTGTGGCAATCGAAGACACCGTGGCCATAGGTGACGGAGCCAACGACCTGGGAATGATGGACGCCGCGGGACTTTCCGTCGCGTTCGCGGCCAAGCCCGTCGTGCGCGAGCAGGCTGACATCGCGATCGATGGTCCCCGACTCGATGCCGCCTGGCCGCTGATCTCTGCACCCGCTGCCCGCACGCACTGACTCACGCACTGACGCGCGCGCGACCCGCGGCCCCTGCGCGAGCAGTATTGCCGCTAAGAGACGCGCTCGCCAGCCGATAGCGCCATCAGCGCGAACGCCTGCGCCTCGGCCGAGCGACCCTCGGCGTCAAAGCGTGGTGCGCCAGAGACGCCCCTCACCACACCAGCCTCGTCTACGCCTTTGTGCCCCGCGAGGTCCAGGGATCCGCTCATCCACCGACGGGCCGAGTCGGCATACGAACGGGGCAACCAGCCGTCGGCGACTCCCGTCAGCGCCGCGTACGCGTACATGAGTCCCGCCGTGCCGTCGGTGAACGTGCTCGGGTCATCAAGCACATCGTGGAATCGGCCGTCGGCCGTCTCCCACGTGGAAATCGCGTCGAGCAACTCGCGCGTCTGAGCTTGCCAGCGTCCACGCATCTCAGCAGGCACACGGTCTCCTCCGACGCGCAGCGCCCTCACAAGGCCAGCGGCCGCCCAGCCATTGCCGGAGGCCCAAAACTGACCGCGCGCGTACTCTCCGGTGACCGTGTTGACCCGATGCCTGTAGAGGCCCGCCGCCTTGTCCCACAGGTGCTCACGGTGCATGCGGTACTGCATGTCAGCGGGAGCAACGTCTCCCGTGAGCGTCAGGAGCGGCACCACCATGTAGATCGAGTCGGCCCAGACCTCCTCCGAGGCGGGCAGATGCCACACGACGCCCTCGTCATCGCGAGGCGACCAGCGCAGGAACCACCATCGCTGCCTGTCGAGCGCCGTGGCAGCGTCCTCGTCGCCCTCGGCAGCCAGGAGCGCTACGCACTCCCCCAGTGCCCCACCGTTCACCAGACCAGCGTCGCCCGTGGACCCGAGCCGGCCGTCGGCGCCCTGATGAGCAATCGCGTCACGCGCGATCGCGCGCGCCAGGTCCCCGAGACCACCGTCGATTGCGGCGTGAGACGTGACGCCCTGCTCCCATGCGAGACGCTGCATCGCGAGCAGCGCCGACCATAGCCGTTCGCGCATAGCTGTGCTTTCGAAAGGCGCCTCGCGCATCGGACGCTACGACGTCTTGCCGTTGATGACGTCGACGAGGCGAGCGGAGCTCTGCCCCAGGTCCGCCCAGTCGCCGTCGTATTCGAGGATCGCCGTTCCCGAGGTCGTCAAACCCTGGGCGATCTTCTGAAGCGGTCGCTTGACCGACCCCGGTCCCGCGAGCCACGCGGCCACGTGCGACGTGGTGGGCTCGTGGCCCACGACCATGACCGTCTGCGCGTCACCCACCGCGGACAGCACGCCAAGGTAGCGCTCGCGGGCACTCTCGTAGAGATCGTCCTCCACCTGAAGCGCCATCTCGGGAAGCACCGTGGCCATGCGCTTAAACGTCTGAACCGTGCGGTTTGCCGAGGACACCAGCGCGAGGTCGGGAACGATGCCCATCTCGACAAGTCGCTCGGCGAGAAGGACGGACGCCTCGCGGCCCGCGACCGACAGCGCCCGGCCGTGGTCATCGAGACCCGGCTGAGGCGCCTCCGCCTTGGCATGGCGTACCAACAGCAATAACGCCATCGCTACTGGCCCATCGCGTGAACGCCGCCGTCGACGTGAATCATCTCGCCGGTCGTGGAAGGGAACCAGTCGCTCAGAAGCGCCGTCACTGCCTTCGCCGTGGGCACGGTGTCTTCCGAATCCCAGCCGAGCGGCGAGCGCTCGCTCCACTTGCTCTCCATCTGGTCGAAACCGGGGATGTGCTTGGCTGCGGTGGTCTTCAGCGGACCGGCGGAGACAAGGTTGCAGCGGATGCCCAGAGGGCCGAGGTCGCGTGCAAGATAGCGACTGATCGCCTCGAAGGAGGACTTTGCGACGCCCATCCAGTCGTAAACCGGCCACGCGAAGCGCCCGTCAAACGTGAGGCCCACGATGGACCCGCCATTCGGCATCAGTGGCACGGTGGCCTCCGCGAGCGCCTTAAGCGAATACGCGGAGATGTGGATGGCAGTCGAGACGTCCTCCCACTGGCCCGTCATGAAGTTGCCGCCCATCACCGATTGCGGTGCGAAGCCAATCGAGTGGACCACCCCGTCCAGGTGCGGCACGTGCTCACGCACGGCATCGGCGAGGGTCGCGAGCTGTTCGGGGTTGGTGACGTCGAGCTCGACGGCCTTCGCCTCGACCGGAAGCCTGCGGCCCATCGCTCGCGTCACCTTGAGGGTGCGGCCGACGCCCGTGAGGACCACCGTGGCGCCCTGCTCCTGGCACAGCCGTGCTACGTCAAATGCGATCGAGCCCTCGGTGAGGACGCCCGTCACCAGAATGTTCTTGCCTTCGAGAATGCCCATGATTCCTCCAGTGCGAAAGACTACGTGGTCGTACCTCCCCGTGGGGAAGAGGTCAGTGGCCCATGCCTAGGCCGCCGTCAACCGGCAAAACCGCGCCGGAGACATAGCCTGCCGCATCGGAGGCCAAGAAGATGGCAGCCGCGGCGACGTCGTCGGTAGATCCAAAGCGTTTAGCCGGGATGTTGGCCGCGTATTGCTTGGCGACGTCTTCTCCCAGTTCAGCGGTCATGTCTGTGGTGATGAAGCCTGGCGCGATCACGTTGGCGGTGATTCCCCTGGAACCCACCTCACGCGTGATCGAGCGAGCCATGCCCACAAGTGCGGACTTTGATGCCGAATAGTTCACCTGTCCGGGATTTCCCATGAGCCCCACGACGGAGCCGATGAGCACGATGCGGCCAAACTTTTCACGCATCATCGAGTTCACCGCGCGACGCACGGTGCGGAAGGTGCCCGTGAGGTTCACGTCGATCACGGACTCGAAATCCTCATCCGACATGCGCATCAGAAGCCCATCACGGGTGATCCCCGCGTTGGCCACCAGCACGCGCACCCTGCCGTGAGCGGCCTCAAGCTGGTCAAAGGCGGCGTTGACGGCGTCGGTGTCGGTCACGTCGGCGATCGCACCGGTGACGCCCTCCGGAAGGTCTCCCCCGCGGTAGATCGTCGAGACCGTGTCCCCGTTGGCCACAAAGGCCTCGGCAATCGCGCGGCCGATGCCGCGATTTGCTCCTGTCACCACCACATGTCGAGTCATGCGCCCAAACTAGCCGATGCGGGGCACCTGGGAGGGCGCGCATCGCCCGTACCATCGAGAGCGTGACCCCACCAGACGACGGCGCAACGCGCAGCGCAGCGTCACCCACGCTACGAACTGTGGCGCGCCCTGCGGCGTACGGATGGCGTCGAATCGCAGTCACGGTGCTCATCGTGCTGGCCATGATGGCCCTCGGCCTCGTCGCGGGCCGCTGGCAATGGGGTCGATATGAGACCAAGAACCACGCGCTCGACGCTTACAACCACGCGGTCGATCTCCCCACGGTGGCCCTCGATTCGATTCTCACTGCGGACGACACGGAGCCGGGCGACGCGGCGTGGCGCACCGTGACCGTCACTGGCGCCATCGATGCCACGGATCTGGTCGAGCTTCGTGGCCGTTCGGTCAACAGCACCGCGTCGATCCAGTACCTCGCGTGGGTCCACACCGGTAGCGGAGAGACGGTGCTCGTGAACCTGGGCTGGACGTCAAGGTCCGAGCCTGCCATGCCCCGGATACCTGGGGGCACCCTGACGGTGACGGGCACCGCACGCGCCTTCGAGGCGGACAACGGCAAGCCTGGGACGCGCGTGACTCCCGCCCAGATGGGCCCGGTGGACGGCGCGGTGGTCCAGGCCTACGTGATGGCCGAGTCGATCTGCGGAGCCGAGGGCTGTGTCTCTGGCATCGAGCCGGTAGCCCTGCCCGACCTATCGTTAGGCCCTCACCTCAGTTATGCCATTCAGTGGTGGCTCCTCATGGTCGCCGCTGCCCCCATCGCTGTATGGCTCACCGTGCGCGATGCGCGGCTCGAGCGCGAGCGCGCAGGGACGCAGCGAAGCGGCCCTCGCGAAGGCAGCGATGCCTCTCCGAAGGCCGCTCCGAAGTCCCGCACCAAGCGCAGGGGTCCCAGCGACGAGGAGATCGAGGACGCGCTCTAGCGTCGTCCCCTCTCGCCCCACCGCGACTACGCGACTACGCGAGCGAGATGAGCTCTCCGTACGTCGGGTTCCAGTGGTCCTCGATCGCGTCCGGCAGCAGCAGCACCTTGTCGGGCGAGAGCGCCTCGACGGCGCCCTCATCGTGCGACACCAGCACGACGGCGCCCTCATACGTCTTGAGCGCGTTGAGGATCTCCCTGCGACTCGCGGGGTCGAGGTTGTTCGTAGGCTCATCGAGCAGCAAGACATTCGCCTGGCTGACGACCAGAGTCGCGAGCGCCAAACGCGTCTTCTCGCCGCCCGAGAGCACCCCTGCGGGCTTGTCCACGTCGTCGCCCTGAAACAGGAAGGACCCCAGCACGCCTCGCACCTCGGAGTCGTTGAGGTCGGGCGCGGAGTGGCGCATGTTCTCGAGCACCGACTGATCGAGGTCCAGAGTGTCGTGTTCCTGCGCGTAGTAGCCCAGTTTGAGGCCGTGTCCAGGCAGAACCTCGCCCGTGTCAGCATCCTGGACGCCAGAGAGAATCTTCAGCAGCGTGGTCTTACCTGCGCCATTGAGTCCAAGCACGACCACACGTGAGCCCTTGTCGATCGCCAGGTTGACGTCGGTAAACACTTCGAGCGATCCGTAGTTTTTGGAGAGCCCGGCCGCGCGCAGCGGCGTCTTGCCACACGAGGCGGGCTTGGGGAACCGCAGCGCGGCCACCTTGTCCTGCTGACGCTGGCCTTCGGTCCCTGCCAAGAGTCGCTCGGCACGCTTGGCCATGTTCTGGGCCGCGGTCGCCTTCGACGCCTTGGCGCGCATCTTGTTGGCCTGCTCCATGAGGGCCGACGCCTTCTTCTCGGCGTTGTCCCTCTCACGGTGCCTGCGCTTCTCATCGTCTTCGCGCTGCTTGAGGTACAGGTCCCAGCCCAATGAGTACTGGTCGAGCTCTCCCCTGTTGGCGTCCAGATGGAATACCTTCGTCACCACCTGGCGCACCAGCTCCACGTCGTGCGAGATCACAATCAGGCCGCCAGGGTAGCCAGCCAAGAAACTCCTGAGCCACACGATCGAGTCCGCGTCGAGGTGGTTGGTGGGCTCATCCAGCAGGAGCGTCTCCGCATCGGAAAACAGGATCCGCGCGAGCTCAACGCGCCTGCGCTGGCCACCGGAGAGGACACCGATGGGCTGTCCAAGCACGCGCTCATCCAGGCCCAGGTTCGCCGCGATCCGCGCCGCCTCGGACTCCGCCGCGTAGCCGCCGGCCGCACGGAAGCGCTCCTCGACCTTGGGGTAGCGATCCATCGCCTTCTCGGCCACCTTGGGGTCAGTACTGGCCATTCCGTCCTCGGCCTCACGCAATTTGGCGATAATTTCCTCGAGGTCGCGGGCCGCGAGGATGCGGTCGAGCGCACGCTGTTCGAGGTCGCCCGTGCGTGGATCCTGTGGCAGGTAGCCCACGGTCCCCTTGTGAGTGACGGTGCCGTGAGACGCGAGAGTCTCCCCCGCAAGAATCTTGGTAAGGGTGGTTTTACCAGCGCCGTTTCGCCCGACGAGGCCCACGCGGTCCCCCTTGCCGATGGTAAAACTGGCGGGGTGGAGCAGCACGCGAGCGCCGATTCGCATCTCGACCTGCTGGGCGACAATCACAATAAATCCTTACGACAGAGGGGGTTTTGAGTGCGGTTCGCGTATCGTTACCGCCGAACCATTATCCCAGGGAGTCCCCGTGCCCAGTCGTCATGCCTTCTCCACTACCAATATTGCGCTCGTTTCGGTGTTTGCTGGGCTGATCGCGGCCTCGACGCTGTGGCCAGGTGCGGAGCTTTTGTCTGGAGTCCCGATTACGCTCCAGACCCTCGCTGTACTGCTCGCCGGCGCCTCTCTCGGCCCCTGGCGCGGAGCGGCCTCCGTCGTCCTCTACCTTGTCGTGGGAACCGCAGGCGCGCCGATCTTCTCCGGACGCTCGGGCGGCTTTGCCGCGTGGACGGGCCCCACCGCAGGCTTCCTCGGCGGCTTTGTGGTCGCGGCCTTTGTCACCGGGTGGCTCGTGCGCCGCATGCGCATCCGTGGGCAGCTCACAGCGACGGGCATCATCGGCGCCTGTGCCGTGGGGTCGCTCGTGGTGCTCAACATCATTGGGTGGGGTTTCTTCGCGATGCGGCTACACACCTCGATCGCGGACACGGCCGCGTTCGCCTCGCCGTTCCTCGCTGGCGACATCATCAAGGTATTCGTGGCCGGAACCGCGGCAGCGGCGGTGCACCGTGCGTACCCCAACCTGCTTGGCGCGGTGCGCGCGACCCCTGTGGGCACGACCGAGCCCCGAATCGCGACGGTTCCCGCCGTTGCTGGCAGTGCCAACGACGCATAGCGCCTAGCCTTAGCCCCATGATCGAGTTCAAAGAAGCGGCCGTTGTCGCGCCCGAGTCCGGGGTGCCGATCCTTCATCCGACCACGCTGACGCTCTCCGAGCAGCGCATCACCATCATCGGTGCGAATGGCTCGGGAAAGTCCACGCTCGCGCGCCTGATCAATGGGCTCGCGCTCCCCGTGTCCGGTTCTGTCCAGGTGGATGGACTCGATACGCGCAAACACGGCGCCCTCGTGCGGCGCAAGGTCGGGTTCCTGTTCACGGACCCCTCCGCGCAGCTCATCATGCCCACCGCCCTCGAAGATGTCATGCTCTCGCTTCGGCGCGTCGTTCGCACCAAGAGTGAGCGGGTCAACGCGGCGCTCGCCGCGCTCGAGGACATCGGACTCGGAGACAAGGGTGACGTGTCCGTCAACGCCCTCTCGGGCGGCCAGCGTCAACTCCTGGCCCTCGCGGGCGTCCTCACCGCCACTCCACTCGTGGTGGTCGCGGACGAGCCAACGACGCTGCTCGACCTGCGGTGGAAGGCCCATGTGGGGGCTCTTCTGCAGGCGCTCCCCATTCAGCTCATTGAGGTGACGCATGACCTCGAGGCCGCCACCAGGGCCCAGCGCACTCTCGTGATCGACGAAGGCTCGGTGGTTTTCGACGGCAGCCCCGTCGATGCTGTCGCGCACTACCGCGACCTCATGTACCGCAAGACCTCGGAGTCCCGCTCGTGACTCCCACCCTGGGATCGTTCCGGCCAGGCGCGTCTCCGCTCCACCGCCTCCCGGCGTGGTCCAAGGTGCTCACGCTCTTCATTTGGGCAATCGTCTCCATGGTGATCACCGACCCAGTCACGGCCCTGGGGCTGTGCGCCGCCGCTCTCTTACTCTTGGTGAGCGTCCTTCCCTCCCCCAAGCCCACGCTCAAGGGCCTCGGATTTATCCTTGTCGTGGCGGCGATGACGGCTGCCTACCAGGTGTACCGCGGCTATGTGGCCGCGGGGATCGACATCGCAGCGGACCTGGTGGGGCTCTTCGCTCTCTCGCTTGCGGTCACGGGTTCGACGTCGATGAACGACATGCTCGACTTTGCCGCTCGGCTGGCTCGCCCTTTTCGCCGCATCCTCCCTCCCACGATTCCTGGACTCATGTTTGCGATCATGCTCCGCACCATCCCGGAGGTCGCGAACATCATGCGCGAATCGCGTGACGCCGCCAAGGCTCGCGGCATTCGGAGGTCTCCGAGCGCGCTCATGATCCCCACCGCCACCAGGACGGTGGGTTTTGCGCTCGATCTGGGCGCGGCCCTCCACGCCCGTGGCATCGGCGATGAGGCTCGCTTTGATGCCCCCAGCGCGCGGCGCACACCACTCACTGCCCCTGCCGGTACCGAGTAGTTTGAGGATCCAGGAGGCGCCATGAGTTTCAACGAGGGCACAAGGCTCGACCCGAATCGCGTTCAGCGCAGGGGCCGCGGAGGCGCCAAGAGCGGTGCAGCCGTCGGTGGAGGAATCGGCGCGCTCATCATCGGACTCCTTCTCGCGATCCTCACCGGCAACATGGACTTCCTGACCAGCGGGCTCGACTCGACGATTCAAGGTAGCGGCGCCACCGCAGTTGAGGACCACACCACCCAGCAGGACTTCAATGACCGATGCGTCACCGGGGCCTCCGCGAATGACTACGCCGACTGCCGCGTGCTTGCCACGCTCGAGTCACTCGACGCCTATTGGACCGACGCGCTGCCTGCGGCCGGGTTGAGGCACTCGCTCCCAGGTGTCGTGGTCTTCGACGACTCGACGCCATCCGATTGCGGGACCGCGACCTCGGCGACGGGGCCGTTCTATTGCCCAGCCGACCAGTCGCTCTACGTCGACACCACCTTCTTTGACTCGCTCTCGCAGTTTGGCTTCGAGAGCGGCAACCTCGCCGAGGCCTATGTGGTGGCGCACGAGTATGGACACTTCATCGAGGACGAGTTGGGTGTATTCGACATCGCGGACCGCTCGGGCTCGGGAGCAAATTCGGATTCGGTCAAGGTCGAGCTCATGGCCGACTGCCTCGCGGGCGTCTGGGTGGGCCACGCGGCCACCACCCCGGACCCCGACACCGGACTCCCGTTCCTGAATACCGTCACGCAGGAGCAACTCGACAACGCCCTTGCGGCCGCCGCTTCTGTAGGCGACGACAGGATCCAGGAAACGATCCAGGGCGAAGCGGACCCCCACACGTTCACGCACGGGACGTCAGAGCAGCGCACAGACGCCTTTGTGACGGGGTACTCCAACGGCACTGTTGCCGCATGCGACGCCTTTGGCGTGGTGGGCGGCTAAGGCTCGTCAAGCATGCGGGCGAGCGCGGTGGTGGTGCGCCAGTTCCGGATGGTCATGTTCTTATAGTGCGGACTCTTGGTGACGGCCGACAGGTAACTCTTGGTGCGTTCGGCACTTAAGCGCCGAAAGTAGACCACACCGTCCCCCGCCCAGGCCGCGTCGACTCCGTCGCGCACGGCGAACGCGTCAAGGGCCTGGGCGCTGTCGAGACCAGGCCGCAGGAACGCCACATCGCTGTGATAGATGTCTGAGGCATCGGCAAACCCCTCGGGGGCCGCTGCGACCGCCTGCCGCCACGTGTCCGCCGAGATGGTCACCACCACGGTGTGCACATCAAAGTCATCGGCAAGCACGCGCTCCACGCCAGCCGTCACGCGCGCCTCATCCCCACCCGGCGCGGCGATAACCACGTTGCCCGATTGGATATAGGTGCGTACGGCGCCGTAGCCCCGGTCCTCGAGCGCGGCACGAAGCCGCGCCATCGGCACGGAATTCTTGCCGCCCACGTTGATTCCGCGGATCAGCACCACATGCGTAGGCATCGTCATGGGTGTGACGCTACCGGTTGGCTCAGACGTTGAAGCCGAGAGCCCTGAGCTGCTCGCGGCCGTCGTCCGTGATCTTGTCGGGACCCCACGGCGGCATCCATACCCAGTTGATCCTGAAGCCGTCGACGAGGCCTTCGAGGCACTCGCGGGTCTGATCCTCGAGAACGTCCGTCAGCGGGCATGCCGCCGACGTGAGGGTCATGTCGATCACCGCGTGCTGGTTCTCGTCCAGGTGCACGCCATACACGAGCCCAAGGTCCACCACATTGATACCCAGCTCGGGGTCAATGACATCGCGGAGTGCTTCCTCGATGTCTGCCACGTTCGCGGGGGTGGTCGTTTCTGCCATAGTCACGATCCTTCCGTGCCGACGGTGGCCCGCGCGATCGCATCGCGCAGTGCCACCCAACTGAGTAGCGCGCACTTGATGCGCGCCGGGTACTTTCCCACGCCTACAAAGGCCGTGGCATCGTCAAGAAGGTCGTCACGCTCGTCTCCGAGCAACTCTCCCCTGTGGTGCATGAGCGCGATGAAGGCCTCCATCGTCTCGTCGGCCCGACGGAGGTCGGCGCCTTCTAGAAGCTCGGAAACGATCGAGGCGGAGGCCTGCGAAATCGAGCAGCCCTGTCCCTCCCACGAGATGGAGGCGATCTTGCCGTCGTCGAGACCCACCCGCACGGTGATGTCGTCACCGCACGTGGTGTTGACCTGGTGGGACTCGCCCACCGAGGGCAGGTCGAGGGTCACGAGGCCCGAGCCGTGCCGGACCTTCGCATGGTCAAGAATGACCTGCTGGTACATCTGTTCGAGGTCGCTCATCAGCTCATTCCAAAGAAGGGTCGCACCGTTGCGAGGATCTCAACAAAGAGCCTAGCCTCGTCTTCGGTGGTGTACACGTGGGCGCTCGCGCGCGTCGAGCTCTGCGCTCCCAGCCTGCGGTGAAGCGGCTGGTTGCAGTGATGGCCGATGCGCACGGCGAGCCCCTGGTCGTCGAGCACCTGTCCTACGTCGTGAGAGTGAACACCGTCGACCACCACGGACGCGAGCCCGAGCACGTCATTCGCTTCCGAGTCTCCGACTGGACCCAAAAGGCGCACCCCTGGAAGGGCGCTGACGCCCTCGCGAAGAATGTGCGCGATGCGGCGTTCGTGAGCCGCCACCTGATCCATGCCCATCGCCATGAGGTACTCGGCTGCGGCGCCCATGCCTACCGCCTGCGCGACCGGCTGAGAGCCGGCCTCAAAGCGCGTGGGCGCTGCCGTCCAGGTGGTCTCTTCGAGCGTCACCGTCTCGATGGCCCCGCCTCCAAAGAGCGACGGAGGCAGCACGTCGAGCAGCGCCGCACGGCCCCACAGCGCGCCGATGCCCGTAGGCCCCAGCATCTTGTGGCCGGAGAAGGCGGCAAAGTCCACGTCGAGGGCCTGGAAGTCCACGGGGATATGGGGCACCGACTGGCACGCGTCGAGGAACGTGAGCGCACCCACCTCGCGGGCGCGCGCCACGAGCGGCGCCACGTCCGTCACCAATCCCGTGACGTTCGAGGCGTGCGTGAACGCGACGATCTTGGTCGTCGGGTCGATCACCGTGGCCAGCTGGTCGAGGCGCATATGACCTAGGTCGTCGACCTCGATCCACCTCAGCGTGGCGCCCGTACGGGCGGCCAGCTGCTGCCAAGGAACAAAATTTGCGTGGTGTTCGGTCTGCGTCACCACGATCGAGTCGCCGGGCCCCACACGGAAGCGCGCGGACTCCTCCCCGCCTACCCCTGCCGACGCGTTCGCCATGCCGTTGGCCACAAGGTTGATCGCCGCGGTGGCGTTACCCGTCCACACGATCTCGCGGTCCTCGCTCGCGTTCACGAGCCTCGCGACGGAGGCTCTGGCCGCCTCAAAGGCCTCGGTGGCCTCCTCCGCAAGCAGATGAGCCCCGCGCTGAACCGCGCCATTGTGGTGCGTCTCGAAATCTGCCACAGCGTCCAGCACCTGCTGGGGTCGCTGGGACGTGGCCGCCGAATCCAGGTACACCAGGGGCTTCCCGTTCCGCACCGTACGGGTGAGGATCGGGAAGTCGGCCCTGATGTCGCTGATCGCACGCATGGTAAGTGTTACGCCTCCACGAGGAAGCGGTCGTAGCCCTCGGCCTCGAGCTGGTCGGCCAGTTCGGGGCCACCCTGCTCGGCGATGCGTCCGTTGACGAACACGTGCACGAAGTCGGGCTTGATGTAGTTCAGGATGCGCGTGTAGTGCGTGATGAGCATGACGCCAAGGCCTGTGGTCTCCTTGACGCGGTTCACGCCCTCCGAGACGATGCGCAGCGCGTCGACGTCGAGGCCGGAGTCGGTCTCGTCGAGGATCGCCATCTTGGGGCTCAGGAGCTCCATCTGCAGGATCTCGTGGCGCTTCTTCTCACCACCGGAGAAGCCCTCGTTGACGTTGCGCTCTGCGAATGCGGGGTCCATGCGCAGGGCCTCCATCGACACCTTGACGTCCTTGACCCACGTGCGCAGCTTGGGTGCCTCGCCCGTGATGGCCGTCTTCGCGGTGCGCAGGAAGTTGGACACCGAGACGCCTGGCACCTCGACGGGGTACTGCATCGCGAGGAACAGACCCGCGCGGGCCCGCTCGTCGACCGTCATGGCGAGCACGTCGGCGCCGTCAAGAGTGACCGAGCCCTCGGTGACCGTGTACTTGGGGTGGCCGGCAATCGAATACGCGAGAGTGGACTTGCCCGAGCCGTTGGGCCCCATGATCGCGTGGGTCTCGCCCGACTTGATGGTCAGGTCGACGCCCTTGAGGATCTGCTTGGTGCCCTCGGGCGTGTCAACACTCACGTGCAGGTTCTTGATCTCCAGGGTGCTCATGCGTTCTCCTTGATGCTCGAATTCAGGGTGGTGTCGACGTCTACGAGCACTCGCTCGCCGTCGATGCGGACGGGGTACGCGTCAATCGCGTCGATCGCGGGAAGCTCGGTGGCCTCTCCGGTACGTAGGTCAAAACGTGCGCCGTGGGCCCAGCATTCGACCTCGCAGCCGATCACCTCGCCCTCGGAAAGAGGCACCTCGCCGTGGCTGCACACGTCGTTGATCGCGTAGAAGTCGCCGTCGTCTGATCGGACAACCGCTACCTCGACCACCTCGCCGCTCGCGTTGGTGAGCACGGACTGCTTGGCCGTGCCCGGTTCGAGGTCGGCGACGTTAAAGGCGAACTGTTCAGCCATGTCACACCACCTCTGCTGCATCGTCGGCGGCGGCAACCTGCTCGAGCTCCGCGTCGATCGCAGCCATCAGACCTGCCTCAACCGACTCGACGCCAATTTCGCGGATGAGGTCCGCGAAGAAGCCGCGCACCACAAGCCTGCGCGCCTGGTCCTCGCTGATGCCTCGTGAGCGCAGGTAGAACATCTGCTCATCGTCAAAACGACCTGTGGCCGATGCGTGACCTGCCCCAGCGATTTCGCCCGTCTCGATTTCGAGGTTGGGGACGGAGTCGGCGCGTGCGCCGTCGCTCAGCACGAGGTTGCGGTTGAGTTCGTACGTGTCCGTGCCCTCGGCCGCGGCACGGATGAGCACATCGCCAATCCACACGGTGCGGGCCTTGGCTCCGGCGAGAGCGCCCTTGTAGGTCACGCGCGAGGTGCAGCGCGGTGCTACGTGGTCCACGAACAGCTGGTGTTCCTGGTGCTGACCCGAGTCCGCAAAGTACAGGCCGAACAGGTCGACCCGTGAGCCCTCACCCGCGAGCGCCACGGACGTGTTGAGGCGAACGACCTTGCCGCCCAGGGTCACGACCGAGCCACGCAGTCGCGCATCGCGGCCAAGCTTGGCCACGACTTCGCTCACGTGAACGGCGTCGGCGTCCCATTCCTGGACCAGCACGAGGTTAAGCCCCGCGTTTTCGCCCACGTCAATCGACACGAACTCGCTGTACGTGGCGGTGCCGGTACGGGTGACCACCACAGTGGCCTCCGCTCCAGCGCCGATCTCGAACAGGAGGTGGCCGCGAACGTCCTCGCCCGCACCGGACAAGCCGATGACGAGGGGTTCCTCAACCTGGGTTCCTGGGGCGATGACGAGCGCCTTGGCTCCGCCTGAACGGGCCACGGCAACGGCCGACGCACGGTCGCCTGGGGCGCGCACGGAGCGAGCCTCGGCATCATCCGCGGCAACGTCGACGAGCGTCACTCCCTTGGGGAGCGCCGGAACGTCCCACGTGAGGTGCCCCTCGCCGCCTTCAAGCGACAGGAGCGGCGCGATGGTCCGCATCGGCGTGAAGCGCCAGTTTTCCTCGCGACCGCTGGGCACGCCAAAGGCATCGGCGTCAAAGGTCGTGAGGCGCTCGGCGCGCGATTTGTCAGGCACGGTGGTGCCGTTGTACTTCTGCTCGTGCGTGTGGGCGTCATCGGCGGTGGCCTGCGAGTGGTCCGTCGAGAGTGACTGATCCGTTGAATGTGACTGATCCGTGATGCTCAACCGACTGATCCTTCCATTTGCATTTCGATGAGGCGATTCAGCTCGAGCGCGTATTCCATGGGCAGCTCGCGCGCGATGGGCTCGACGAACCCGCGCACGATCATGGCCATGGCTTCCGTCTCTGCCATACCCCTCGACATCAGGTAGAACAACTGGTCCTCGCTCACGCGGGAGACCGTCGCCTCGTGACCCATCGACACATCGTCCTCGCGCACGTCCACGTACGGATACGTGTCGGACCGTGAGATCTGGTCGACGAGCAGGGCATCACACAGCACGTTGGACTTGGAGCCCTTGGCGCCTTCAAGCACCTGCACGAGCCCGCGGTACGACGTGCGCCCTCCGCCTCGGGCCACCGACTTCGAGACGATGCTCGACGACGTGTTGGGTGCGGCGTGGACCATCTTGGCTCCCGCGTCCTGGTGCTGGCCCTCGCCGGCAAAAGCGATCGACAGGGTCTCGCCCTTGGCGTGCTCGCCCATGAGGTAGATGGCGGGGTACTTCATGGTCACCTTGGAGCCGATGTTGCCGTCGACCCATTCCATGGTCGCGCCCTCGTGGGCCACGGCACGCTTGGTGACAAGGTTGTACACGTTGTTCGACCAGTTCTGGATGGTCGTGTAGCGGACGCGTGCGCCCTTCTTGACGATGATCTCGACGACGGCGCTGTGCAGCGAGTCCGACGTGTAGATGGGCGCGGTACAGCCCTCGACGTAGTGCACGTACGAGCCCTCGTCGGCGATGATGAGCGTCCGCTCGAACTGGCCCATGTTCTCGGTGTTGATGCGGAAGTAGGCCTGGAGCGGAATGTCAACGTGGACGCCCGGCGGGACGTAGACGAACGATCCGCCCGACCACACGGCCGTGTTGAGCGCCGCAAACTTGTTGTCGCCCACGGGGATGACGGTGCCGAAGTACTCCTGGAAGATCTCGGGGTGATCGCGCAGCGCGGTGTCGGTGTCCAGGAAGAGGACGCCCTGCTGCTCGAGGTCCTCGCGGATCTGGTGGTACACCACCTCGGACTCGTACTGGGCGGCGACGCCGGAGACCAGGCGCTGCTTCTCGGCCTCGGGAATGCCCAGCTTGTCGTACGTGCGCTTGATGTCCTCGGGCAGGTCGTCCCAGCTGGTGGCCTGCTTCTCCGTGGAGCGCACAAAGTACTTGATGTTGTCGAAGTCGATGCCGGTGAGGTCGCTGCCCCAGGTGGGCATCGGCTTCTTGCCAAAGAGGTTGAGTCCCTTAAGGCGGATGTCGAGCATCCACTGGGGCTCGGACTTGAGGGCCGAGATGTTGCGCACGACGGCCTCGTTGAGGCCACGCTGGGCACTCATGCCCGCGGCGTCGGAGTCGTGCCAGCCGAACTCGTAGTTTCCGAGCGAGGCGATGGTCTCGTCTTGCGTCATGGGGGTAGCGATGGGGGTATCAGTAGGGGTGCTCATCGTCATCCTTCCTTGAGGGCGGGTGAAAGCGGGATGGTGGTAGTACAGACGTGCGCACCTTGAGCGAGCGTCGACAATCGTTGAACGTGGACTCCCAGAACTCGGGAGAAGGCCTTGGTTTCCTCTTCGCACCATTCGGGCGTGGCCTGGGCGATCTCCTGCACGGGGCAGTGTCCCTGGCACAACTGAACGGTGTAGCCGCCGGGGCCGGGACGTACCGACGTGGCGTAACCCATGGTGGCAAGGGCCTCAGACAATGCGCCGACGCGCTCGGCGATGGGCGCGGTCCTGTCGACGTGTGGAGCGAGTTTGTCCTCGAGGCGTGCGCCATGGTCGGCGACAAAGGCAGCAAGCTCTCCCCTGGCCTTGAGGAACTTCATGGCCTCTTGGGCCACATCCGAGTAGGCCGACTTAAGCGCAAGCTGACCCTGCGGCGTGGCGACAAAAGCCTTCGCGGGACGGCCTCGACCCCGATCAATAGGGCCGGCAACGTCGTGGTCCTCGATGAGGCCGTCCTCGGTGAGGGCAGACAGGTGACGCCGCACCGCAGCGGGAGTCAACTCAAATTGTTCCGCGATGGTGGCGGCGGTGATGGGGCCTGAGGACACGATCAGGCCAAGCACTCGCTCGCGCGTGGTATCGGTTGCGATGATCGTCTCCTTTCGCCTCTGTTTGCCGCGATGCACGGGCTCTTTCGAACCATTGCAGGTGGGCTCAGATGATTTAACAACAGTCTCGTGCCGAAAATGCCCGGGCGCAAGCAAGGCGAGCCTAACTTGGGGCGTTTTAGGGCCTATCACGGGTCTGGTGGTGCGCAATCCGAATAGGTATCCGGATATCCGGAACGATCGAGGGCGGCCCACCCGCGTCGATGATCCGCACACAAAACACCGCCGACGGAGTTCACGTCCCCGCAGTCTTGCGCCAGTCACACACCTAATTGGTTGGGCTCAGTGTCCTCCAGGCGAAACTCCGTCTCATACGCGATGATTACACCCGCCAGAAGGTTCACCGGCTCGGCGTAGACCTCGCGACCGTCAGAGATGACGTCGGGCACTCACCCGTCCTCGACACAGAACCCTTCAATCGGGAGCCGCCCCACAAGCTGGACTTCTCAGTCACCCCGCTACCAATCCATCTTGAGACGACCAGCCTCGAGCTCCTTGAGCGTCATTTCAGCGTCATTTCAGCGTCAAACGAGTGCCTCCCCCGCGGGTCGATCAACTCGCGAAGGATCACCCTCGCTTGATCTGGCGCGAAGGGCGCGCATTCAGCAGCGACCCCCAGCCTGACACCCCGGTGCTCATGAAGAAGAAGCGAAACGAGAGCCGCACGCCCCTCCTCGGTCGCGCGCAGTCGCACTGCGATGGCGTGGGCTCGATCAAAGAGCCGGTTCGCCTTCCGAGGCGTGTCCAACGCTTTTTCGCGCGCGAGCACAAGCGCCGCATACTCAGCCGCCAAGTCCACCGCAGCTTCGACACCTTTGGCGTTCATGCCGTCCCTCCGATCGTCCCGGCCAGGATGTTCTGCGTTACTCGCATTCCAAAAGCGTGCTGGTCAGTCAAACTTTGACCGTTGAGCCAGTCACGCACCGTTCCGCCTTGAGCCCAGTGGGGACTGCCCCAGGTTTGATTGACTCGCTTTTCAGGCCGCGAGGGCTGCGGCTTGGTTCATGATGGCTTTGTATTGGATGGGCGTCAAACGGTTGAGGCGTTTTTGGCCTCGGCGACGGTGGTAGGTCCCTTCGATCCAGGTGATGATCGCGAGGCGGAGGTCTTCGCGGGTGGCCCAGCGGCCCCTGTTGAGGACGTTCTTCTGCAGGAGGGCGAAGAAGGATTCCATGGCCGCATTGTCCGCGCAGGCGCCGACGCGTCCCATGGAGCCGACCAGGCCCGCGGTGTTCAGGGCGTGGACGTAGGCGCGGGCTCGGAAATGGCTGCCACGATCAGAATGGACGATGGTGAATCGCCCCGGGTTTGGTGGAGGGTCTGATTCCCCGAAAGGATGGGAGTCATGCCAGCACCAAGGAAGTATCCGCAGGAGCTCAGGGAGCGTTCCGTGCGGCTTGTGTCAGAAGCGATGTCGCAG
>Ga0209100_1000116_pt1 | contig 98469 bp, 91 predicted proteins | sample lystaG_FD_185480 | JGI IMG/M metagenome (GOLD analysis project Ga0209100, IMG submission 185480) | Glacier valley bacterial and archeal communities from Borup Fiord, Nunavut, Canada, to study Microbial Dark Matter (Phase II) -... | ecosystem: Environmental > Aquatic > Freshwater > Ice > Glacier ...
TTACCGAAAGACGGGTGCTTGCCGCAGACGTCGCAGTTTGCTGCCACGATGGATCTCCTTGAGTTGATGCGCGCGTTACCTGGAGGGGTCGCGCCACGATTCCTGTCCGCGTCCGGACAACCGCATTAGGGTATCTGACTAGGACCGAGAATGCCAACTATACGCACGCCCTTTGACGGGGCGTCGAACACGGGAGAGACATGACCGCCGCCGAATCGCGAGACCTGCGCCGCTGGCTCGCCTCGGGCGCTCAAGCGGTCAAGCGGGCGCGAGAGCGGCTGGACGCAATCAACGTTTTCCCCGTGCCCGATGCGGACACAGGTACCAATATGTACCTCACGCTCCAAGAGGGCAACAGGGCGGTCGCGAAGCTTCCGCAGACTGCGAGTCACCGCGAAGTTGTCGCGGCCTTCGCCCGCGGGGCGCTGCTCGGGGCGCGCGGCAATTCAGGGGTCATCGTCTCGCAGTACCTGAGCGCCTTCCTCCTGGCCATCGACAAAGCGGGGGGCCTGACGGATGCGAAGCCGTCGGCCATCGCGTCGGCGCTTCAAAGCGCCGCGGACGCCGCATATGCGGCCGTGGGGGCCCCCGTCGAGGGGACGATGCTCTCGGTTGCCCAGGCCGCTTCTCGAGGCGCCACCCAGGCCGCAGCGGCGAAAATGGGGCGTAACGACGTGATCGTCGCGGCCGTCGTGTCCGCGAGAGCTGCCCTGCGCGCCACGCATGACGAACTCCCCGCGGCGCGACGCGCGGGCGTAGTCGATGCGGGGGCCGCAGGTTTGGTTCTGCAGCTCGAGATGCTCGCGGAGACCCTCGCGGGCGCCGGGGTGCTCTCAGGGCTTGCGTACGTCGAATGGGAGCTCGCCTCGACCGGTTCCGGTGTGGTCGCGGTGCCGGTTCATCATGAGCACACCGATGCGGGCGGAGCCTATGAAGTCATGTTCGTGTCGCGGCGCTCCGCGGGGGCCAGCGCGCTCGCGGATCTCACGGGGTCACTCGCCGAGCTCGGCGACTCGGTAGCCGTCACGGGAACGCACGGCCTCGTCAACGCCCATGTGCACACGAACAGGCCAGACGACGCCGTAGCGGTGGGCATCGCTCAGAATGCGAGACAAATCCTTGTGAGCAGTCTCGTGCTTGGCCGCGCACGCGAGGGCTCGACCGACCATGACAGGGCAGCGACGGGCGTCGTAGCCCTCACCTCGTGCCCTGGGCTTGCCGCTGCGCTTGCTGACGCAGGAGCGATGGTGCTCGTCGTGCCCGATCCCGCGCGACTCAAGCGGAGGGAGCTGCGCAGGGCGGTGCGTGACGCCTCCGGGAGGGGGGTGGTGATTGCCGCCGGAAACCCCCAACTGCGCGCCGCTGCCGAGGAGCTTGCCCACCACCGGACCGGCGAGGGCGTCACGGTAGTGCCCGCCGAGCACGAGGCGCAGGTTATCGCCGCGGTAGCCGCCGGTTCGCTCGTCACCCCCGGCGAGCCGCTTGAGGGGGTCATGCGCGCCGCCGTCGAGCGCTGCGCCGTCGCGTCGTCGACCGAGGCGTCCCTGGCGGCTGATGTCTCGCGGCTCATTGGTGCCGATGTCGAGGTCATCACGCTAGTGCTCGGTACCGGCGCCTCGTCCAAGGTGGCCGATGTGGTGCGCAAGAGGGCCTCGACTATCTGCCCCTCGGCCGATATCACCATTTACCAGGGGGGACACGGAGCGCCCGCAATACTGATTGGTGTCGAGGCTTCATGACGGAGGTCTTGAGGCAGTCACTTTCCAAGCCGCTGGGCTCGCGCACCTCGGGAGTTCTCGCCAAATTGGGGCTTGAGACGGTCGAGGACTTGCTGCGGCACTACCCGCGTCGCTACTCCGCGCCCGGCGAGCTCACGGATATGGCGGAACTCCGCGACGGCGAGCATGTCACCGTGATGGCCGAGGTGAGGACCGCAACGATTCGGCAGATGCGATCCCGCGGCGGTGCGATGCTCGAGGTGGTCGTTACCGACGGGCGCCACAGCCTCTCGCTCACCTTCTTTGCCAAGCGCGCAGGGGTGCTGCGCATGCACGAGGACAAACTCAGGCCCGGCCGCGTGGGCCTCTTCACGGGAAACGTCGGTTCCTACAAGGGCAAGCGGCAATTGGTGCACCCCGATTACCTGATCGTTGGCATCGACGCCGCGGATGCCGATGAGGCCACGATTGAAGCCTCGCGCCCCATCCCGATCTACCCCGCGGCCGCCTCCGTCGCCACGTGGCGCATCGGGCGAGCGGTGCGCACCGTGCTTGACCCCCTTGTCGACGCCGAGGTGCTCGACCCGATTCCGGAGTCGCTGCGCCAGGCGCATGGTTTGCCCACGCTGCTCGAGGCTTTGCGCGGCGTGCACATTCCAGCCGATCAGGCCGCGATTGATGCGGGCCAGCATCGCCTTCGCTATGAGGAGGCCCTGGTGCTCCAGGCCTCGCTTGCGCGCCGGAGGGCCGACAGGATGGCGCACTCTGCCACGGCGCGTCCGGCCGTTTCCGGGGGGCTCCTGGACGCGTTCGACGCCCGGTTGCCGTTCCCGCTCACGGGCGGCCAGATTCGCGTGGGCGAGGAGATCTTTGCGGACCTCGCGCACGAGACGCCGATGCTGCGCCTGCTCCAGGGAGACGTGGGCGCTGGTAAGACGATAGTCGCCTTGCGCGCGATGCTCAGGGTGGTCGACGCGGGCGGCCAGGCCGCGCTCCTGGCGCCCACCGAGGTACTCGCTGCCCAACACGAGCGCACCCTGCGCGAACTGCTTGGACCGCTGGCCCAGGGAGGGATGCTCGGCGGGGCCGACGTCGCAACCCGCATCACGCTCCTCACCGGCTCCCAGGGTTCGCTCGCACGCAGGAAGGCACTCGGCGAGGCGGCGTCGGGAGGCGCGGGGATTGTCGTCGGGACTCACGCGCTGCTGAGCGAGACGGTGCAGTTCGCCGATCTTGGACTCGTCGTGGTCGACGAACAGCACCGCTTTGGCGTGGAGCAGCGTGACGCCCTCCGCAGCCGCGGCGTGCGCGTGCCGCACACCCTCGTGATGACAGCGACGCCAATTCCACGCACGGTAGCGATGACGGTCTTTGGCGACCTGGAGACGTCTCAGCTGACCGAGAGGCCAGCAGGGAGGGCAGAGACCGTCACCCACGTGGTGCCCGCCGACAACAGCGCATGGATGACGCGCATCTGGGACAGAGTGCGCGAGGAGGTGGCCGCAGGTGGGCGTGCCTACATCGTGTGCCCGCGCATCGATGGGGATGTCCCCGAGGACGATGCAGGAGAGGACCCAGCCTCGGATGCCACGGGCTCGCCCGACGTCGGCGGCAAGGGCGCCTCCCGCGATGGGGTCGACTCGCTGCCCGAGAAGCCCATCAAGCGCCCGCTCGAGGCGGTCGTCGAGGTCGTCGAGCGCTTGCGCACGCTTCCAGCGCTCAGCGGAATCGGCGTCGGCGTCATGCACGGGCGGCTCGGTGCGGACGAAAAGGACGCGGCGATGGAGGCGTTCGCGCAGGGACGTACCCTTGTACTGGTGTCCACGACCGTGATCGAGGTGGGGGTTGACGTTCCCGAGGCGACCGTCATGGTGGTTCTCGACGCCGAGCACTTTGGCATGTCACAACTTCACCAGCTGCGCGGCCGGGTGGGGCGAGGCGCCAAGGCGGGGCTGTGCCTCCTGGTGACCCACGCCGAGGAGGACTCCCTGTCTCATGAGCGTCTGGACGCGGTGGCGGCCACGAGCGACGGATTTGTGCTCGCGGAGAAGGACCTGGAGCTTCGCAGGGAGGGGGACGTGCTCGGCACGGCCCAATCAGGCGGCCGCAACTCGCTCCGGCTCTTGCGTGTGCTCAAAGACGCCGACGTGCTCGCCTTGGCGCGCGAAGACGCGCGGGCACTGATTGACGCCGACCCGACGCTGGCATCGTCGCCGGCGCTCGCGGATGCGATCGACGCGTGGCTCGGGGAGCGCGAAGAGTTCCTCGAGCGGACCTAGGCAGTACGTGTTCGGCGTCGGTCGCGACGCGGAGACGCGTGTCACGCGACCTCACACCTATTAAGTCCTGTTCGATAGGGAGAGTATGGAACGCTCAGCAGACCCCAACTCCTGGCGCCCTCCGGAACTGTCGTGACATTGATCCCGAAAGATGCTCGTGCCGACCGGATGCGATCGGGCGCGCGCCCGAGCCTGATCGACCTCGCACGCGTCGGTAACAGGGGCCCTCGGTTCGGCATGGCGGTGAGCTTCGCCATGATCGTCGCGGCCATCGGCCTGGTGACCCTCGTGATCGTTCTTGCGGGAGGGGCTCCCACGCCGCTCGCGCACCTGTACTACATACCCGTCCTCTACGCGGCGACGCGACACGGACACAGGGGAGCGTTTGCGGTGGCCGTCGCGTCCGGACTTGCGGTCGGCCCCTGGATGCCCTCGCCGCATGGCTCGACGGGCTTCCAGAACCTGAACGATTGGGTCGTGCGGCTCGTCCTGTTCGCCCTGGTGGGGCTGGTTGCCTCGTGGCTCGCCAGTCAAGATGCGAGGCCTTTCGATGTCCTCCTGCGCGACATTGTGCTGGGCCAAGGGCTCCGTGCCGCCGTGCGAAATGGTCGCTTGCGTGCGCACTATCAGCCCCTCGTTGATTTGCAGGACGGCCGGATTCTTGGGGTCGAGGCGCTGTGCCGGTGGAGCGATAGCCGCGGCAGATCAGTGGCTCCAGATGTCTTTATCCCCGCAGCAGAGCACACCGGCGCCATCATGCCCGTCGGCCGAGAGATGCTTCGAATGTCGACCGAGCAGTCACTTCGGTGGGCGGATGGGCACGGCGATGGGTTGATCATGAGCGTCAACGTCTCCGCCGTGCAACTGTGCAAACCGGGGTTCCTGGTCGACCTGACAAGAATGGCGGGAGAGGCCAAGTCGCGTCGCTACAGGCTGTGCATCGAGATTACGGAAACGGCCATCATCGCTGATAGGGACAAGGCCCTTATGGCGCTGAGCGCGGCAAGGGAACTGGGAGTGTGCATCGCGCTTGACGACTTCGGCACGGGGCAGTCCTCCCTCTCGTATCTTGCTGGATTCCCCATCGACATCATCAAGATCGACCAGTCGTTCGTGGCGGCGGTGGATTCCGATGCCACCGCGCGAGCGCTCGTGGGTGCGATCGTGCACATCGCATCGTCGCTCGGCGCCGCGACCATAGCCGAAGGCATCGAGACCCCGGAGCAACTGCGCGTGCTACTCGACCTGGGCTGCGACGTCGGTCAGGGCTACTACTTCGGGCGGCCCACCGATGCCGCGGATGTCGATTGGACCACCCGAAGCCTCGGGTGACGCCCAAGCCACACGGCTCTACCTCACGCGGCGCAGCGCGCTCCGTCGCACAGGGGCTTTACGCTTGGTCGCATGACGCGCATCATCGCTGGTGAGTTCGGCGGGCGAAAGCTTGTGGTTCCCCAGGCTGGCACTCGCCCCACCACCGACAGGGTGAGGGAAGCGATCTTCTCGCGGCTCGATCATGCCGACGCGCTGCGAGGCGCCGCGGTGATTGACCTCTATGCGGGGTCGGGGGCCTTGGGGCTCGAATCACTGAGCAGGGGAGCCGCGGAGGCCACTTTCGTCGAGTCGGCGATTTCTGCAGTCAGGGTGGTTGGCGGCAATATCAAGGAACTCGGTCTAGGGACGAGGGCCACCGTGGTGCGTGAACGCGTCTTGCCTTATCTTGAGCGCGCGTCTAAGACGTTCACCTTGGCGTTCCTGGATCCTCCCTACGACATCGCCGAAGGGGACCTCGTTGCCGCCCTCGTGGCCTTGGCGCCGCGGCTTGAGCAGGGAGCCCCAGTGGTTCTCGAGGTCTCCACGCGAAAGGCCCTGCCCGCATGGCCGCTAGGGCTTCAGCTGATGCAGTCCAAGGCGTATGGCGAGACCACGGTGCACTTCGCCGAGCGCGTGCGATAGGTTGCCGCTTATGGCCACCGTCGTCTTTCCGGGATCCTTTGATCCATTCACCCTGGGTCACGTCGATATCGCCGTGCGCGCCCGTCAGCTTTTCGACACTGTGATCATCGCGGTCGCGCATAACTCGTCGAAGGCGCCACTTCTCGATGTCGATGCCCGCGTTGAGCTCGCGCGCCTCGCGGTCAGCCATGTCGAAGGCGTTCAGGTGGAGTCCACGTCGGACTTGCTTGTCGACTTCTGTGAGGCGCACGACGCCGTCGCCATCGTCAAGGGCCTGCGAGGCGGTGCCGACTACGACCTCGAGCGACCGATGGCGCTGATGAACCGTTCGCTCACGGGAATCGAGACGGTGTTCCTCACGGGGGACAGCGCGCTGTCGCACATCGCGTCGTCCCTAGTTCGTGACGTGGCCCGCCACGGCGGGGACATATCTGCATACGTGCCGCCAGGCGTCGAGAGCGCCGTTCTCGCGGCCTTGCGCGCACAGAAGTAGGCTGGCCGGCGAGGCACCCGCGGGCGCCCAGGGACGCGTCGATTTGGCGGTGCGGACCGTTCGGGCGGCGCGAAGCGAGAGCGGCTTGAGTTCAACGCCATTTATCCCGTAGGATGGTCCGCTGGCCCGCCGATCGATAATGGGCCGAGGTCCCCGGACCGTTTAGACATGGAGGAGCGTGTGGCACACACTCCGTTCAACACATCGCCGTTCCGCATTTCATTGCGGGATATCGTGCGTCGTCCAGGTACTCATCAGGAGTACGACCATGACTTTGCGGTGCCAGAGCGCCTCGGCACTGATTTGATTGGGGTTCCACAGGGTTCGAACGTCTCGTTGCACGTGCAGTGCGAGGTGGTCACCGATGGAGTCTGGGTTAACGGAACCTTCACCGCAGTCGCGGAGGGGGAGTGCGGTCGCTGTTTAGATGACATCTCGCTTGATATTGAGGTGCCTCTGCAGGGACTGTTCCTCTACCCCGATGCGGGCTACAGTGCGGGTGACGTGGAGGAAGACGTCTACGATTTCGATGGCGAAAGCCTTGATCTTGAGGAAGTCATTACGGACGCGGTGGTCACCACGCTTCCGTTCACTCCTCTGTGTGATCCGGGTTGTCCGGGACTGTGCGATCAGTGTGGCGTGAGGCTTGCAGACAATGTGGGTCACGCGCATGAGATACTCGACCCTCGTTGGTCGTCACTTATCAGTGTGAAGGACGGCCTTGAGCCGTCCGACAAGGAAGAGAGTTAGCCGTGGCCGTTCCAAAGCGCAAAATGTCGCGCAGTAACACCCGCTCGCGTCGTTCGCAGTGGAAGACGACTGCTGCAAACCTGACGACGTGCCCCACCTGCAAGGCTGACAAGCTGCAGCACGTGGCGTGCCCGACGTGCGGTACCTACAACGGCCGCCAGTTCGCGGCTGCGATCAGCACCCTTCACGAGGCGTAAACGGTCCTCGCTGCTTGCGTGAGGCGCATTTCGTGAGCGTTCCCGGCATCGACGTCGCGGCGGCCCTGACGGGCCGCCTTGGCGTCTCCGTTGACCCGGAGATGCTCGTGCTTGCGCTCACTCACCGCTCTTTTGCGTACGAAAATGGCGGGCTTCCCACCAACGAGCGCCTCGAGTTTCTTGGCGACTCCGTTCTCGGCGTCGTGGTCACGGATCGCTTGTACAGCGATCACCCAGACCTCCCCGAGGGCGATCTCGCGAAGATGCGGGCCGCATGCGTCTCGCAACGGGCGCTCGCGATCGTCGCTCGCGACCTGGGCCTTGGCCCATACGTGCTGCTCGGCAAGGGCGAGATCTCCACGGGAGGGTCCGACAAGGACTCGATCCTGTGTGACACGCTCGAGGCGCTTTTCGGGGCCATTTATCTGGCCCACGGAATCGACGTGGCGAGCGAGGTCATCCTGAAACTCGTGGGGCCCTCTCTTGAGCGTTCGGCGACGCTTGGCGACGCCCTCGACTGGAAGACGTCGCTCCAGGAGGCCTGCTCTTCGCTAGGGCTTCCCGCGCCCGTCTACGACGTCGTTGGCGTCGGTCCGGACCACGCTCGCCAGTTCACCGCGACGGTACTGGTCGACGGCATCGCGCGCGGCACGGGAACGGGTTCCGCCAAGAAGGTCGCAGAGCAAGAGGCGGCCGAGGCGGCACACGCGGCGCTCACCGCCCCTTAGCCAGTCGGTTGCGGCGTGCCTGAGCTCCCCGAGGTCGAAACGGTCCGAGCCGGCCTTGAGCCGCTCGTGAGCGGCGCCTCAATAGACGCTGTGACCATCTATAGGGCCTCGTGCGTGCGTCGCCACGGTGGCGGAGCGCCCGAGTTCGGGCTCGCGCTCGCGGACGCGGGCATCGGCGAGGTCGTCAGGCGCGGCAAGTACCTGTGGTTCCTCCTTGAGGAGGGCCCTGGGCGCCCCGCACAGGCTCTCAGTGCGCATCTGGGCATGTCGGGGCAGTTCCGGTCGTTTGAGGGCTCTGCTCCCACTCCGCACGCGCATTGCAGGGCGCGCTTTTCGCTGACGACACCCCGCGGACCCCTCACGCTCGATTTTCTCGATCAGCGCACGTTTGGGTATCTTCACGTCGAGTCGCTCGTGCCCACGGCGGACGGGGCGCCCGGCGGTCAGGGCAGCGCGGTGACGGCGGTCCCTCGGAGCGTCGCCCACATCGCCCGTGACGCTTTGGATCCCGCGGCGGACCGGGCCGGCGCCGTCAACGCGATGCGCAAGGGCATGCGACCGATCAAGACCGTGCTTCTCGACCAAACCGTGGTGAGCGGCATCGGCAACATTTATGCCGACGAGGCCCTGTGGCTTGCCCGCGTGCACCCGCTCCGGACGGCATCGTCGCTCACGTCATCCGAGGCGACGCGCGTGCTCACGTCCGTGCGCGGCGTGATGGAGCGCGCGCTTGCGCAGGGGGGCACCAGCTTTGACGCGCTCTACGTCAACGTCAACGGAGAGTCTGGGTATTTTTCGCGGGACCTGACCGCCTACGGAAGGGCGGGGGAGCCGTGCTTTCGTTGCGGAGACTTGCTCATGAGGGACAGGGTGGCGGGGCGCTCAACGCACTGGTGTCCGCGTTGCCAGACGGGACCCCAACCCGGGACTGACCGGGACTAGGACCACCGGACGTGCGACCCATTCCCCTCACGAGAGGCACGGGGGACCATGCGGACCCGATCTTGGGACCCGGGACCTTTGACCCGAGCAAAGCCGGGACCTCCGGCTAGCCTTCTTTCATGAGCAACGTCAGAGTCTTAGTCCTGGATGACCACGAAGTCGTCCGCCGCGGCATTTGCGACATTTTGGATCGCGCAGACGGCATTGAAGTCGTCGCCGAGGCGGGCACCGTCGCGCAGGCAGTGCGCCGCGCAGACGCAGTGCGTCCCGACGTCGTACTCTCCGATCTTCGCCTTCCCGACGGCACCGGACTTGAGCTCATCGCTCACGTGCGCCGCACGCTGCCGGACGCCCACATCGTCGTGCTCACGAGCTATGACGACGACGAGGCCCGCTCGGCCGCACGCACCGCAGGCGCGGACATGTTCCTCCCCAAGACCGCCGGCTCACAGCAGGTAGTCGAGGCTGTGCGCTTGGCCGCCACCGGTAAGGAACACGGTCAGCACATTCGCGTGCGTGACGACGAAGTGCTGGGCCGCCTGACCCCCATGGAACGACGCGTCGTCGAACTCGTGGGCCAGGGCCTCGCCAACCGCGAGATCGGTGACGAGCTCGGTATCGCCGAGAAGACCGTCAAGAACCACGTGACGAGCGTCCTGTCCAAGATGGGGCTCCAGCGCCGCACCCAGGTTGTCGCCTGGGCCACGCGCCGCCACGCCGCATCCTTCCGCGGCTAGGTCGATCGGCTAGGCCACGCGCCTAGATCGCGGCCGCAACGTTCCAGACCGCGCGGGTGCCAGGCTTTTCGGCATCCTCGCTGACCGGATCGAGCGAGAATGATCCGCGTCGCCTCAGCGCGCGATTGGCGAGGTTTGACGTGCCCGAGTGGCGCGAGAACGCGCCCGATGGCCCGATGCCGTTGTCGATAATCGTGACGGCAAGCCTGCCGTCCTTTGCGGAAATGGACAGCGAAGCGGCCGTCGCCTGTGCGTGACGTGCTGTGTTGGAGAGCGATTCCCTCACGACGGCGATGATGTCGTCGGACAGCGTCGGGTCGGTCTCCACCGCGGCGGATGCGGCAGCCCAGTCGTCCACGGTGAGGGAAGCCACGAAGCCGAGCGAGTCCTGGGCCAAAACGAGTTCGCGCCTCACGCGTTCGCCGAGAGGCTCGGATGTCCGCTCGCCCTGGAGCTGTCCCATCACGCCGCGCACCTCGCGTTGGGCGCGCTTGACGTGCTCGAGAGTTGCGAGCAGGCGGTCGCGAGCGGCCCCTGGTACGTCGTCGGCGATCGTCTCGATCTGCATTGCGGTGGCGAAGAGCTCCTGAGATACGAAGTCGTGGAGGTCATCCGCGATGCGCTCTCGCTCTTCGAGCAGGTTTGACACGTTGCGCACGTGCGCGAGCTCGGCGAACTGCAAGGCGAGGGCCGCCTGGTTCGAGAAGCGCTGCGCGGTGGCGAGATCGTGATCGTCAAAGTTTCTATGTGTCTTGCCGCGCCACAACATGAGCAGGCCAAGCGTGCGCGCGCCGGCGAGCAGCGGGGCGTAGAGCGTCGGGCCAAAGTCCCGCACGGGTTCGAGGATCGTCTGGCCTGGCGGCTGATTGGAGATCGTTCCGGTGCCCGCCCTAATGACCGTCATCGCGAAGCCTCCGGCAGGCAAGACCAGCCCGAGCAGTTCGTCGGCGTTGATGCCGTCGGTGAATTCCATGACCCATTCGTCGTTGAGCCCCGGAAGCACAAGCGCGGCCGCAGCGGCTCCAGAAAGATCCCGCGCCGACGCGACGATGCGTGCGATTGCGGTCTCGTCTCCAGGGTTTGCCAGGAGCGCGGTAGTGATCGCCTGTGACGCGGCCAACCAGTTCTCGCGCTCGAGGGACTCCTCGAACAGCTGGGCGTTATCAATGGCGACTGAAACCGCGGCGGCGAGTGTTGCCACCGTTTCCTCGTCGTCCTTGGTGAAGCCGCCCTCCTTGGACGCGAGGTACAGGTTGCCAAACACGGTGCCGCGCGCGCGCAGGGCGCATCCGAGGAACGACCCCATCTTGGGATGCCCAGGGGGAAGCCCCGCGAAGGCGGGGTGGTCCGTGAGCTCCTCGATCACGAGGGCGCCCTCAAAGGGGATCTGCGACAGGGTGCCGACGGCGTTGGGCCCCCTGCCGAGGCTCTCCATGAGCTGGGAATCGACGCCGAGATAATGGAAGTCAACTGAGATGCCATCGTCGTCGAGCACGTTGATGGCCGCCATCGGGGCTCCAGTGGTCGCCATCGCGGCCTCAAGCATTTTGTTGATGACGGATGGCAGGTCGAGCTGGCGGTTGAGAGCCAATATCGCCTCGGTGACCTTGTCTTGCATCGAGCCATCCTTCCAACCGAGTGGACTAGTCGGTATCGAGACTAACCACCCGATCGACTACATCAAGAATCCCAAGGTCATGGGTCACGATGACGATTGACCTGCCCGCGGCGCGCATGGCGCGTACGAGGGACCGCAGGGCATCGATCCCGTCGGCATCGAGGTGCTCGGCTGGCTCGTCGATCAGGTGAATCGGTGCGGGTGACAGGAGTACCCGTGCGAGCAAGAGACGCCGGCGTTCGCCGCCCGAGATCGTATGGCCTCCCGAGCCCATATCCGTATCGAGCCCTTCGGGTTGGGCCTCTAGCCAAGGCGCGAGCCCGACCGAGGCGAGGGCAGCGGTCGCATCCTCACGCGTCGCGTCCCCTCGGGCGACCCGCAAATTCTCGAACACCGTGGTGCCGAAGACGTGAGCGTCCTCGGGAGTCACGGCGACGGTCGACCCGAGCGTGGACGCGCTCACGAGTTCGCCCGATACAGACGAGGTTCCCGAGGAGGGGCGCAGCGCACCCGCAATCGTGAGTAGGAGGGTGGTCTTGCCGATGCCGGAGCGGCCCACGATCCCGAGCGCGCCGCCAGGCTCAAGAACGGCCGACACCGGCCGAGTGGGCGTCATGCCTGGCCAGGCCGCGCTGAGGCCGTTGAGCGTGAGCGTCGCCTCGCGGGCGGCCAATGTCTCTGCACCCTCGTACGGAGCCTCGGCCTGTCCAGCGTCGCCATCGTCGTCGGAGATCGCGAGGACGCGCCGAGCGGCGGCTGCGGAGCGGAATGCCTGAACCACCGCAGCGGGGACGGCGCTCACCGCCTCGAAGGCGCTCAGGGGCAAGAGCGCCACGATGGCGGCGGACGTGGGCGAAAGCCCTGCGCTCGTCGCTGCGGTCACCGCAAGCCACAACGAGGCGACGAGCGCAATTCCCTGCGACCCTTGGAGCACCGCTGCGGCCCATGCGGCGGGCCTGGCAGAGGCCTCCGCCGCGTGTTCCGCGTCGAGGTTGGCGGCACGCAGCTCCGCAGCGGCCGCGCCGTGCGTGCCCCACACCCTGTGTTCTACGGCTCCCTCGATCGCCTCAAGGGTTGCCGTTGAGACGCGAGCGGCGGCGGCGGTGCCCGCCTCGGCGGACGTCTTGGCGCTGCGCCACGTGAGTGCCCCGCCGAGCACCGCGGTCGCGACGAGGCACAGGGCGAGCACGAGTCCGGCGATCGGCAAGAGCGCGGTGGTGATTGCCACGGCGAGGAGGCTCACGGTGCTCGCGATTCCGAGAGGGATGATCGAGCGCACCACCGCGTCGCCCATCGCGTCAATGTCGCCGCCCATGCGGGCCACGATGTCGCCGCGCTTGAGGCCCAGAATGGTTGAGGCGCCCGAGCGGGCCACCCTGTCGTACGTGCGGCTCCGGAGCTCCACCACGCCGCTCAGGGCAGTTTCGTGGCTCACGAGCCGCTCGAGGTAGCGGAAGAGCCCGCGAGAGATGCCGAAGAAGCGCACGGTGACCGCGGCGATACCGAGGGCCGCAGGTGAGGGCATCTGTGCCGCCTCGGCGACGAGCCATGCAGCCACGGCGGCGAGCCCCACCGCGGATCCGAGGGCCATCGTGCCCGCGCCAATCGACAGTGCGACGCGCCGCGGCCGAATGTTGCCCTCGCGCAGCAACGCGCGAACGCTGAGCCGCTCGGCGGTGGATGCTGTGGAAGTGCGCGTCATAGCGCACCTCCCGCGTTCGCCGTCGCGCGCACTTCGACCACGAGATCGGCCGCCTCGATGAGGAGCGGATCGTGGGTCGCGGCCACGACAGTGGCGCCGTCCCGCGCCGCCGCGACGATGCGCGCGATGAGCAGCTCTCGGGCGGCACCGTCGAGGTGGGCGGTCGGCTCATCAAACAGGAAAACGGGCCGTCCTGAGGCGAGCGCACGGTCGTACGCAACCAATTGCCGCTGTCCGAGACTCAGCGAGCGGCCCTCCTGCCCCAACTCGGGTCGCTGCGGGACCCATGCGCATTGCAGTGTCCACGCGTCCGCATCGGCGTCCTGAAGGTCGACGGAGCAGGGACCCACTCCCGCACGCACGGCCCCCGCGTCGGGGCGGATCAGTCCGGCCAGGGCCAGCAGAGCCGTCGACTTGCCCTCCCCATTGGGGCCGCGTAGCACCGTCAGCGCGCCCGGGGAGGCCGTGACCGTGAGCCGTGCTGGGGCAAATCGTTGCTGGTCGGGGGTGGCCACCGATAAGGCTTCGAGGGTCAGGGCGGCGCCCCCAAGCGATACGGATACGCCTCCGGGAGTCCCGACGGGAGTGTGCGCCTCCTCGAGGATCGCAAAGGCGCCGTCGGCCGCAGCAAGGCCATCAGCTGCGGCGTGGAAGTGCGTGCCGACGTTGCGCAACGGCAGGTAGACCTCGGGAGCCAGGATGAGCACCGCAAGCGCGGTCTCGATCGATACACCCCCATCGATGAGCCGGAAGCCAAGCGTGACGGCAACGATCGCGACGGAAAGCGTCGTGAGAAGCTCGAGGACGAAGCCCGAGAGGAAGGCGACGCGCAGAGAGCCCATCGTCGCGCGCTTGGCCGCGTCGCCGAGTTCCCTGACGCGCTTGGCAGGCCCGCGCTCGCGCCCCAGGGCCCTCAAGGTGGGAACCCCCGCGATGAGGTCGAGCGTGCGCGCGCCCAGCCTCTCCATCGCGGCGAGGTGACGCTGTGAACGGTCTCTCGTCATGAGCCCCACGAGGATCATGAACATCGGCACGAGGGGCAGCGTGAGCGTGACGATGAGCGCGGAAAGCCAGTCGAGGCCGAGGACAACCACGAGCATGAGTGGGGTCACCGTGGAGGCGAGCATCAATTGCGGAAGGTAGCGCACGAAGTACGGCAGCAGCCCGTCGAGGCCGCGCGTCACTGTCGTGACCACCTCGGAGCCCTTGCCTGTCGCAAGCCAGCGCGGACCCATTGACGCGGCATGGTCGACCACGGACTCGCGCAGTTCGGAAATGACTCGCGTGCCAGCGCGGTGTGCGAGTCGTTCTTGGATCCACACCACGCCGATGCGAATCGCCACCACGGCGATGAGCCAGGGGATCCCCACCGCCAGATCGCGCGCTCCCAGAGGCACGAGCCGGCCGAGGGGCCCCAAGCCGTCCTCGGTGAGCGGCGTGGGGGCAAGCACAACAGAGAGCATTCGTGCCACCAGCAGGGCCTGAACCAAGATCGTGAAAGCGGTCAGAAAACCAAGCACCGCCGTCACTATTGCGTAACGGCGGGCTGGTCCGATCCGCGCTATCAGGCGCGGGTCGATGGGTTTCATGTGATCCCTAGGAGCTCTTGGTGAAGAACTTGAGCTCGTTGTGCTCGGGGAGCATGTCCTCCGAGAGGCGGCGCCTAAACACCCAGTACGACCACGCCTGGTAGGCGAGCACGAGAGGCGTGAAGATGCCTGCAACCCACGTCATGACCACGAGCGTGGTGTGCGACGAGGCCGCGACGAGGCCGGGTCCACCGTGCACGATGAGGTTGTACGCGGGGTCCGTGCTCGACGGCATGACGTTGGGGAAGAGGGCGCCAAAGATCAGCGTCACCGCACCGATGATGGCAACCACGTTCGAGGCGAACGCCCATCCGAACCTGCCTGCCCAGCTGAGCCATGCCGCGCCGATGAGGCCGACAGCGGCGAGGACGAGGGCGCCCCACGTCCAGGTGTTGTTCGAGTAGGCGAGCTGGAGCCAGAGGGCCCACACCGCACCCACAACGACGGCTCCGATGGAGAACTTCTTGGCCCATCCCGTGGCGCGGTCCATGACCTCGCCCTTGGTCTTGAGCGACAGGAAGATCGCGCCGTGGCTCAGGAAGATCGCGAGCGTCACCAATCCGCCAAGGAGCGCGAAGGGGTTGAGCAGGTTGAAGAAGCCGCCCGTGTAGGTGCCGGTCTCGTCGATCGGGACACCGCGCACGATGTTGGAGAACGCGACCCCCCACAGGATCGAGGGGACCCACGACGAGATGATGATCGCGAGGTCCCAGCGGTTGCGCCAGTTCTCGTCATTGATTTTTGACCGGTACTCGATCGCGACTGCGCGCACGATGAGCGCGAGCAGGATCAGCAACAGTGGGAGGTAGAAGCCCGAGAAGAGCGTCGCGTACCACTCGGGGAAGGCCGCGAAGGTCGCTCCACCCGCGGTGAGCAACCACACCTCGTTGCCGTCCCACACGGGGCCGATCGAGTTGAGCAGCACGCGCTTGCCCTTGGGCGTCTTGCCGACGATGGGCATGAGCATGCCCACGCCGAAGTCGAAGCCCTCAAGAACCAGGTAACCGGTCCAGAGGACACCGATGAGGATGAACCAGAAGACAGCGAGATCCATGATGTGTACCTTTCCGGCCTAGTAGGCGAACGACAGAGGTTGGTCGTCGTCTTCGCTGACGACAGGCTCCGCGAACTCAGGCGCCCCCTCTTGGCCATAGCGGACCATGAGTTTGAACCAGAAGACGCCGAGGATGGCGTAGAGGATGGTGAAGATCACCATGCTGAATCCCACCTCGAATGCGCTGGCAGCCTTCGAAACGCCGTGCTGTGTGAGGAGGAATACCTGGTCAACGCCGTCGGCGAACGCCGCGGGATTGGGTGCCACCACGAAGGGTTGACGCCCCATTTCGGTGAAAATCCACCCGAATGAGGCCGCGACGAACGGCGCGGGAATTGAGTACAGGGCCAACTTGGAGAACCACTTCTGGTCGGTAACTTTGCCCTTGCGGGTGAGCCAGAGCGCCGCGAGCGCCGTTGCCGCAGAGAATACGGCGAGGCCAATCATGAGGCGGAACGACCAGTACGTCACGGCAAGGTTGGGGCGGTAGGTCGCTTCCCCATATTTGTCCGTGTACTCCTCTTGCAACTGATCGAGGCCCTTGATCTCAGAGTTGAAGTCTCCGTCGGCCATGTAGGACAGCATCTTGGGAATCTCGATGATGTGCCTGACCGAGGAGGGGTCGTTGCCCGCGAGGTTTCCGATGGTGAGGAGCGAGAACGGGGCTCCTTCGACTGTTTCGACCAGGCCCTCTGCGGCAGCCATCTTGATGGGTTGCTGCTTGAACATGAGCTTCGCCTGAAGGTCACCTGTGACGAGTATTCCGACGCCCGCGATCATCAGGACCACGGCGCCAAAGCGCACCGCCGTGCGGTACATCGGGATGTCCGCGTCGTCCTTGTTGGCACGAGTCTTCTTGACCAGCCAATACGCGCCGATCCCTGTGACGAATCCGCCTGCGACCAGGTATGCCGTCGCCATGACGTGAGGGAACGCCACCAGCGTCGTGCTGTTGCCGAGGACTTCCCAGATATTCGTCATCTCAGCACGGCCAGTCTCGGGGTTGTACGCAGTACCCACGGGGTGCTGCATCCACGAGTTGGCGGCGATGATGAAGTACGCCGAAAGATTGGAACCAATCGCGAAGAGCCATGCGACGGTGAGGTGCACCTTCTTGGAGAGGCGATCCCAGCCAAAGATCCAGACGCCAAGGAAGGTCGACTCGAGGAAGAACGCGATGAGCGCCTCCATCGCGAGGGGTGCCCCGAAGATGTCGCCCACGTAGCGTGAGTATTCCGCCCAGTTCATGCCGAACTGGAACTCCTGCACGATTCCAGTGGCGACGCCGAGCGCGAAGTTGATCAGGAGGAGCTTGCCGTAAAACTTGGTCAGACGCAGCCACTTCTCTTTGCCGGTGCGCACCCACATCGTTTGCATGATGGCCACGAGAATCGAGAGGCCAAGCGTGAGCGGGACAAGAACGAAGTGGTAGACGGTCGTGATGCCGAATTGCCACCGCGCGAGTTCTAGCGCATCCATAGCAGTCCTCCTTTGGGTCGTGGCCACAAACTACAGTGGGGGTCATCCTGGGCACCCAGGACTCAGGTCCCCGTTTATGGGAACTTCGGCCCGGGTCCCGCCTGTGGCGTCCCGGGGATATCCCGGGTTCGCGCGCATCCCTCCTGTGTAGTCTGGCGTGAACGGCGTCGACGCGCTGGCAAATCGCCGAAAAACGCCACGAAAACTTCGGGGGTCCTAGGCCGTGTTTGGCGGGCCGTGTCTGGCGCCGAGGGCGGACTCGATGGGCCGTGGAAATCTGCGCAAGGGCGACCGGAGCGATCGGCGTATTCGTCGAAACGCCACCAAAGTCCATGGGAAACACCGGACGTATGTCACAATGGTCCCAGGTCCGCACTCCTCCACACGGAGTGCCTACCACGCGACAGACGCATCGGCCTTGGCAGCCGGCGGGTATACCCGCCAGGCGCCGCCCCCGGAGTTGTCCGCCGCGACCACCAGACTTCCGTCACCTCGAGTGACGACCGAAGAGAACGCAGGGAACCGCGTGTGGACGGTTTCTACGCGACGAGGTACCCGCTTTGAGCGAGGACAACACCACTTCACCCAACGCCGTGATCTTCCAGGCACCGGCACCCGCACCCGAGAAGCCCGCACGCGTTTCTCGTCGTGCTTCCGCACCTGCGGGGCCGCCGGTCGTAGCCCCGGCTTCGGACGCACCCGAGCCCAAGGCCGAAGGCAAGCCCAAGTCCACCCGTTCTCGTTCGCGCAAGGCGACTGCCCCCGCAGACGCCCCAGCAGAGACCGGCTCGGCGCGGGATGAGTCGTCGGACTCGTCCTCCGACTCCTCGCACTCAGACTCAGACGGAGACGGTGAGGACGCGGCAAGCGCACGCCGCCGTCGCCGCCGCGGCGGTCGCGGACGGGGACGACGCACCACCGGAGACGACGGCCAAGACCAGGGCGACGACGAGGGTCAGGACCAAGCGCGCAACGAATCCGCCGACGACTCGTCGTCTAGCGATGCCGACGGCGACGGTGACGGAGACGGCGAGGCCGGCAGTTCTTCGCGGAGGCGCCGTCGCAGCCGCAGCACGAGGACGTCACGGACGAGCTCGAGCGGCAACTCGGGCAGCAACTCGGGCGGCAACTCCGGCAACGACGACAACCTTCAGGGGTCGACGCGACTGCAGGCCAAGCGCCAGCGTCGGCGCGAGACCCGCGATGGGTCGCGCCGCCGTCCCGTGATCTCCGAGGCCGAATTCTTGGCACGACGCGAGTCCGTCAAGCGCGACATGATCATTCGCGACAAGGACGGCCGCGTGCAGATCGCGGTGCTCGAGGACGATGTCCTTGTCGAGCACTACGTGTCTCACCAGGCGCAGCAGTCAATGGCTGGCAACGTGTACCTGGCCCGCGTTCAGAACGTGCTGCCGGGTATGGAGGCCGCATTCGTCGACGTGGGTCGCGGACGCAACGCCGTGCTCTACGCCGGTGAGGTCAACTGGGACGCGGCAGGCCTTGACGGCAAGCCCAAGCGCATCGAGCTCGCGCTCAAGTCGGGCGACACGGTCATGGTGCAGGTCACCAAGGACCCGATCGGTCACAAGGGTGCTCGCGTCACCTCGCAGATTTCGCTTGCGGGACGCTTCCTGGTCTACGTGCCAGGCGGTGGTGTCACTGGCATCAGCCGCAAGCTGCCCGAAAACGAGCGCAACCGTCTCAAGAAGCTCCTGCGCGAGGTCATTCCCGCCGATGCGGGCGTCATCGTCCGTACCGCCGCCGAGGGTGCCTCCGAAGAGGAGTTGCGCGCCGATGTCGAGCGTCTCAAGCGTCAGTGGGAGAGCATCGAGGCGGAAGCCGCGAACGTCAAGGCTCCCGCGCTGCTTCGCGGCGAGCCCGACATGGCCATTCGCGTGGTCCGCGACATCTTCAACGAGGACTTCGAGTCGGTCACGATTCAGGGCGATGACACCTGGAACTCTCTGAGCGCCTACGTGGGCCAGGTCGCCCCCGACCTTGCGACGCGCCTCCACAAGTTCCACGGTGACGGCGACGTCTTCTACGAGCACCGCATCGACGAGCAGTTGTCAAAGGGCATGGACCGCAAGGTCTGGCTGCCCTCGGGTGGTTCGCTCGTGATTGACCGCACTGAGGCCATGACGGTCATTGACGTCAACACCGGCAAGTTTGTCGGCAAGGGCGGCACGCTCGAAGAGACGATGACGCTCAACAACCTTGAGGCTGCCGAAGAGATCGTGCGCCAGCTACGGCTGCGCGACATCGGCGGCATCATCGTGATCGACTTTGTCGACATGCTGCTCGAGGCCAACCGCGACCGCGTATTGCGCCGCCTCATTGAGGGGCTCAGCCGCGACCGCACCAAGCACCAAGTGGCCGAGGTCACTTCGCTCGGGTTGGTGCAGATGACGCGCAAGCGTGTGGGACAGGGTCTCGTCGAGGCGTTCTCCACCACGTGTGATCACTGCAACGGCCGTGGGTTCCTGGTGCACGGCGAGCCCGTAGGCGAGGTCTCCGAGGCGCAGCCAGAGCCCGCCCAGCGTCGGCGTGCCTCGCGATCCAAGGCCAAGGCGGAGGAGCCCAAGGCACCCTCGGCCGAGACCCATGCACTCGATGACCGTGAGGACGCTCGCGCAGCCGTTAAGGCAACGCTCGCGTCGATTGCGGCCGCCGCTGAAAAGGCTCACGTGCACGGCGAAGGCATCGAGGTTGAGGTGCACGAGGCATCGCACGGCGAAGAGGAAGTTTCACCCATCACGTCAGATTGACCCCAGGCGCCGGGGGCGGTATCGTTGTCCCTCGGCGCGGAAGCGTCTTGCCCTGCCTGCGCCCCCCTCAGGGGAGCGGCTGCGGCGGGAAAATCGGGGCCCACAAGGCCACACGAGAGATCTTTAGAGGAATTCATCATGGTGTACGCGATTGTCAAGGCCGGCGGCCGTCAGGAGAAGGTGTCCGTTGGCGACATCGTCGTCACGGACCGCTTGAAGGCTGCAGCAGGCTCTTCGGTCGAGTTGCAGGCGCTCCTGCTGGTTGACGGCGACAAGATCACGTCGGACGCGAAGGACCTGGCCAAGATCAAGGTCACGGCCGAGGTGGTGCGCGACGAGCGCGGACCCAAGATCCACATTCTTAAGTTCAAGAACAAGACCGGCTACCGCAAGCGCCAGGGGCACCGTCAGGATCTGACGCGCCTCAAGGTCACAGGCATCAAGTAAGCGAGGACTGAACCATGGCACACAAAAAGGGCGCGAGTTCCTCGCGCAATGGTAGGGATTCCAACGCCCAGTACCTTGGCGTCAAGCGCTTTGGCGGCCAGACCGTCAACGCGGGCGAGATCCTCATCCGTCAGCGCGGGACCCACCACCACCCAGGCTTGAACGTTGGCCGTGGCAAGGACGACACTCTGTTCGCCCTCGCCGCCGGCATCGTGGAGTTCGGTCAGCGCCGCGGCCGCAAGGTCGTGGACGTGGTCGCCTCCTAGGCAGACTTCTTTGGCAGGGGCGTCACCGTTGGTGGCGCCCCTGTTCCTTTTCTACAACGGGTCCATTTTTCGACCCGCTTGAATCATCGCCCGCTTGTCCGCTAGCCAGGAGGAACCGTGGCCACGTTCGTCGATCGTGTCGTGCTCAACGTTTCCGCAGGCTCAGGCGGCCGCGGAATCGCATCCGTGCACCGCGAGAAGTTCAAGCCGCTCGGCGGTCCCGACGGCGGCAACGGCGGCCGCGGTGGCTCCGTCATCCTCGTCGTCGACGCCCAGATGACCACGCTGCTCGACTATCACCACGCGCCGCACCGCAAGGCCGACAACGGCCGTCAAGGCGCGGGAGACATGCGCCACGGCGCGAGCGCGGATGATCTGCGGCTCTCGGTCCCGAACGGCACGATCGTGGTGTCACAGGGCGGCGAGGTGCTCGCCGACCTCGTGGGCGACGGCGCCGAGTTCGTTGTCGCAGCCGGCGGCCGTGGTGGCCTTGGCAACGCGGCTCTCGCCTCGATCAAGCGCAAGGCTCCCGGCTTCGCGCTGCTCGGCGAGCCAGGCGAAGACGCGATCGTCACGCTTGAACTCAAGTCGATCGCCGACGTCGCGCTCGTGGGATACCCGAGCTCAGGCAAGTCCTCGATCATCGCGGCCATGAGCAAGGTGCGCCCCAAGATCGCCGACTATCCCTTCACCACGCTGGTTCCCAACCTCGGCGTCGTCGCCGCAGGCTCCGCGCGCTTCACCATGGCAGACGTGCCCGGCCTCATTCCTGGGGCCTCCGAGGGCAAGGGGCTTGGCCACGACTTCTTGCGCCACATCGAGCGCTGCTCGGTGATCGCGCACGTCCTTGACACCGCGACCCTCGAATCGGACCGCGACCCCATCAGGGACCTCGAGGCGATCTCGAATGAGCTGCGCGCCTATTCTGGCGACGCTCACATTGCGGGCATACCTCTCGCGGAGCGCCCCCAGGTGATCGTGCTCAACAAGATCGACATCCCCGACGGTCGCGAACTCGCACAGATGGTGCGCGAGGAGCTCGAAACGCTGGGAATGCCCATCTTTGAGGTGAGCGCCGTGAGCCACGAGGGCCTCGACAAGCTTGGCTATGCGCTGGCCGCGATGATCGCCGAGGAGCGCGCCAAGGCGCCCGACCTCGAACGCGCCCCCATCGTGCTCCGCCCCAAGGCGGTTGATGACACGGATTACACCGTCAAGTTCATTCGCGACGGCGCTGAGGAGTTCTTCCAGGTGCGCGGCGTCAAGCCGGAGCGCTGGGTGCGTCAGACAGACTTCTCCAACGACGAGGCCGTTGGCTATCTCGCGGATCGTCTCGCACGCCTTGGCGTCGAGGACGAGCTCTTCAAGGCCGGTGCCATCCCTGGTGCACAGGTAGTGATCGGCACACGCGAGACCGGCGTCATCTTCGACTGGGAGCCCACGATGGCTGCGGGCGCGGAGCTGCTCGGCAGGCGCGGCACCGACCTCAGGGTCGAGGAGATGGAACGTTCCGCTCGTGCCACGCGCTACGAGAAGCGCGCCGAGCACAAGGAACGCATGGACGGGAAGTCTGCGGCGCGTGAGGAGATGTGGACCGAGAGGGATGCGGGACACTGGACCGACCCTGCGGAAGACGACCAGGCGATCCCCAGCGAGTAGCGAACACGCGACGAGTAACCGGAGGCGAAGTGAGCGAGTTGCGTGATGTCGTCGCCCAGGCACGGCGCATCGTTGTCAAGATCGGCTCCTCGTCACTGACGGGTGCCGACGGCAGGCTCTCCGAAGAGGCTGTGGGTCGCCTGACCGACGCCTTGGCCGCAGAGCGTTCCCGTGGCCGCCAGATCATCCTGGTCACGTCCGGCGCGATCGCGGCGGGCATCGGCCCCATGGGCTTGCCCGCGCGGCCGCGAGACCTCGAAATGCAGCAGGCCGCAGCGTCGGTAGGCCAGGGGATCCTGATCGCCGCGTATTCCGCGGCCTTCGCCCGTCACGGGCTCACTGTGGGGCAAGTACTGCTCACCACGGAGGACATGGTGCGGCGCACGCGCTACGGCAATGCCCAACGGGCCCTCAACCGAATGCTCGAGCTTGGCATCGTCCCCATCGTCAACGAGAACGACACCGTGGCCACGGACGAGATCCGCTTTGGTGACAACGACAGGCTGGCGGCGCTGGTCGCCACGGTGGCACACGCCGACGCTCTCGTGCTTCTCACCGACGTGGATGGCCTGTACACGGCAGCTCCCGACACTCCTGGGGCTCAGCGCATCGACGAAGTTGCCACGCCCGAGGACGTGGCGGGCGTTGACATCTCGCGCCGCGGCTCCGCGCTCGGCACTGGCGGAATGATTACCAAACTTGAGGCCGCGTCCCTTGCGACCACCTCGGGCGTGGCTGTGGTGCTTGCGGCGGCGGCTGACGTGGTGGATGCCCTGGCAGGCAGGCACGTAGGCACGTTGTTTCACATCACAGGCAAGCGCGATACGACGCGACTGCAGTGGCTCGCGCACGTGGCCAAGGTGCGCGGCGGCTTTGTGCTCGACGACGGAGCGGTGCGGGCGGTCAAGGGGCGCAGGGCGTCGCTGCTGGCCGCTGGGGTTGTCGAGGTGCGTGGATCGTTCGAGGCGGGGGAGCCCGTCGAACTGCTCACGCGAGCGGGCGTCTCTGTCGCACGGGGCTTCGCGGGTTTCTCCGCGGAGGATGCCGGGCGCATGAGGGGTCTCTCGACGGAAGCGCTGCGGAACGAGCTGGGCGAGAGCTTCGCTCATTCGCTGATCCACATCGACGACCTCGTGGTGCTGTAGCGCGAGACGCGTTCTCGGCGTAGATTTTCCCGTCAAAGGGGGTCCCATGCGTGATTCATCTGGGCGATCTGCAGTGCTGGTACTGATCGCTGTGACCGCGCTCGTCACATCAGGATGCGGCGCAAGCCCTCAGGTGTGGACAGGGCCGGGCCAGACGGTGACGGCTCAACCTGGCTCGGCGCACTGTGGCGAGGAATCCGTGCTGTTCCTTACTCTTGACGGCCAGGACTACCTGTACGACCCAGGGGCCGCGATTCCGCGCCAATACCTGGCTCGGGAGCCTCAGAAGAGCGTGGCGCTGCCGCTCGACGCGACCGACACCGGCTTGCGACGCGGCAAGGACTCGCTGTGGCTCGCGGCAGACGGCGATGCCCTGTATGTCGTGTCGGGAGACTCGGCGCAACTCTGGCCGCTCGTGGTGGAAGCGTTCGGCTGCGATTAACTCGCTTCGCCTCACGCGCACCGCAACCCAAACCAGGTGCGATGCGGCCTAAGGACGGTTCAGGTGGGCCTTCACGTCGGCCAGCTCTTGATCGTGAACCGAGTGTGCGAGCCCCGCATAGACCTTCTCAGTGAGAGTCGTGTGAGTGCCCAGCCATCCCGATGCCGCCGTGACGAGCGGCTGCGGAATCACCACGTCGGCCGTGCCGCGACCCCAGAAGACGGCGGGGCGTTCGGTGGCGAGCGTGGCATCGGCCTGTTGCTCGGCGTCGAGGACGAAGCCGCTCAGGATGACGGTGTCCGCAATGCGTTCGGGGCGGGTGCGCAGCAACTGGCTGGCCATCATGCCGCCCTGCGAAAAGCCGACGGTAATGAGCTTGGTCTCGGGGGCGATGTTCGCGTCGATCCACTGCCACAGGATCGTCGTCGCGTCCTCGATCGGGCCCGGGTTGAGCCAATCAGTCCCCTCGAGCGGGAACCAGGAGGCGCCTCCGTAGCCCATCGACAGGGGAGCGCGCACCGAGGCCCACGGCGCCTTGACTCCCAAATACGGAGCTATGCCAGGGAGGTCGTTCTCATTCGAGCCGTAGCCGTGAAGCAGGAGGACGGCGGTTGCGGGCGGCGTGGGCGCCTGCCAGTCGGGGCTGAATACGGCGCTCAGAGTCATGTGCCCATTATCCCGCAGCTTTTCGGCGGGCCGGTGTGGGGTAGTGGTGGGGCCCTTGCGGGTCCCATCGGTACCTAAGTGCCGGATCGGCGGGGTCGCTGCGCGGTGCGCGGGCGCGGTGTGTGCGGGAGGGCGCGGTTTTCGCGCTCGTGATCCGGCACTTCGGTGCGCTCAACCCGGGAAAGGGCCCGGATGGGGATGGGGATGGGGACGGGCAGGGGACGGGCAGGGGATGGGCAGGGGATGGGGACGGGGATGGGAACGGGGATGGGGACGGGGATGGAGAGGTGGACTTGGAGCCGGCGACCACGCGCCCTGCAACGAGGACGCTGGCAGGCCGCACGATCAGGGGCCAATGACACCCTGACCGGCCCGGGACCACCGGCCTACACTGGTGAGCATGACCGACACCGCCATCTCCCAGGACGCCGAGGCCGCAGCCACCGAATCGGCACGCATTGAAACCGCAGTGCTTGATGCCTGCCGACGCGCCAAGGTCGCGTCGCGGGAGCTGGCGACCGCGACCCGAATCACCAAGGACGCCGCGCTGCACGCGATGGCGGATGGCCTCATCGCCCAGGCAGATCGCATCATCGCGGCCAATGCAATCGACGTAGAGCGCGAGCGCGTCGCTGGGATGACGCCCGGCCTCCTCGACCGCCTCACGCTGACGGAGGCGCGCCTGGTCACGATCGCAGATGCCCTGCGCTTCCTGGCCTCGCTGCCGGATCCAGTGGGCGAGATCAGGCGCGGTTCGACCCTGCCCAACGGGATGCGCCTCGTCCAGAAGGCCGTGCCCATGGGCGTGGTGGGCATGATCTACGAGGCGCGGCCCAACGTCACGGTCGATGCCGCGGGACTCTCGCTCAAGTCGGGGAATGCGGCGGTGCTTCGCGGCGGCTCCGCGGCGAGGGAGTGCAATGAGGTGCTCATCGCGGTGCTTCAGGATGCTCTCGAGTCGGTGGATTTGCCCAGGGACGCGGTCCAGTCAATCGACGCCTACGGACGTGAGGGCGCCAAGGTGCTGATGCATGCGCGCGGGCTCGTGGATGTGCTGGTTCCCCGCGGCGGACGCGACCTCATCCAGACGGTGGTGCGGGAGTCGACAGTTCCCGCGATCGAGACCGGCGAGGGCAACTGCCACGTCTATCTTGACGCGAGCGCCCCGCTGCAGCGGTCGATTGACATCGTGCTCAACTCCAAGACGCACAGGGTGGGTGTGTGCAACGCCGCGGAGACGCTGTTGGTGCATCAGGACGCCGAGGACAAGCTTCCCGCGGTCCTCGAGGCGTTGCATGTCGCCGGGGTGACCCTTCACGTGGACGAGGCCGCCGCCGAACTCGCGCCGGACAACGTTCCCACAGTGCCCGCCACCGAGGAGGATTGGGCGACCGAGTACCTGTCGATGGACCTTGCGGTCAGGGTGGTTGACGACATTGACGCGGCCATCGCTCACATCCGCCGCTACTCGACGGGGCATACCGAGGCGATCGTCACGGAGGACATCGGCGCGGCCGATCACTTTGTGAAGCATCTCGACTCGGCCGCGATCATGGTCAACGCCTCCACCCGGTTTACCGACGGTGGTGAATTTGGCCTAGGTGCGGAGCTCGGAATCTCGACGCAGAAACTCCACGCGAGGGGGCCCATGGGCCTTGCCGAGCTGACTACGACGACGTGGGTCGCTTACGGAGACGGGCACATCCGCTAGCGGTGGTTCGTTATGCCCCGGGGGGCACTCGTGAAATACTGGAGTACGCCAAAACGTAAGGAGACCTTGTGACCACCATCCTCGCGGCTTCCGCTGAGGGGGCTCACGCCTCGTCGTCGATTCCACCCGTCGCAGTTGGGCTCTTGGCCTTTGCTGGGATGATGGCCTTGCTCTTTGTCGCTTTCGCATTCCGGAGTGTGGGCACGCGTCACCAGGGTGAATAACGAGCGCATCGGCGTGCTGGGGGGCACGTTTGACCCCATTCACCTCGGCCACCTTGTGGTGGCAAGCGAGGTGTGTGCCGCGCTTGCGCTCGATCGGGTCATCCTCGTGCCTGCGCTTCAGCAGCCGTTTAAGGCCTCCACAGGCCACGCCGCTCCCGAGCACCGCCTTGCGATGTGTCGGCTCGCCGTCGAAGCCGATGATCGGCTTGAGGTGAGCGACGTTGACATCGCTCGCGGTGAACTCACTTACACGGTCGACACTTTGGCTGATCTAGTCAAGGTGCACCCCAGGGCAGAGTTGTTCTTCATCGCAGGCGCGGATGCCGTGTCCCGTTTGTCTGAATGGCGCGAGCCCGCGCGTCTCATGCAACTCGCACGCTTCGTCGGTGTGACTCGACGCGGCCATGAGCGGCCCGCGTTGACTGCGCCACATTTGGTGGTCGAGACCCCAGAAGTGGGGGTATCCTCGACCGAAGTTCGGCGCCGCCTGCGGACTGGGGAACCGGTGCGTTATTTGGTGCCTGATGCGGTTGCCACCTATTTCGCCCAGCACTCGTTGTACCTCGGAGGACCGGATGCCTGACGCGCCACTGTCGCGCCGTGCACGCCGCACTTTCGAAGAAGAGGCGGCTGATCGCGCAGCACTTTCGGATCCCACTCGTGCGCTTACGCAAGAATTTGCAGCGGGCGAGAACTCCGAGGCGGACTCCGAAGGCCTCGCGCTGAGCAGGAGAGACCGCCGACGGCTCGAGAGACTCGCTCAACCGCTCGAAGCGTGGACCGCGGAAGAAGAGATGATCGCGACTGGGCGTATCCCCGCGATGACACCCGAACGGATCGCCGAGCACGAGCGGACCTCGCGCGAGAAGGCGATCAGGGCCGCTGCGGATGCCGAGACCGCGTCGCAGGAGCTCCGAATGCTTGCTGCGTCGGAACGCCCCATGTCGGAGCCTGTGCCTGTGCCCATGGTCGCGCATTTCGAGCCAGAGCCTGAGCCTGAGCCCATGGTCGCGCATTTCGAGCCAGAGCCAGAGCCCGAGCCCGAGCCCGAGCCCGAGCCTGAGCCGGAACCTGAGCCCGAGCCGGAACCTGAACCGGAACCTGAACCTGAACCTGAGCCCAAGCCAGAGCCAGTGGTCGATTCGTCGAAGCCAGAACTGACTGGTTACCAGCCGCGCATAGTGCTTGACGCTGAGCCGCTCGTGCCCGTCGTTCACGCTCAAGCCGACTCGCCCAGCGTGACCGAACTCCCTGAGCCGGCGGAGATTCCGGACGGTTTGTACGATCTTGAACGTTCGCGCGTCTTCAACGAGCTCTTCCCTCCGGGATCGCACCAGGCCGCGCTGAGGGATGCCGACCCGTTCGCGAAGGCCGGTATTCCATCGGACGGGCAGGCGTCCACGCCTGACTCCGCATCGGGAGCCGAAAACTCGGCGTCGCCACAGCCGAGTGACGGTTCAGAGCAGTCGGGGAGTAGCGCAGCCGACGAGATCCGTCGGCTTGCAGCCGAGGCGATGAGCCGCATTGAGCGAGCCGCGCGTGCGGAGGCGCCCGCGCAGTCAGCTCCAGTTCCAGTTCCATCGAATCCGGTCGCTGTGGTCGCCGATGCGAGCGTTGCCGACGAGTTTGCCTCGTTGTCGTCCGCTCAGAAGGCGCCCGCGCAGGACGCACCCGCTGAGAAGGCGACGGCTGAGGCCGCCACCGCTCAGGACGCGCCCGACGCCGCGTCGCAGAGGCAAGTACCGTCTTGGGGCGAGGTTCTCGCGCAAGGCACCAACGCAAAGGATGAGGCCCCCACCGGCGCCGGTCGAGAGCCCGAGCCGACATTTGACGTGCTCGGCGACCAAGCCGTGCCTGAGCACGCTTCGCCTCCGACCCCAGCCGCAGGGCTTGCCCCTCATCAAGCAACCTTTGACGCTCAAGGTCAGGCTGTTTCGGGTGCTATTCCCACGCCGCCATGGAACGGACATGTCGGGCAGGGACAGATGGGTTCCCCACCGCAGGGGCTGCCCATGCCGCAGTTCCCGACGCCCTCGTGGGCAGAACAGACTGCCGCGCCGTCTCCCATCGACGTCAACAACTTCAAGCCCGTTTCAGATGCCCCCCAGCCCGATTTCAGCGGCCTGAACCAGCGGGCACCCATTTCTCCAAGCAATCCGGCATCTGGTGAATACCCGATGCCATCCACCGCGACGGGCCAGTTCGCTACGGTCCGCCGCCCTGACCTTCCCGAAGTAGGTGGGGCCAAGCACTTCCAGTGGCTCCACCTCGCCGTGATCGGAGCCCTCGTGTTCGTACTCGGAGTTGTTATCTATAACGCGGCGTTCGCCCAGTGACGGCCACCGCGCGCGCTCTCGACATCACTCAAGCCGCTGCAAGGGCGGCCTCCGACAAGAAGGCCGAGGACATCATCGCCCTCGACGTGAGTGGGCAGACGCCCCTCGCGGATGTCTTCTTGATCGCCACGGCGAACAACGAGCGTCAGGTAACAGCCATCGCCGAGGGCATCGAAGAAGCTCTCAGTGCGACTGGTGTGGAGTCCGTGCGCCGCGAGGGTGTGCGTGAGGGCCGCTGGGCACTCGTGGACTTTAACGACGTCATCGTGCACATCATGCACGAGGAGGATCGCGCGTACTACTCGCTCGAGCGCCTCTGGAAGGACTGCCCTGTGGTGGACCTTCCCGCCGACCTGTAGGCGCGGCTCTGTGAGGCGCCTCTTTCTGGTTCGCCACGGCGAAACCGCATGGAATGTGGAGCATCGTCTCCAGGGCGCGTCGGACATTCCCCTGAACGACAACGGCCGCGCCCAAGCGCGCGCCGCCGCACCCGCACTTGCCACGCTCGCGCCCGTCAAGCGCATCGTCTCCTCGGATCTGTCGCGCGCTCTCGAGACCGCGCACATTCTGGCCGAGGCGATGGGGGCTGAGGTGGTGACCGACGCGCGCCTGCGTGAGCGTTCATACGGCGTGTGGGAGGGCCTCCGCGAGGATGTGCGTCAGGTGGACCACGCCGACGAGCATGCACGCTGGGCGCAGGGCCTTGAACCCAACGTCGAGGGCTACGAGTACAACGCGACGGTGCGCGACAGGGCCCTCGCGTTGATCGAGGAGATCACTGCTGAGGATGGCACCTATGTGTGTGTGTCCCACGGCTCGACCACGCGCGTGGCTGTGGCCGCGCTGCTTGGCCTCGAGCTGGGCTCTCGCGCTCTTGGCAACCTCGGCAATGCACAGTGGGCCGAACTCACCCAAGTCGGCGACGGGCCGTGGGTGCTGCGTTCGCTTAATGCCAGCTCTCTGAGCGCGGCATCGTCTACGGTCGACGCGTGAGAGTGATTGCGGTGCGCCATGCGCGCACAGGATTCAATACCGAGGGCCGCCTGCAGGGCTCCCTGGACGTCCCTTTGGGCGCCGACGGACTCGAGCAGGCGGAACTGGTCGCGGTGGCCCTGGTGGCCGCCTACGGGCCGCGACTGACCGTCGTGACCTCGCCGCTTGCCCGCGCCTCGCAGACGGCCGACGCGATTGCTCGCTTGGCGGGCACTGTCGCGATCGCTGACGAGCGGGTGACGCAGCGCTCGTACGGCGTGTGGGAGGGGCACACGTGGACCGAGGTGCGGGAGCAGTGGCCCGCCGAATACGCGCGCCGTCACGAGGGCTATGACCCCGAGATCACCGGTTGGGGAGCGTCGGATGCTGTGGGCGCGCGGGTAGCGGAGGCGCTCGTAGAGCGCTGCGGGGCGTCAGGTGACGACGACGTGGTCGTGGTGGTGAGCCACGGCAGCGCAATCATGCTGGGAGTGGCGCAACTGCTGGGGCTTCAGCTCGTGCCGAGCCGGCTGGGGCATCTCGATCATGGCTCGTGGAATGAGCTCACGCTGACCGAGAACGTGGGCTGGAGGCTCACGCGATACGGAGTGACGGGGGATTAGCGCTCGGGCACCGATCTGGGCTACGATAACGGTCGCTCTTCGGAGCGCGTGATCGCGAGATTACGGGGCTGTGGCGCAGCTGGTAGCGCACCTGCATGGCATGCAGGGGGTCAGGGGTTCGAATCCCCTCAGCTCCACGTGGTGTGGAGACAGCACCGCTTGAGACCGTCCTTCGGGGCGGTTTTTTGCGTTGGGGGATGGGCCTGTCCTATCGCGATTTGGCCGAGTCTTGTAACCTCAAGGCAGGACGCGGGCCGATGACGACGTGTGGCCATCGATTGTTTGGGGGACTCCGATGGGACTGTTGCCGAATACGCCGCGTGGCGGTCCCGTTTCTCACCTTTCTACGAGGGCCTATCGGCTCCGGATCACATCTTCCAGTTCGATGCGGCATGGTGCTCAGGAACCGAGCTACGTGCCGTACTCGGCGACGGTAGCGCAAGGCGCTTGCAGAGCGCACGGAAGCAACCTGAGCGCGGGACGCTGTGGGATCCAGGCACGTCGATCGAGCCTTGACGACGCCGATTTGAAGGTCAGCGGATGACGGACCTGTTTAGCAGGGGCGAATTGCGTGACTTTCTCTCGCAACGCATCACGAGGTGCGTGCAATCACTCGAGCGATTGACAGAGGATGAGGTGCTGGCGAGGTCGACTGACGACCTAGTCGCTGAGCTTGTGGAGTTGGCCCGCATAGAGCCGATCGTCATCTCGCCTGATGCAGTGGACGGGAGAGTGGCGGAGACGCAAATTGAACGCGTCGACAGATTCGAAGGCCGCCGGTACGCGACCCCGGGCTTCATGATCCAGGCCGTCTTCGAGTATTCGGGCGATCCTGCTCTCTTGCAGTACCGCCCGTCGACGAGGCTGATGACGACGTTCGACGCGAAGGTCATGAACGGAACTATCGTCGTGAGCGTGGAGCAAGCCGGGGCGAGTGTGGATCCGGCCGCAACGCAGAAGGCTCTCGATAGTGAGATTGGTCCAATTCGCGAGATGGCTGCCTACGCCGGGAAAGACGCTCAGGCTCACAACTCTGGCCTAGAGAGACAACTGCGGCCGGCCGTCGAACGGCGGAAAAGGTTTCTCCAAGATCGACGCGAGCTTGCGGGCGCGCTGGGTTTCCCTCTCAGGAAGCGAATGGATGCACCTACCCCAGTTCCCTTGGAGCGCACAGTAGTCGGCGTCAAGCGGTCGGAAGTGCGATCTGAACGACCTCCATTCCGGGACGAGCCTGCATTGAGCGAGGCTCAGTACGAGGACGCCGTGACCGTAATTTCCTCCGCGCTTCTGTCAATGGAGCGCACCCCCTCCGTCGTTGCTGGGAAAGACGAAGAGGACCTGCGTGACTACATCCTCGTGATGCTCAACGGTACGTTTCAGGGGGCAGCGACCGGCGAGACCTTTGTGAAGTCCGGCAAGACCGACGTCTTGATTCGCGTCGATGACCGACATGTGTTCGTCGGTGAGTGCAAACGGTGGACGGGCTCGAAGGCCCTGGGTGCCGCTATCGATCAACTACTTGGATACTTGCCATGGCGTGACGAGAAGGCCGCCCTGATCGTGTTCATCGACAACAAGGATGCGAGCGCGGTGTTCGACAAGATCGACGTGGCGGTCAAGGCCCACGTGGCTCACAAACGTATAGGTAAGGCGTCGCCTGACCGAACAAAACGTACGAACTACATTTTGGGCCATCCGGAGGACCGAGAGCGTGAGATACAACTCGCAGTTCTCTGCGCGGTCATGTCGGCGGGGAGTGCCAAGTGATGTACCAACTACTGGCCGACGGGAGCGCGGCGCGAGCCGAGCGCGATGTGGACTTGTTTGCTGGAGAGGACTGGAGCAGCTAGTGCGGATCTCAAGAATCTCCGTTAAGAACTATCGTAGCCTCGCGGATGTCACCCTCGAAGTCGGTGACTACGCGGCATTCATCGGAGCGAACGGCTCTGGGAAGTCTTCGGTCTTGTACGCGCTCGATTGGTACTTCAACGGAACAGCCCTGGCTGGAAGCGATGTCCATGGATATGTCGAGGGCAAGCCGCTACCTCAGGACTCTAGTATCGAGGTCTCGGTTACGTTCGTAGATCTCACTCTGAAAGACCGCGAGAGACTGCAGCAGTATGGCCGCGGTGACAGGGTGGAGATAAGGCGCACGTGGTACGCCGAATCAGGCAAGACCAAGACTGTTGGGAACGCCAAGCAAGGTCCACAGTTCAGTGATGTGCGACGCGATCAGACGATAGCCGAACGCCGGGCGAAGTATCGCGAGGTGGCGGAAGCCGTCGATGGACTCGCCGCGCTCGCAGGCAGCGCCAGTAAGGATGCGATTCTCGAGGCGCTCGCCGAATGGGAAGCTGAGCCAGGCAATACTAATCTGCTTGTCGACGTCTCCGACGATGACGCGACTCAGATGATGGGATGGAACGGCGCGAATGTATTGCGGGAGTGCGTTCGCTACATTCTCGTGCCTGCGGCGACCAGTATCTCGGGGGAGGTCGGGACTGCAGGCAAGGGCACGGCTTTGACTGAGCTCATCGGAAGCTTCATGGCCGCTGCTAGTGCCAAGGCGCAGGCTGCCTGGCTTGAGAAGCATGCCGATGCGATTGCCGAACTCGCTACCGAAATCTCGACGAGCATTGGCGGGGCGACCGGCCTGCAGGAAACGAGAATCAACGCCAGACTTGCAGCGCTCGTGCCGAATGCGTCAGTCAAACTCACTCCAACGGTTCCGGAGTTCACACCTCGCGTCGATCCTTCGATCGCCACAGCTGTCACAGTGGGCGGCGTGACTAACGACGTCGCTCGCCAGGGGCACGGTGTGCAACGCGCCGTCATGATCTCAATGTTCCAGGCAATGGTGCCGGACGCCGATTTCGAGACCGGAACGCACCAAGCGGAGGTTGGCGAAGACGAGGCCGCTGCCGATGCGAGACTGAAGGAGGCGCTGGACTGCCTACCTGCGACGATTGTCGCCATCGAAGAGCCGGAGATCTACCAGCACCCGGTGCGAGCTCGTTCCTTCGCCCGCACACTAGTCGAGCTAAGTTCAGGTCCTGCGATTCAGGTTGTACTCGCCACTCACAGTCCGTATTTCGTGCAACCCGAGATGTTCGGGGCTCTCCACCGATTCACCTATGAGGACGGCAAGACCGCTGTCGAAAACGCGACTGCGCAGGCTGTCGCGGACGCAGCGGACCTCGACGTTGAGAGCGTTGAGAAGGCGATCGCCCGCTATGTCCCGACTGAGTTCTCGGAAGGCTTCTTTGCCGAAGGTGTTGCACTCGTCGAAGGTGGAACGGACCGCGCGGTGCTTGAAGCACTTGCATCAAGACTCGCCCGTGATCTCGATCTTCGTGGAATATCGATTCTTTCCGTCGAGGGTAAGGGCGGCCTCCGAGTCGCCCGAGCAATCCTCGTTCAGCTCGGGATACCGACGTACGTGCTTGCGGATGGCGACTTTGGCACCGCCGCGCGGAAGACTAACAAAACCGAAGAACAGATCGCGCAGGCTCACGCGTCACACAAGAAGGCTACAGAAGACCTGATCGCTGCGCTGCCTTGTAGCGGCACACCGATCCACGGCGCGCTCCCGTACGAGTTCGGAGAGCCTACGGTCGTCTCTGACTTCTTCGCTTGTTGGCGCGATGACATTGAGCAGGAGCTTGCGGCGTGGGTGTCCTTTGAGCAGGAGCTCGCGGCCGCTGGAGTTGCGCTCGCGGCTCGCAACAACAAGAACTTGCTGGCGTACCGAAATGCTGTCGAGGGCGCCGATCTGGACGATCTGCCGCCAGTGATCGGCGCAGTCGTTGACGCGATCATCGCCCTCGTCGGAGAGTGATGGATCATGGCAATGCCAGAAATCACTCTCACTCCCGGTCAGCGAGCAGCCGTTGCACTGCCGTGGCGCGGATCTGCGCGGGCGAACTTCGCCTGGCTCAAGGACGTCTGCGGCGAACGCACCCGACCCGAGTATGACCGCGCCTCGAAGCTCTTCATGGTCGCGAGACCCCATGCGATTGTCGTCTTGGACGCGCTCGTAGATGAGTACGGTCGCGTTCGGGTGGTCCAGCACGGCGACTCGTCCAAGACCTGCGTTGAGAGGTGCTGGAATGCGAGCCCCGATACCGCGATCGAGTGTGAGTGCGGGTGCGCGGGGACGAACCATGGCTCCCGCCAGCCGATGGGGCTGGAAGTGAAGAGTGGATTGTCGGTACAACATTGCACGACGACGGCGACCTACGAGGTAACTGCTGCTGGCTGGCGACTTATCGACTATTGAGCCGGCCATGCCCTGCGGTCATCGGCGCTGCACGAGCGAACACATCTCGTCGCCGGACCGACGGACTTGGGCGGCGATCGTCGCGGCGTCGAAGCCGAGAGTCGCCCCGACACGGCTAGAGAGAGCCCCGATTCCTAGAGCTCCCGAGTGAGTGCGAGATGCTTGTTAGTCATGTAGTGCGCATGAACTGGCACGGTGTGGCGGTCGACAACTGCCGTCGCTGTGGTGAGATGCGTCTTGAGCTCCGGGGCGACCGTGTTGATGGGCGTGTCAGTTTGGCCTGACGCGACGGCTTCGCGCCACTCGTCCTGATTTAGGTGGTGTTGGATTTGAGCTCGACTTCCTGGCTGCGCGGCATCCACGGCCAAGGTCCGGCCCGCTCCAAACAGAGGCAAGCATCTTCCTGACTTCCACTTGGAGGGCTCCGCTGAGTTGTGGAGACGGCTCTTTGGAAAGCGCCCTTCGGGGTGGCTTTCTGCTTTGGTGGGTGTTGCTGTGAATGGGCGTCGGGTTTAGCGGGAGTTGGCACAGGCCTTGAGCCACGCCAGCGCGCCCCGCGCCGCTGTCACGCCCATGCTGAACGAGGCCTGCAGCAGGTAACCACCCGTGGGCGCTTCACGGTCGAGCATCTCGCCTGCCACAAAAGTGCCGGGCATTCGGCGCAGCATCAGATGCTCGTCGACCTCCGACCGCGCGATACTCCCGCAGAAGAAATGGCCCTGTCGGCAGGCATCGTTCCCGTGATCTCCACAGGGACGTCCTTGGTCAACGCGGCCATGGCGTCGGCGTCGCCCGGCAGTAGGTAGCAGCGCGGACCCCAGGCGTGATTGACTCTAGGGCAAGACTGACGCAAATGTCAGAATAGGAGGCGTGGCCCCTGGTCAAGCGTGGGTGAATACGTTAATCTGAGGAAAACGTCAGGATAGGAACGCGAGCACCGCGCGAGCGGCTCATCATTCGATAAACTGACGAAGACGTCAGATTGGGCATCCTCCATGGTTCTGCAACGTCAGTCCCGTCAGTCGGCGTCCCATCGCGCCGCGGAGCGCGGGGCACTCGCCGCCATCGTGGCTGCCCGGCGCCAGGAACTGGGCCTGAGTCAAACTGAACTCGGTGACCTCGCGGGGGTTTCCTACCGCATCGTTCATCATCTCGAATCTGGCCGCTCGGACACGTCGCTTAAGCGAGTCGTCGCTGTCCTTGAGACGCTGGGGCTTCACCTGACCATCGAACGCGGCGCGGCGCCCGAGGTGCGTCCCGGTCGCGACGTGGCCACGCAGTTCAACCTCGAGGCTGACGCCGCGCCACCTGCTGGGCCATCTGTTGAGACGCCGAGCCAGGCAGCACCATGAGCGCCGTGTCCGCTGGCGATGAGTCACCACGCCCGCCAGCCCTCGAGGATCTCAAGACGCTCCACAGCGCTGGGGTCTTCAAGCAGGGTGCCCTGGCTGGCCACTTGATCCGCAACTCCCATGGAGGGGTGGACTTTGCCTACACGCAAGAATGGGTCGACTTGGGACGGGCACCCGTCGCCACCACGTTGCCCGTCACCGCCGAGCCCGTCGTCACAGCTGCTGGCGCGCTACCGCCGTTCTTCTCCGGCCTGTTGCCCGAGGGAAGGCGACTCAGCGTACTGAGGCGAGCGACCAAGACCTCCCCAGACGATGAACTGACACTCCTGCTTGCCGTGGGTGCAGACACGGTGGGGGACGTGCGAGTAGTAGCCGATGGCTGGCAGGACACTCCCGTCGAGCCCCACCTGAGCGTCGGCGATTTTTCGACAGTGCGCTTTACCGACATTCGTCAGGAACTCGCCACCGAGGTGGATCGCGTGGGATTGCCAGGCGTTCAGGACAAAGTGAGCGCCAGGATGATCAACCTCCCCGCCACTGCGGCAGGGGCGAACGTGTTGCTGAAACTCAACCCCCCGGAGTTCAAGCACCTAATTGACAACGAGGCGTTCTTCCTCAACGCGGCGCGTCTCGCCGGAATTCGCACGGTGGACGCGCGAGTGGTGCACGACGCTGTGGGCGAGCCCGGCCTGGTGGTCACCCGGTTTGACCGGACGGCTGGTACACCGCTCGGCACGCCCACCAGCGCACGAGCTGTGGAGGACGGATGCCAGGTTCTCGGGCGTTATCCCTCCGCGAAATACGCCGTCACCACCGAGGAGGTGCTGGGCAAGCTTGCCTCGCTGTGCGAAGCCCCCGTGCCGGCCGCCGCAGAGTTCCTCGCACAGATCGCCTTCGCATACCTCACGGGCAACGGGGACGCGCACGCCAAGAACTTCTCGATCATCCAAGACCAGACGGGGCGCTGGCAGCCCACCCCCGCATACGACCTTCCCAGCTCACAGCCCTACGGCGATTCCACCTTGGCGCTCTCGCTCCACGGACGACGCGACGGCAACATCTCGGGAGCGCACTTCGTGGCGCTCGCGGAACACCTTGGCGTCAGGGCCCGAGCGGCACGCGCCATCATCGGTCGCGTGGCCGACTCCGCCGACGCGTGGATTGGCGAGCTCGATGTGCTGCCGTTCGATGGCGGCGTCGTGCGCAAACCCGCCCGCGTGATCCGGCACCGACAGGAGTTGCTCCGGCAAGCCTGAGTAGCGGCCGTCGCGGCGGGGTCGTGACCGAGCCGGGCGAGACGTCTTGCCGGCCTGCCCCGGTGCGCCGCTGCTGGTGCGCCGGGGCATGACCATGTCGCACGCAAGCGCCGGCTACTCGCTGGGCAAGATCAGTCCCTGCACGTCGACGGCCTTTTCGATCATGCCGTTCGCCACCATGAAGTCGACGGTGGCGGACATGGCCGCGATATCGGCGTCGGTGATCTGGGCGCTGAAGTCGTACATGGGCACCGTGTCGCGGACGGCGGCCTCCGACAGCCCCGTCTCCGCGGCGGTCAAGCCGACGACCTCATCTGGGTGGGCGTCAATGTAGTCCAGGACCGACTGGTGGGCCTCCCGGAAGGTCCGGATGAGCGAGGGGTTCGCGTCGGCGAACTTCCGGGTGGTGGCGACGACGATGGTGGCGCCGATGAGTCCCTTGCCGTCGGTGACCTTCTGGTACCCGTCGGCGAGCATCGTGGAGGCCGCCGGTCCGGCGAGGAGCGCGACGTCGATGCTGCCGCCGGCCAGTGCGGCCTGCGCGTCCGGGATGGTCATGTCGACGAAGTTGACGTCGTCGGCGGTGTACCCGCCGCTGGCGAGGTAGGCCACCAGCAGCTCGTGCAGGATCGTGCCCTTCGGACCGGCGATCGTCTTCCCGACGAGGTCGGCTGGGCTCGTCGGCCCGTCCGCTCCGCTGACCAGCATGAACGCCTCCGGCGCGCGGGCGTACGCGTCCACGATCGCGATGTCGGCACCGTTGGCGGCCGACAGGATCACGGAGGTCGCGCCGACCGCGAACAGGAACTGGATGTCGCCCGAGGCCAGTGCGGCGGTCTGCTCGGGGCCCGTGGTGAGCTCGGAGTAGGCGACGTCGACGCCATCGGCACCGAAGGCGTCGGCGAAGGTCCCGATCTCGCGCTCGGTGATCGACGGGACGTTCAGGGGCGCGGTGACGTAGGTCAACGTCACCTTGTCGACCGTCGGCGCGTCGGAGCCGGTGCAGCCCGTCAGTGCCGCGAGGCCGACGGCGGTTGCGGCGACGAGCGCCAGTGTCTTCTTCAGCATGGTTCTTCCCTTAGGTCGTGGAGTGGATGAGCCGGGTGAGCTCGATGTCGGGTGTCCGGCTTCGTTGCCCTGGCATGTGGGCGACGTCGTGGTCCGCGGCGATGCGGCCGTGGTTGAGGACGACGATCCGGTCGCCCAGGTACAGCGCCTCGTCGATGCTGTGGGTGACGAAGAGGACGTTCATGCCCTCCGCGCGCTGGAGTGCGAGCAGCTCGTCCTGCATCCGCTCGCGCGTCAGGTGGTCCAGGGCCGCGAACGGTTCGTCCATGAGCACCAGCGCCGAACGGTTCGCCAGCGCCCGGGCCAGGGCGACGCGCTGCTGCATCCCGCCGGAGAGCTGGTGGGGGAGGGCCTTCTCGAAGCCCGTCAACCCGGTCAGCTCGATCAGCCGCTGGGTGTCGCACGCGCCGCGTCCGAGTCCGAAGCGGATGTTCTGCACCGTCGTCAGCCAGGGCATGAGGCGAGGCTCCTGGAACACCATCCCGATGCTCCCGGTGCCTCTGATGCGCACGGTCCCGGCGTCCGGGGTGTCCATCCCGGCGATCAGGCGCAGCAGGGTGGTCTTGCCGCAGCCGCTCGCACCGAGCACGACGGTGATCCCGTCCCGCTGGATGAAGTCCAGGCCGTCGAAGACGTCGACCACCCGGTCGGCCAGTCTGAAACTCTTGGTGAGTCCGGTGATCTCAGCTCCAGCTGTCATCAATCCCCCAGCGCATGGTGTGGCGGACGCCCGCGGAGAACAGCCGCTCGCAGAGGACGCCGAGGATCCCGATCGTGACGATGCCGACGATCACCTTGTCGGACCGGGACATGCGCTGGGCGTCGAGAATGAGGTAGCCCAACCCCGACGAGGCGGCGATCATCTCGGCACCGACGAGTGCTCGCCAGGCGAACCCGAGGCTGATGCGCATCCCGACGAGCACGTCAGGGACGGCGTTGGGCAGCCGGATCAGGAAGAACTGCTTGGCCGGGGAGAAGTGCAGCGAGGTCCCGACCTCGAGCAGTTGCCGGCTGCACGACTGGAGGCCCTTCTTGATGCTCAGGTACATCGGGAAGAAGGCCGTGAGCACGATCACGATGATCTTGGACGTCTCGCCGATGCCGGACCACAGGATGAGCAGCGGGATCAGGGCGAGCGGTGGGACGCTCTTGAGGAACTCCAGGACCGGTGCCAGGAAGCCGTCCGGGCCCGGTAGCAGCAGTGCGACGACGCCCAGCACGAACGCCAGTCCGAACGCGATCGTGAACCCCGTCAGGACCCTGCCGAAGCTGACGACGACGTGCTCGCCGAGCTCGCCGGACATCGTCATCGTCACGGCGGACGACCACACGCGTCCCGGCGGCGGGAGGACGTACGCGCTCCACAGGTGGAGTGCGGTGAGCACCCACCAGACCCCGACGACGACGGCGGCGACGAGTATGCCGCGCAGGAACCGCCTCATCGCAGCCCGGGGATGCTGATCTTGTCCAGGATCCCGGAGAGGTAGGCGATCGTGATCCCGTAGTTGGTGATCGGGACGCCGAGGGTCTGCGCCTCGTCGATCCGGGAGAGCACGTGGCGCCGGTTGAACATGCAGCCGCCGCAGTGGATGACGAGGTCGTAGGAGCCGATGTCCGCGATGAGTCCTGGGCCGCTCAGCATGTCCACCTGAAGCGTGTCGCCGAACCGCTTCCGGAGCAGAGCGGGGATCTTGACGCGGCCGATGTCCTCCTCCAGCGGCGCATGCGTGCAGGACTCGGCGATGAGCACCCGGGACTCGCTCGTCAGGCGGCCGATGCCCTCCGCTCCGTCGACGAAGGCCCGGATGTCGCCCTTGTAGCTGGCGAACAGGACGGAGAACGACGTCAGGAGGCTCTCCGGCGGCTTCATGGCGTGCACCGTCGCGAACACCTGGGAGTCGGTGATGATGAGCTTCGGGGGGCGGACGAGGGCGGCGAGCGTCGGCCCGAGCTGGTCCGTCGTGCAGCTCATCACCAGGCACTTCTTGTCCAGCAGGTCCCGCAGGGTCTGGACCTGGGGGAGGATCAGCCGGCCCCGCGGCGCCTGGATGTCCTGCGGCATGACGAGCAGGACGAGATCGCCGGGTGCGGCCAGCTCGCCCGTAATGCTGATCGGCTCGTCGTCCGGCATCTCGGTGATGATCGCCTCGCGGATGGTCTCGACGCCAGCACCCGTCAGCGCGCTCACGACGAGCGGCTCGAGGCGCAGCCGGGTGCGGACCTCCGCCCGGAGCCCCTCGAGGTCGCCGAGCGTGTCCGCCTTGTTGATCACGGCGATCACGGGGACCCCGCGGCGCGCGAGGTCGGCCACCCACTCGGCCTCGACGTCTGGCGCAGCGGTGAGCACGAGGAGCGCGACGTCGGTCTTCCGGCTGGCCTCGCGCGTCTTGGCCACGCGGAGGTCTCCGAGAGCGCCGGTGTCGTCGAGGCCGGCCGTGTCGATGAACACCACCGGGCCGATGCCGTGCAGCTCCATCGCCTTGTACACCGGGTCGGTGGTCGTCCCTGGCACGTCCGAAACCACGGCGATCGACTGGCCCGTGACGGCGTTGACGAGGGAGGACTTGCCGACGTTCCGCTTGCCGTAGAGGCCGATGTGCAGCCGGATCGCGCGCGGGGTGTCGTTCAGGCTCATCGGATCTCCTTCGGGTGGTCCCCGCGGTCGACGACGATGTCGTAGCCGATCCGGCTGAGGGAGCGACGGACGGACTCGGTCAGCTCTGCGGCGTCGCCGCTGACGGGTTTGTTGTCATACAGCAGGTACTTGGGCCGCAGGTCCGCAGGGCTGAGGTTGAGCATCACGACGTTCGCCCCCGCCTGGATCCCGGCCTCCCGGCCACCGCTGCGGGCGGTGCCGAGGGCGGTGGTCGCCGGCAGCAGGGCCGTCGGCAGCATGAGGCGCACCAGGCTCAGGAGGAACAGGGTCAGGTCGACGGACCCGGCCGGCTGGTCGGCGAACGGTGTGCGGTGGTGCGGCAGGAAGGGGCCGATCCCGACCATGTGCGGGCGGAGCTCCGACAGGAAGACCAGGTCCTTGGCCAGGTGGTGGACGGTCTGGAACGGTGAGCCCACCATGAAGCCGGCACCGGTCTGGAAGCCGATCTCCTTGAGGGCTGACAGGCACGCCAGCCGTGACTGGAGGGTCTGCCCGGTGGTGTGCAGCAGGCCGTAGTGCTCGCTGTCGGCCGTCTCGTGGCGCAGCAGGAAGCGGTTCGCGCCCGCGTCGAAGAACTGCTGGTATGCCGCCGTGCTGCGCTCGCCGATCGACAGGGTGATCGCGCAGTCGGGGTAGGCCGCGCGGATCCGGCGCACGATGTCGGTGACGACCTCGGTCGTGTACCAGGCGTCCTCACCGCTCTGCAGCACGAAGGTGCGGTAGCCGAGCCGGTAGCCCTCGGCGCAGCAGGCCAGGATCTGCTCCGGGCTGAGGCGGTAGCGCTCCGCCTCGCGGTTGCTCTTGCGGATCCCGCAGTACAAGCAGTCCTTGCGGCAGTGGCTCGAGAACTCGATGAGCCCACGGACGAAGACGCGGTTGCCGAACTGTCGCTGCGCGACGTCGGCCGCCCTGACCCGGGCATACGCGCGGTCCGCGTCCGAGGGCGACGAGAGCAGGGTTTCGAAATCGGCGAGGGGCAGGCGTCCGTCCGCTGACAGCCGGTCGATCAGCCGTTTGCTACCGGGGGCGACGTCTGGGGTGACGTCGGCGACAGGAGCCTCACTGATCAGGGGGAGGGGCAAGGTCGGCTCCTAGTGCGGCGGTCTTGGACATGAGAGACCGCACCTGAACGCCGGGGAGATTGCCCAGTTTGCCCGTGAGTGCGCTGACGCGCTCCACGGAGGTGTCGACGACGAGCGTGATGATGCTCACGCCTTGTCGCGCGTACGGGAGCCCGAACCGTCCGATGATCTCGTCGCCGAACTGCGACAGCAGCACATTGACGTCACCAACCGGGGCGATCGTTCGCTCCAGAATGATCGACACCACACCGAGTCTCTTTTCCACCGGACGCTCCCGTGAATTAGATGTGATCTGGTCGCAGCACATCGCTGCGCTTGAATCCTCCCAGGCCAAATCTGCACGTTAACCGGACATACGTCCTGCTCACTGGGCGAGCGTCGGCGGTCGTGGCAGTAGGCCAGCCCGACGAGAGCCTCTGACCGATCGTCCCCGACGACGATGATCCGCCGGAAGCGGTCCCTGCCTCCCGCGGAGGCGATCGCAAGTTCAACGAAATCGACGCTCGGCTTACCGAGAGCCTGCGCAGTCACGCCCGTTGCGAACTCGAGCGCGGCCACCACGGCGCCCGTATCAATGTGGTCACCGTCTGCCGCAAGAAAATAACGGCCGCGCTGCAAAGCGAGCAGATGCGCGCCACGACGAATCGCATCAAACGCGCGATCCAGTAGGTCGTAGTCGAGCACCTTAGTGACATCGCCGACGACCACGGCACTCGTCGGCCCACCGCGTGCAATTGCAGGGCGCACGACCTTACCCAGTTCGGCGGCGACGCCATGGTTGACCATCAGCACGGCCCGATCGAGACCGGCCAGCCGCTTCGACGCGGCGGCGACCGGCGTGAACACTTCGGCGACATCGACAGGCCAGATGCCAAGCTTCTCGAGGTGGCGTGCCACCGTACGGGTCGGCGTCGAGTCGGTATTGGTCATGAAGCGGACGGTGGCGATGGATCTCAACGAAGCCACCGCCTGGGCGGCTCCTCGGATGAGTTCACCTCGCTCATAGAGGGTCCCGTCCATGTCGCAGAGCACGAGGGTGTTGTCGGACATAGTGCTCCTGATGGATCTCTGGGTCACTCGTCGCGTTGAGCCGGAGATCGAGAGTTTATACGCCGCTGAGTTGTGTCGATGGTGCTGGCGGTACTAGATGCGGTCCGGATCCCTCACCTCGCCGCATCGGCCCCAAGCCAAGCCAGCGCACCGCGCGCCGCGACCACGCCCGTGCTGAACGAGGCCTGCAGCAGGTAGCCGCCCGTGGGCGCCTCCCAGTCGAGCATCTCGCCCGCGACGAACGTGCCCGGGAGCCTGCGCAGCATGAGGTGCTCGTCGACCTCGGACCACGCGATGCCGCCCGCGGTCGAGATCGCGCGGTCGATCGGCATCGTCCCCGTGACCACGACGGGCACGGCCTTGATCAACGCGGCCATTGCCGCGGCGTCGTCCGGCAACTGCCCCTTGCCCGCCTCCCGCATCAGCCCTACGCCCACGGGGTCCAGGCCGACCGCACGACGCAGCCAATTCGATGCAGAGTCCTTGGGCCTGCGGTGGCGCAAGCGTTCGGTGAGATGGTCCGCGGTGAGGTCGGGGCGGAGGTCGACCTGGAGGACGCACCGGGCGACTTTCTTGGAAGCAGCAGCGTTGAGAGTGGCAGCGTCGAGGGCGTCGCGGATCGCGGCGCCGCTCGCGTAGACGGGCCCGCCCTCGATCCCCGTCTTGGTGAGCATCGCGTCGCCGCGCACGGGTGCGTTGAGAGAGGTGCCGCGCGGACCGCGGACCGTGAGGGCCACGTTCTTCAGCGGTGTTCCCGCGAACCTGTCGGCGAAGATCTGGGACCACTCGACGCGGACCCCGACGTTCGCGGCCCGCAGGGGAGTCACCACCACCCCTCGCTCCGCGAAGGGGCCCGCCCATGAGCCGTCCGCACCAAGGTGCGGCCACGACGCCCCGCCGAGGGCGAAGATCGTGACGTCGCTCGTGACCTCGTGCGTCTCACCGTCCGCATCGGTGACGAGTAGCGCACCGGTGTCGTGAGCGGGGCTGGTGCCGTCGGCATCGGCGGGGGAGCCAACCCAGCCCGACCAGAACGTCCGACGCTCGATCCGCACCCCAAGTTTCTCCAGCCGCGTGAGCCACGCGCGGAACAGCGGCGTCGCCCGGAATGCCTGCGGGAACACCCTCCCGCTCGACCCGATGAACGTCGTCTCGCCGAGGTCGGCGCACCACGCGCGGAGGTCCTCGGGGCCGAACACGTCGAGCATCGGCGCGAGCAGGTCCGCCGATGAGCCATACCGCGTGACGAAGCGGTCGCGGTCCTCCGAGTGGGTGATGTTGAGCCCGCCGTGGCCCGCGAGCAGAAACTTGCGGCCTGGGGAGGGCATGCGCTCGTGGACCGTCACGGTGACGCCAGCGCGGGCGAGCACTTCCGCGGCCATCAGGCCCGCCGGGCCGCCGCCGATGATGCGTGCCGTAGTCATCGGGACTGCCGCACGGTATCGCTGGCATAGACGTTGGCAAAACTGACGTAGGCGGCACGGGGGAGCATGGGGCCAACGTATCCCACACGCCACGCGTCGAGCGCGACGCACCCACGTTCAACCAAGGGGGGACTTGCGTCCCGTGCGGTCGGGTTGCACCGGTGCCTAGGGTTCAATCGTGATTGATTCAAACAAGACTGAAGTGACGGGCATCGTTGGCGACCCCCTCGCGGTGCTGCAGGCGATAGCCGACCCCGTGCGATGGGCTGTGCTCGACCAGCTCGCCGATGCGCCGAGGTGCGTGTGCAAGCTGCAGGACCGGATCTCGATCGCGGGCAACCTGTTGAGCTACCACCTCAAGGTGCTGCGCGAGGCAGGGTTGATCACGTCGGCCAGACGGGGCCGTTGGATCGACTACTCGCTCGCGGACGACGCACGCGAGCGAATGCTTGCCGCGTTGCCCGGCGCGGGTGCTCTCACGCTGGACGCCGATATCCACCTCTCCCTAAGCGAAAGCTGAAACGCGCCATGGCCGACACCTCGCTCCCAGAACCCGTCGCAGACTCTTCCGTGAATCTGGCCACCGCGCCCGGACAGCCCGTTTCGAACGCGCAGCCCGCCGCGCCCGTCGGCCTCACGCCCCGCCAGGCCCGGCTGCGCAACCTGCACCCCGGCTGGTTCGCTTCCGTGATGGGTACCGCGATCGTCGCGGTGGCCACGTACAACAACCCCGGCAATGTGACAGCTTTGCGCGGCGTCGCCCACGGGATCGGGGCAGTGGTCGCGGTCCTGGCCTACGCGCTCGGCATCGCGCTGATCGTGGCCTACGCGGCCCGCTGGGTGCGCCACACCGACGCCGCCCGCGCCGACCTACATCACCCGATCATGGGAGCGATGCACGCGACCTTGCCCGCGGGCCTGCTCGTCCTGGCGGTGATGACCTCCGTCGTGGGCCCCGAACTGTTTCCCGCGACCGCGGTCACGGCGATCATCGCCGCCCTCGCCATCGTCGGCGTGACGCTGGGCCTGATCGTCAGCGTGGCCTTCGCCTACACGCTGTTCACGAGTGAGCACCCGATCGCCGCGGTCAACGGCGGATGGTTCATTCCCCCCGTGACCACGATCATCATCCCGATGGCGCTGACGCCGCTCATGCCCCACGTGGGCGCGGGCACCGCGCGCTTGCTCCTCGCTGTGGGTTACGCGACCCTCGGCATGGGCTTCCTGCTTTTCGTGTTCACGATGAGCCTGCTGCACGACCGCCTCGTGCTGCACCCCCTGCCGCCCGCAGCCCTCGCCCCGACGGTATGGATCGGGTTGGGGCCGGTGGGCGTGGGGACACTCGTGGCCCTGGGGCTCGCGCGTGCAGGGCAGCCGATGTTCGGCGACTCTGGCCCGACGATCTCGATTATCAGCCTGCTGTTCGCGACCGCCGTGTGGGGATTCGGCCTGTGGTGGCTCGCGATCGCGGTGGCACTGCTGGTGCGCTACATGCGTGCGGGAGGAATGCCGTTCCACCTGGGCTGGTGGGCCTTCACCTTCCCGCTCGGCGCGTTCACGGTGGCCAGCGTGAATCTCGCTCGCGCGTGGGACGCGCCCGCGCTCGAGGCACTCGCCGCGCTGTTGTATCTGGCGCTCGTCGGATTCTGGCTCGTCGTGTCGATGCGGACCGCCGTGGCGACGCGTAGCGGCCGGATCTGGCTGCGCTGACCCGCACCTTACTAGAGGGTGCTGCGTTGCGGAGAGCGCGCCCAGCACGGGCTTTGTGCCGAAGGGCGTCGCCGACGCGCATGCAACAGCGACGGATATCGCCATGCCGACTGCGGCCTGCCCGTGAACCGGGCGGAAGTGGCGCTGGTGCTGGCAGCAAGTCAAGCCTTTCGGAACCTTTGCCGAAATGCTAATGCCCGAGAGGACGCGGGTTTTGAGGGGTCGCGGTGGGTGACTACTGGACTACTCGAGGGGGCAATTCATGAGGCGCGAGTCTTTGTACGTCATCGGCTGAAACGCTCTGGGGGCTGTTGTTGGGGTGGCATTGCCGGTCGTGTCAACCGGCGGCTTGGCGAATGCTGCCGTTGGTATCGTTCCGCCAACCGAATTCGGTGGGACCGTCAATTGCGGCAGTTCATGCCCGACGGCTGTGTTCTATTTCGTTCCGGTTCACAGCCCTGGCTTTGACGATTCTTGGTTGCCGCATCCCGGCGACGCCGATGCCGGACTCGTCGCCATGTTTCGTCACGTCACGGGCGTGGCAGCTGGCGAGGCGGGCGGCCCGGAAGATCAGCGCACCGAGATCGACTTTGGCGAGACGCTCACCGAAGGGGACGTCGCTTAAGTGAGCCTGAGCGGAGACTCCTGCACAAAGACGGCTTCGGCGACAGTCGGTTGCATCCTCGCGGCTCCTCCGGTCGAGTTGAGCCTCGTTGGCTCCACGACCGGTAGCGCTTCCGCTTCCGTTTCGCCTTTTGGTGTTGCGGGCTCACCCTATTCGGTGAATGTCGGTGTTGGGCATGCCTGCGAGACGGTCTGGGTGTGGACCAACTCGACGCCGGTCCTGGTAAGTAGGGCCGTGGTCTCAGGCGAAGGGACGGCTTCCATCACGCTGACGATGTATCTCGGTGTCGCCAACCACAAGGTGGTGGTGCAGGTGAGTTCGCGTGCGTCGCGTTATGAGACAGCGATTCAGGTTTCGAAGCAGTTTGCGAGCGGTGTTCCTGAGGTGTTCGTGGCTAGTCGCACGAACTTCCACGATGCACTGGCGGGGGCTGCTTTGGCTGGACGTTTCGGGGCACCGTTGTACATCACGTCCCCCGGTTGTGTTCCGGCGTCGATCCGGGACTCCATCAACCCTTCGTCACCGTCGAAGAAAGCAGTCCTGGGTGGCACGGCAATCGTGTCTCATGGCGCCGCGAGCAACACCGGATGCACATCGGCGACCGGAGCGACGCCTCCAAGTACGCCAACCGTTAATCCGCGATACCCGTTCTGCAAGGACCTGCCACCGGGGTATGGGCCGTACTACAAAGGAACGGAACCCGATTACTACTGGTACTGAGAGGCCGATAGCGACATAATCGTGTGTGAGGGACTCGACAAACGACACCTTGAGGCTTTTCACGAGCGTTAATTGCGACATCTGATTACACGGCGGGTAGCGTAGGTGCACTGGCTTTGAGGTCGTCGGGTGAACCAGAAATTTACGGTGACGCGCGGTCGGGCAGTGGATTACGGTGTGAAGCGTGTGAAAGTCGTGCGGTCCGGATCTAATTGGGGGGAAGTCCCATGGAAATGCGTTCTCTGGTGAGTGGCCGAAGCGGTGCGACACGAGTGGCGCTACTCGCCATCGCGGCCCTGTTGGCGAGTGCGCTGGTGGTGGCACCGGCGACAGGTAGCACGCTTGCGGGGGCGACTCTCAAAATCGTCGACCCGGCAAAGTACGGTGTCGTGGGTTCCATCCCTCCCACCAACTACGGGAACCCATCGATCAACCTGCAGTCGCTGGTGATGGCGCCTGTCTGCCCGGACGGTCCCGAAGCGCAGGCCGCTTCGCTGTACTGCATCGCTGGAATTGAGTTCGAGAGCCCTGTGACCGGCAAGATGGTTTCGGCAGTCTTCGATGGATATGTTGAACAACCCTCCGGCGCGGATGAGGTCCTCTCCATGCCGGGTGATCCAAGTACAGGGCTACCGGCGGGCAGGTCGATGACCCTCTGGAACCTGCCCGGCCTTCCTGGCTCAACGGGGAAAACGACCTACCTTCTCACTGCCGGCCTGGACCTTGAAATTGACCCCACTTCAGGAATGTGGGGACCGACGTCTGTCAACCATAATCCCCCCACCAAGGTGTTCTTCCAGCCCTACGACTACAGCCCATACGACTACAGCGCAGGGATGGACCCGTGCGTGCTAGATGAGGACTTCGCCAAGATTTGGTCGGACGCCGAGGGCTGCGCGCAGGTCGTTGACTACGCGCAAGACGCGAGAATCCAGCTCACGATGGTCGTGCCGAAATATGTGGGCGGTTGGTTTTCAGGGAGGATGGGGACCCCCGAGATCCAGCTCAGCGACTTGAGCCCCACGTCAAACCTCCTCGAGATCACGGCCAGCACCGTTTCCGTTTCGGAGAGCCCCGCGATTACTGCGAACCAGGAGATGCTTGACGCTGTGTTCGGACCGGGTGTTTATGACCTAGACCCGGCTGGGGACGGCACGATGACCAGGCCCTTGGAGTTCGGGGAGATCCCGCTGCTCGCGCCTTTCGTCGACGACGCGCCTCAGAAGATCGAGCGCCGCTGGAACTTCACGCAATATCCCGATGTGGCGGGCTCCTGCTATACCGGCGCCGGCCAGCTCCAGGCCTTCACCACAACCAACGCGATGCAATTTCAGTCAGCAGCGCCCGAATTCGATACGACCACAGGGCAGTTCAGCTTCAAGCTCTCGGGCTTCCACTATGAGGCCGACAAGACTACCGAGGCGACAGGAAGCTACGACTTCGTTGTTCGTCGTGAGATTTTGGACTGCCTCTACGGCTTCGAGGCGGCCAGTGCGATTACCGGGCAAGCAGACGTTCGGGATGGCGCCGCGACGCAAACCGGGGTCTCCGTCGAGTCTGTGCCGGGCTCGGACATGGTGCGCATTTCACTGCAGGGATTCCACTTCTCGAGTCCAGAAACACTGATCAAGTTCGACGGTAGTGTTTCGACCCTCAAGAGATTCACGGCGACCCCCACCCCGGTCATGTCATCGGGCATCCGGGTCGACGCGACGGTCGAGGCCTCGACCGGCAACTGGGACCCCGCGGCGACACTTACGTATCAGTGGTACCTCAATGGGGTGGCGATAGCTGGAGCCAATGCTGCGACATACACGCCGACTCCAAGCCAGTTCAACCGGCTTCTTTCAGTGAAGGTACGGGGGTCTAAGACTGGTTACTTGTCGTCCACGCAGAGCAGTTCCGGCAAGCTCGTTGGTGCGGCCACCACGGCACCTGCTTATTCTGCTATCACGCCAGTGTCTGGTCCGGTTGCTGGTGGCACGTTGGTGACGTTGACTGGTGTTCGTTTCACGGGTGCGACGTCGGTGAAGTTTGGTGGTGTGGCGGGTACGAGTCTGTCGGTGGCTAGTGACGGCAAGTTGACGGTGAAGGCCCCTGCTCACGCAGCGGGTGCGGTCAATGTGGTGGTCACGACCCCGAACGGGTCGTCGTCGGCGAAGACTTTCACGTATGTGGCTCCGGTCCCTGTTCCGGTCCCGGCTCCTGCGGTGACGGCCGTGTCTCCGGTGTCTGGTTCCACGGCTGGTGGTACGACCGTGACGCTCACGGGTGCTCACTTCACGGGTGCGACGTCGGTGAAGTTTGGTGGTGTGGCGGGTACGAGTCTGTCGGTGGCTAGTGACGGCAAGTTGACCGTGAAGGCCCCTGCTCATGCGGCGGGTGCGGTCAATGTGGTGGTCACGACCCCGTCGGGGACGTCTTCGGCCAAGACCTTCACGTATGTGGCTCCGGTTGTCTCTCCGAGTGGTTTCGCTGCGGGGACCACGCGGCTTTCGGGTGCGTCGCGTTATGACACGGCGATTCAGGTTTCCAAGCAATATGCGCCCGGTGTTCCTGCGGTGTTCGTCGCTACCGGTACGAACTTTCCTGATGCGCTGTCTGCGGCGGCTGCTGCTGCGTCGTTGGGTGGGCCGTTGTTGCTGACAACTCCGACGAGTCTTCCTGCAGCAGTGAAGGCGGAGATTCAGCGTCTTGCACCGGCGAAAATCTATGTCATAGGTGGCACGGGTGCGGTGTCTGCGTCGGTTGCGAGTGAGCTGGCGAAGATTGCTCCGGTGACCCGGTTTGGTGGAGCGAATCGTTATGACACGGGTTTGCAGATTGTGAACGGCACGTTCTCTTCGTCTACGACGGCGATCCTCGCAACGGGGCGTTCTTTCCCTGATGCGTTGGCTGCGACAGGAGTGGCGGGCACGTTGAATGCTCCGGTGATTTTGGTGGATGGGGTGAAGTCGACTCTGACGAGTGCAACGTTGACCACGTTGAGTTCTTTGGGTGTGAAGAACGTGATCATTGCGGGCGGCACGGGGGTGGTTTCCAAGGGCATCGTGACGCAGTTGCAGGGTAAGGGTTACAACGTGACTCGCTATGGCGGTGCAGACCGGTATGCCACTGCTGCGCTGATGAACAGTCACTTCTTCCCCAAGGGCTCCTCGGACACGATGTTCTTGGCCACGGGAACGAACTTCCCTGATGCTTTGGCGGGTGCTGCTTTGGCTGGACGTTTGGGGGCACCGCTCTACATCACGACACCCACGTGCGCCCCGAAGTCAATCCATGATTCGGTGGTTGCTCTTGCCCCGACCAAGACCGCGGTTCTTGGCGGCACCGCCGTCGTATCCAGCAACGCCGCAAAGAACCAAACCTGCAAGTAAGCGTGTCTTGACGGGGGTTCTCGCTGGGACGCTGGGAAAGTCGGCAGGCTACTGATTCCGCTGTTCGCCTGTGCCGCGAAAAATCGGCACAGGCGAACAGCGTCCCGCGTCAGGGCCGTCATCGTGACCAACCGACGTGGCCTATGTGACCTGCGGCAACCAGGCCTCGATGGCGCCCCACACCTGGCGCCGTACGGGCTTTGCCGACAGCACCACATCGTGGAGCGCCCCATCGAGGCGCCTGATCGTCACGTTGGAGCCCAGGTCCACCGCACGTCGCGCCACCGCGTCGACGTCGAGCACGGTATCGGCGTGGAGCATGTCATCTGACCACGACGGCTGGAGCACGCTGCGCTGGGAGAGCAGGACCAGCACCGGCAACGTGAGCCCCAGTCCCGACTCGACCTTCCCCTGGCCGTGGAAGATCGCGCTGAGCCACCCGCGCGTGCCACGAAACCCGAGGTCGGGCTTCCAGCGCGCGTCGATGTCCCATTCGCCCTGGAACCGGGTTGATGTGGTTCGGCTGTAGTAGCCCTGATCAAACTGCGGATACTGCGACAGAGGCAACAGGCGCTTGCCCAAGTCGATCATCGGCTCGAGGAGCGCACGCGCCGTGGTGCCCATCTGGAACTCGAGCCATGGCGAGTTGAGCACAAGCCCTACGGCCTCGTCGGGATGCCTCGCGGCCCACAGGCTGAGCGTGAGCCCTCCCGTCGAATGCCCCATGAGCACGAGTGGGCGGCGCGTATCCACGCGCATCACGGCGAGCGCCGCGGCGATGTCTTCGTCGTAAGTGGCGAGATCATCGATGTAGCCGGGGGTCTGGTGATCCCGCAGCGAGCGCCCGTATTTGCGCAGGTCGAGCGCGTAGAACGCGGCGCCGCGCGCGGCCCAAAAGTGGGCGAGCGAGCGTTGGAAGAAGTAGTCGGACCACCCGTGCACGTAGAGCACGTCGAAGCGCTGTCCGCGGGATTTCCGCAGTCGCGACAGCCACGCGAAGCGTCCATGCGCGGGCCGATGCCTCACGAGCGTGGCGCACACCTCGCCCTCGGCGTCGGGCTCGAGAGTGAGTTCGGTGGCCTCGAAGCCGTGTCCGAGCACGTCTTCGGTCCACACCACGGCGTCGCGCATCGGGGCTCCTTCTCGGTCTTGTTCCCATTGTGCTCGCCTCCGCTCCGCATTGCCGCACGTAAACTGGCAAACGTGACTATCCGCATCGTGTCCATAGGCGACAGCTTCACCGAAGGTATGAACGACTACCTTCCCGACGGCACCGAGGTGGGCTGGGCGGACAGGGTCGCCGCAGGCCTCGCCGCTGCCCACCCCGACGAGGACGTCTGGTACGCGAATCTCGCGATCCGCGGCCGCAAGATCGCCTCGATCGTCACCGAGCAACTCGACGCGGCGCTCGCGCTCGAGCCGCCGCCAACGCACCTCACCTTCAATGGCGCAGGCAATGACATGCTCCGGCCCGGATTCTCCGACGAGCGCATGATCGCACTCACGTCGAGGGTGCTCGATCAATGCGCAGCCAAGGGCGTCCACCTCGTGATCGTGACCGGCGCCGATCCCTCGGACAGGCTGCCCGCAGCGAAGCGTATGCGCAGGTTGGGAACTCACCTGACGCAGATTGTCGAGAACCTCATCGACGGCCGCGAGGGCGTCGTCTTCGTGGACAATCTGCATGAGATCGAGGGGCGCAGGGAGGCGTATTGGTCGGACGACCGCCTGCACCTCAGCAGCCTGGGCCACGAATGGATCGCGAGCCGCGTTCTTACCGCGATGGGGATGCCCACGGCGGTTCCCGAGGTGACCGACGCTGGGGCGCCTCGCGTCGGCCTGGCGGGAGAGCTGAGTTACTGGCGGGCCCATGTGTTGCCGTGGATGGGGCGCAGGCTTCGCGGCAAGTCATCAGGCGACGGCCGTAACCCCAAGTTTGCGGACTGGGTGCTGGTGCCTGGCGGGCGCCCTAGCGGGGATTCTGTCGGCGGAGAGGGTGCCTCCGACGTCTGGAAGTAGACCTTGCGGTGGCCCTTGGGGCGAAAGGTCCGCTGGGGGAGGGCCCCTCTCACGCGCCCGGCGCGAAGGTGGTCGAGTCCGCGAGGTCGTGCCACGCGGCGCCAGCGGTTCCGTTGTTTCGATAGTTCCAGGGACTCCCGCAGGTCACGATCCAGCTGTGCGCCCCGGCGTCGATGAGCACCCGGATGGGAGGTTCGTACGACGCGCGCCGAGCTAGTGCCCCGAAGGTGCGTCGCTCATATCCGCCGATCCCTTGCGCACAAACGCGGCCAACGGAATCCCCAGCGTCACCAGCGAGGCGCCGATCACGAGCGCCACGCGGATTCCGGCCGTGAGCGCCACCTCATCGCTCGCCCCGGCATCGGTCTGGCGCAAGGCGACGGCCGACATCGTCGAGATGAACAGGGCGGTTCCAGCCGCGCCGGCGACCTGCTGCACCGTCGACACCGTCGCTGAGCCGTGCGAGTACAGGCGCGCGGGCAGCGATGCGAGGCTTGACGTGAACAGCGGCGTGAACACGAAGGCGAGCCCCAGGCTGAGCAGCACGTGGCATGCGAGCATGATCCACCACGGTGAATCAGCGCGTAGTAGCGCGGCGAGCGCCCACAGGGACGCGGCCACCGTGGTCAGGCCCGGCACCAGGAGTGGTCGCGGGCCGAGCCGGTCGTAGAGGCGGCCGACGCGGGTGGACAGCAGTCCCATCGCGAGCCCGCCTGGCAGCAGCAACAGACCACTCGAGAGCACGCTCAGGTGCAGCGCCCCCTGCATGTACAGCGGGAGCAGGATGATGGTGCCAAAGAGCCCGGCCATGGCCACCATAAAGAGGAATACGGTGATCACGAAGGTGGGGACGCGGAACGTGCGCAGGTCCAGGAGTGCCCTGTCCGTGCGCTGTAGCACCAGCTGGCGCCAGACGAACAGCCCGACGCCCACCACGCCGACGCCGAGCGCCGCAAGCGCGGTGGACGAGCCCCCTGTGGTGATCTCGCCAATCTTGCTGAGCCCCAACACGAGGGAACCGAAGCCGATCGCGGTGAGGAAGATCGACGGAATGTCGAGGGGTGCGTCGCTTGGCTCGTTGGTGGTCACCATGTGCCTGAAGCCGAACACGAGCACCCCGATCACGATGGGAAGCACCGCCACAAAGAGGAAGCGCCAGGGGAGCACGGACAGGATGAGTCCCGAGATGGTGGGGCCGATCGCGGGCGCAACGGCGATCACCACGGAGATCATGCCCATGCGCTTGCCGCGTGTCTCCGGGGGCTCGAGGTTCATCACCGTGGTGATGAGCAGCGGCAGCATCACGGCCGTGCCGAGAGCCTGCACCACGCGCGCCGCCAGCAGCACCTCGAAGCCTGGCGCCGATGCCGCGAGCGTCGTGCCGAGCACGAACACCGACATCGCGGCCAGGTACAGCGTGCGCGTGGGGAAGCGTTGCAGCAGGTAGCCGGTGGTGGGTATGACGACGGACATGGTGAGCAGGAACGCGGTGGTGAGCCACTGCGCCGAGATGGCCGAGATCCGCAGATCCGTCATGAGGTGGGGCAGCGCCACGCTCATGATTGTCTCGTTGAGGATCACGGTGAAGGCCGAGATGATGAGCACCCAGATCACGGTGTTGTTGCGCTTGCGCGTGGCCGCGTCGGGCGCGCCGGACGCGGCGACTGGCGGGTCGGCTGTCTCGACGAGGGTGCGGCTGGCGTGCGGTGATTCGGTCATGGGGACTCCTGGCACATGCGCCGTGGTGGGGAAGCAACGGGGACACTGCGGCGGGACGGCGGCACGGCTACGCCAAGGTTATTGCGTCATCGAAGGCTGAGTAGACGCACGTGCCCAGAAATGGTCTACGCAGGCTTGACGTCCCTGGTCGCAAAGCGACCGATGCCGCTCCATATGAGTAGCGCGGCGACCGCCGTCATGATCACCACCGGGGTCCACGACATCGCCTCGAGCGGCATGTAGGGCACGGCCGAGAACGGCAGCGCGTCGAGCAACCACGTCGGCAGGCCGAGGACCTCGCCGAGCATCGTGGCGAACCACATCGAGGCCATCGCGCCCCACGTGACCGGGATGGCGACGGACGGCAACCAGCCGAACAGCGCCGCGGCGATCCCCACCAGGATCATGACGGCGGGCCAATACGCGAGCGCTGCGCCCGCCATCGTGACGGCCTGCGAGGAGTCGCCGATGGTCGAGCCGTAGACCGCGCCGAGTCCAGCGCCGCCGAGGAGCAACAAGACGGCGGACCCCACGGCGGGGATGAGCAGGCGTTCAAGCGCCCACCTGGTCCGCGAGAGCGCACCAGCGAGTTGGGCCTCGACGATCCCGCTCGCCTCGTCTGTCCGCAAGGACACCGCCGACTGGGTGGCGAAGACCGCGGCGATGAGCCCGATCATGCCCGCGAGTAGGGAGAGGAGCGCATTCACGCCGATGCCGCGCGTGAAGTCCGCCATGGCGCCCCCGGCATCGGTCATGAAGGTGTTCATCGCGTCGACGATCGAGCCGAAGAGCAAGGCGGTCAGAACGATGGCAATTGCCCAGCCGATGATTGGGCCGCGCTGGAGGCGCAGGCCGAGCCCGAGCGGCGAGGCCATGCGGGGCGGCGCGTCGGCGGGGCCGGGACGCTCGGCGAGCAGGCCCGAGCCGTGGTCGCGTCGGGCCTCGATCAGGGAGGCCATCGCCAACAGCACGGCGACGAGCGTGACCAGTAGCGCGAGTGGCCACCAGAGGTTTCCCGCGTAGGGCTCCATGTGCTGGCCCCAACCGATCGGCGACGCCCACGAGAGGACGCCATTGCCGAGGTCGCCCACCATGCGCAGCACGTAGAAGCCGATGATCACGGCAGACGCGAGGGCGTTGGCACCGCGAGACGTCGAGGCGACCTGACCGGCTACCGCCCCCACACCTAGTCCCACCAGGCCGACGCCCGCGATCGAGGCGCCAAAGACAAGCGAGCCGGCGATGCCTGCGCCTTGGAGATCCAAGCCATTGGAGACGGAGACGAGCGCGATGCCGGCTCCCACCGCGACGCAAAGCAAGCCATTTACCAGCCAAGACGCGGTCGCGTAGGCGTGCAGGCCGAGCATCCTGGAGCGCAGGAGCTCGGTGCGGCCCGCCTCCTCGTCGGCCCTGCCGGCGCGGGTGACAAGGAAAGCCGCGCCGATCGCAAGGCTCAGCGCGATCGTCATCCAGCCCTTGGTCCACACGGCGCCGCCCAGGGTGTCGGCGGCGGCGGAAAGCCCCGTCATGGCCCTGATGCCAGGAGTATTGGAGACCGCGGCGAAGTCGTCAAGGGACTGTTGGTTCGGGAACAGCGTCTGGAAGTACGAGGCAATGTAGGCGAACATCCCGACGAGCACGACGAACCAGACCGCGAGGCGCACCCGGCTGCGGCGCACGATGAGCCGCACCATGGTGCCGAGGCCCGCCATGGCATCGGACGGAACCTTGGTCGCCAACGGCGCATCGACCACAGTGGCCGGAAGGATCGTGGTCATTTCTGGTCACCGCCCGCGAGTGCGGCCAGTTCATTGCCGTAGTGACGCAGGAACAGGGCCTCGAGCGACGGCGGATTTGCCACGAGCGAGCGTGGATTGAGCGCCGCGATGGCGGCGAGGACCGCAGGCATTGCCGCGTCGTCGACAGCGAACGTCACCTGCCCGTCGAGCACGATGAAGTCGTGGACGCCAGGCAGCGACTCAAGGCTTGCAGCCCCGCTGTCGACCACAGTGGTCACCTGGGTGCGGGTGAGGTGGCGCAGTTCGGCGATGGTGCCCGACTCGACGGTCGCGCCGTCGCGGATGATGGTCACCCTGTCGGCGAGCCGCTCGACCTCGGCGAAGATGTGGCTCGAGAGCAGCACGGACTTGCCGGCGGCCTTCGCCTCGCGGATTGACTCGGTGAATGCTGCCTCCATGAGCGGGTCGAGCCCGCTGGTCGGCTCGTCAAGAAGCAGCAGCTCGGCGTCCGATGCGAGCGCGGCGACGAGGGCGACCTTCTGCCTGTTGCCCTTCGAGTAGGCCCTGGCCTTCTTGGTCGGGTCGAGCTCGAAGCGGTCGAGCATCAACGCCTTGCGCTTGGGGTCGACCGAACCGGCGAGCCTGACCAGGATGTCAATCGCCTCACCGCCCGTGAGGTTGGGCCAGAGCGTGACGTCCCCTGGAACGTAGGCGATGCGCCGATGGAGTGCCACCGCGTCGGACCACGGATCGCCTCCCAGCAGCGACACGCGGCCACCATCGGACCTGAGCAGGCCGAGCAGGACGCGCAAAGTGGTGGTCTTACCCGAACCGTTGGGGCCAAGGAAGCCGGTCACTTGGCCCGTCGGAACCGAGAGATCGAGCCCTCGCAGCGCCCGCACGGACCCAAAGTTCTTGGTCAGGCCCTCGACGTGGACGGCCATCGTTTCGCCCTGCGTGGTGTTGCTGGTCAAGGTATTGCTAGACATAACTGCTCTTTCGTGTGGCTAGGAGTGGGAGGAGGGGGCCTCGGCGTCACGCCGTGGCGTCGTCGGCAGGGGCGTCCGCCGAGGGAGGGTCTCCGACATAGTCCAAGTAGTCGTCCAGCATCTGACGAGTGGTGAGCATGCCTTCCGTAAAGAGTTCGAGAGCTGGCAACATCTGGTTGCGCTGGCTCGCGAGCGCTGCGGCGTAGAACTCCTCGGGCGTGGCGTCTGGCATCGTGAGCAACTCGACAAGGAGGGCGCCCATGCCCTGGTAGGTGAGGTAGCGCAACCGGGCCTCCTCGTCGCGAGAGGGGCGCACGATGCCCGCCTCGACGCTGGCCCTCATCACCTCCCTCGCTGCGTCGACCAGGTGTTCGAGGAACTCCTGTGCGCCGTGCCCACCCGCGTGGATGGCGCGGAGCATGTAGACCAGGAGCGGTGCCGTGGTGCTCGGGTCCGCGATGTTGTCAAGAAGGTAGCCGCTGACGTTGGCAAGGCCGTCGGACTTGGTGGCCCGGTAGCGGCGAAGGACCTCGGCGTCGCATTCGGCGCGCAGCCCGGCCTTGGAACCGAAGTGGTGGGTAATCAACCCTGGGGAGACGCCCGCGCTCTTTGCGATGGTCGCGAACGAGGCGCCGAAGCCTTCGGTGGCGAAGCAGGTGATTGCCGCCTCGCGAATCCGCGCGCGCGCGGTGAGGTCGGATTCCGGGGCGGCAACCGGCGGGGCTATATGCACAACCAGTAGCCTATATGCGCGACCAGTGAGTTGTCTAGGGGGCGATGCGTCGTAGGGTTTCGCGTCACCCAGTTGGAACGAGCGCGGCGCTGGCGTAGGCGCGAGCTGTGGTGAATCGGGCGCCTAGGCTGGCTGGCATGGAGCCGTACATCCGCCCAACTATCCCGACGAGGGAGTTTCGCGACGCCGAGGGCAATGTCATCCCGTATGGCGAGCGGTGGGGGATGGACGGTCCGCCGGACGACAACTACAGCGTGCTGACACATCCCGAGCGGTTCCAGCCTCTTCACGACGTCGCACGTGCGCTTATCGCGCATCTAGAGCGCACCTATGACGTGACATCGAGTGAAGATCCCACGCTTTTGTCTCGTGTGCCTGGCGGCTTCACCCCGATCGCTGCGGTCCGCCTCACCCCCGCGAGCCCCAAGGCTGCACCGCTCACGGTGTTCTTCACCGACTTGCCAGGCATTGCGCTCTTGGCGGGTGCTCTATACGCGGCGCCCTTTCCCAGTTGCGGCTGCGATGCGTGCGACGACAGCTTGGAGGCCGTGGCGGATTACCTCGAATGGGTGGTGCTCACGGTAGTTGAGGGCGGCTTCTCGGAAAACGTGACTCGCGGTCCGCGAACCCGGGTCAGTCACCGACTTGAGCGGTCCGACGGCTACCGGGGCGGCGAGGGCCTGGCCGGAGCCGATATCACGCGCCGACAACTGGCCGACGCGCGCAACCGCCTGGTGGAAATTGACGGCAACTGGGCCGCGTGGAGCCTGCGCTAGTCGTAGGCGCTGGCAGAACTCCTAGACCAGCGCCATACCCCACGTGAGCGTGTGGCATTCGCCTGGCTCAAGGGTGACCAGGTCGTCTCCGGTGCGGAAGGCATCGGCGATGCACGACATCGGCTCGATGGCCACGCCGGTGCGCTGAGTGGACGCAGGGCTGACGTGGTTGCCGGTGCACACCTGCCACGCCTTCGCGGCGCGGTCCATCCAGATCGCGACCGTGGAGCCGTCGCCGCGCGCCAGCCGCGCCCACGAGAGCCCGTCGGCGTCCCGGATGGGATCAACGAACGCATCGTCGAGGTCGGAGCCGGCGAGGGTGCGTGCCTCGCGATAGTCCATGTCGTCAGCGACGGGGGTGGTGCCAGTGGGGAGCAGGCGGTCGTCCACCGTCACCAGGGTGTCCGCGTCAATCTGCAGAGTGCAGTCGTCGAGCGAACCCGCGCCTGGCGAGATCCACGGGTGGTAGCCGACGCCATACGGAAGGGCGATGGCGCCCGTGTTGAGGGCGGTCGTGGTGATGGTCAGGCCGGCGTCGGCGAGCGCGTACGTCATGCTCACGCGCAGCGAGAACGGGTAGCCGGGGCTCGCGGGAAGGTCCAGGACGAGCGTCGCGGCATCGGCCGACGCCTCGGCGACGGTCCAGTCGTCCCAGCAGGCCAGCCCGTGCAGGGCCGTGTTCCGAGCGGGCTCCGTGATCGCAAGTTGTAGGTCGCGTCCGCCAAAGCTGTACCGCCCATCCGTGAGGCGGTTGGGCCACGGTGCGAGCACCATGCCATGGAACGCGGGCGCGACCTCGTCTTCTGTGAACGGAACTACGACGTCACTACCGTCCACGGTGTATTCGCGCAGCGCCGCGCCCACCGTGGCGATCGTGGCGCGCTGGGCGCCGTGGGAGAGGTGGACCTGGGTGCCGGAGAGAGGGCTCATTCCTCGATGTTAACGGTCACAAGGGCTGCTAGTCCGGCGGCGGGCCCGGATTGCCAAGTCTCGTGCGCTGCTCCACCATGAGCCGTGCGTCGATCGCTGCGGTGATCGACGCCAGTTGTCCGAGCTGCTCGGGGGTGAGCGCATCGATCACGAGCTCGCGAGCGGTCGCGATGTGATCTGGAATCGAGCGAATCAGCACCGCGCGGCCCGCGGTGGTGAGGTGAAGGTTGGTGGCGCGCTTGTCTCCCTCGCACGGCAGGCGTTCGACTAGGCCGCGCTTCTCGAGACGTGAAACAACGTGAGAAAGTCTGGGAAGCGTCGCGTTCGTCGCCCGCGCGACGTGCGACATGCGCATCGTGGAGTCGGTGGCGAGCCTGACAGCGCTCAGGACCATGAACTCGTAGTGGGTGATGTCCGCATCGCGCTGGAGTTGCGCGTCGAGAGCGGAGGGCAGCACCTCGCACACGCCCATGAGTCCAAGCCACGCTGCAGACTCGGCGTCGTTCATCCGCGGAACTTTGTGGGTCATGGGAATGATTCTCTCACATGGTTGTTGAGGCAACTAGTTGCACAAAAGGTTGTCGCAACAATTATTCGAAATGGATGTGCACTACATGACCACAGTAAGCATCATTGGAGCGGGCAACATGGCGGGCGTTATCGCGGGAGTCGCCTCCAAGGCGGGCGCGTCGGTGCAAATCGTCGCCCGCGAACTCGACAAGGCGTCGGCGCTTGCGTCGGGTCTGGGTGCGACCCCTGCCGCGTACGGCGACCCGCTCACCGGCGAGATCGTCGTGCTGGCGCTGCCGTACGGCGCGATCACGGATGTGCTCGCCACCTATGAGGGCGCGCTCGATGGGCGGACCGTCGTGGACATCACAAACCCCGTGGACTTCGCGACCTTCGATGACCTCGTTGTCCCCGCCGACTCCTCGGCCGCCGCCGTGATTGCGGCTGCGGTCCCAGGCGCGCGCGTGGTCAAGGCGTTCAACACCAACTTTGGCGCGACCCTCGCGACGGGCACGGTGGGCGGTCTCACCACGACCGTGCTCGTCGCTGGCGACGACGCGGATGCCAAGCAGTCGGTGATCGATCTGGTGGTCGCTGCGGGGCTCAACGGCGTCGATGCGGGTGCTCTCAAGCGGGCTCGTGAGCTCGAAGCTCTCGGCTTCTTGCAGGTGACGCTCGGTGCGGCCGAGAAGACCCCGTGGACCGGTGGCTTCGCGCTCACGGTCTAACTCGCAACGCACAGTAAGGCCCGGCCGCTCGATATGAGGGGCCGGGCCTTCGTGCACTATGCGGGGCCGCCGGAGGTGATGAAACATCTCGACGTGTCGTAGCGTTGAGAAGAGGAATCCCCGAAATACCTCGATCAACACAAAGGACGGCACCCACCATGAAGGCCACGTACATGTTTGGCGCTGGCGATGTTCGCGTCGTCGAGGTTCCCGATGCGTCGATCAAGGCGCCCACAGACGCCGTGGTGCGCGTGACGCGTGCCTGCGTGTGCGGATCCGACCTTCACCCGTTCCACACCCTGCCGGTGACCGAGCGCGGCAGGGCGATGGGCCACGAGTTCATCGGCGTGGTCGAGGACGTGGGCGCGGACGTCCGCACGCTCGCGAAGGGCGACTTTGTCATTTCGCCGTTCGCTTACTCGTGCGGCACGTGCGACTTCTGCCTCGAGGGCCTCCAGACGTCGTGCAGGCTGGGCGGCTATTGGGGCGACCCCGCACTCGGTGGGGGCCAGGCCGAGGCCGTGCGCGTCCCCTTCGCGGACGGCACCCTTGTGAAGGTCCCCGCGACCGACGACGCTGGCATGCTCGCGTCGTACCTCACGCTTTCCGATGTGTACGGCACCGGCTACCACGCCGCGCTCTACGGAGGCGTGTCTGAGGACACCAGCGTGACGGTGATCGGCGATGGCGCCGTGGGCCTGCTCGCGGTGCTGTCCGCGAAGCAACTGGGCGCCAAGCAGATCATCCTGATGGGCAGGCACGCCGCCCGCACCGATCTTGGCCGCGAGTTTGGCGCGACCGACGTGGTGGAGGAGCGCGGCGAGGAGGGAATCGCCAAGGTGCGCGAGCTCGCTGGCGGAGACGGCACTCACGTGGTTCTCGAGGCCGTGGGGCACCAGCCCGCCTATGCGCAGGCAACGGGCGTGGTGCGACCGGGCGGCACGATCAGCCGCGTCGGCGTGCCTCAATACGTGGAGGCGCCCGTCGCATGGGACGCACTCTTTGGCAACAACATCACGCTGACGGGGGGCGTCGCTCCGGTGCGCTCCTATATCGAGGCGCTGCTGCCCGCGGTGCTCGACGGCACCGTCAACCCCGGCCGGGTCTTTGACGTCACCATGAGCCTCGCCGACGCCCCGCTCGGCTATGTGGCGATGGACGAGCGGGCGGCGCTCAAGGTGATGCTCGCGCCCTAGTGGGCGCGGGTGTTCCGTGGTGCGGCCGCACCGCCTAGCTGTGACGTCGGCGTGGGGTGAGCCGCACATGGGGCATCGGCGGCGCGGGAACCCGCACGTCGCCGTGGCCGTCGACAGTGCCGAATCGCTCGGAGTTGGCCTCCCATGCCTCGCGCGCCTCGACGATTTCCTCGTGACTGCGGCCCACGAAGTTCCACCACATCACGAGCTCGTCCTCGAAGGGCTCGCCTCCCAGGAGGAACACCAGGGCGCCGTCTCTCGAGGACACCTCGATACGATCGCGGTCGGCACCCAGGTACATCAAGTCATTGCGGCCAGGGCGTGTGGACGCGGCGCCGGGTTCTGCGGACGCCTGGACCTCGAGGTCGCCCTCCAGCACGACCACGGCGTACTCCCAATCGGTCGTCAGGGGAATGTCGAGCCGTGACCCGGCGGCTACGCGAACCTGAGCGCCCACGAGGGGAGTGTGGGTCATCGCGGGGGAGGTGACGCCGTCGAGCGTTCCCATGATGACGACGGCCTCGGCATCGTCCCCGCGATGCGCGGGAAGGGTGATGGTCGGCAGGTTCTCGTGGCGTTCGAAGCCGTTTGCCCCGTCACGCGTCGCTTCCGGCAGTGCGATCCACAACTGCAGCGCGTCGAGATCGACGGCGTCGTCGCCTAGCGAGTACTCCGAGTGGGCGATTCCCGAGCCGGCCGTCATGAGATTTAACTGGCCAGGGCTCAGCACCGCGTTGGACCCGATCGAGTCGCGATGACGCACCTCGCCTGCGAGTGGCCACGTCACGGTCTGCAGTCCCATGTGAGGGTGCGGTTCGACGCGCATCGTGGTGCGTTGCGGGCCAAAGCGGTCCAGAAAGCACCACGCGCCCACCGTGGGGAGGCCGCGCTGCGGCAACGCCCGCTGCACGGTCATCGAACGCAGGCCGCCAAGCGGAACCTCGCGTGCGGGCATCAGGCGCGCGCGCTCCGCCGGAGCGGTCATGGCCGCGGCGGCCGATTGGGCCACTCGATGCGCACCCCGTCGATCTCGTGTCGCTCGAGGTACCGAGCCAAGTAGGGGCACAGCGGGATGATGATGAGGTCGCGCGCCACGGCGTCGGCGATCGCTTCGGAGGCGAGGCGAGATGCGAGGCCCTTCCCCTTGTATTCGGCGACCACCTCGGTGTGCGTGAACGCGATGTGGGTCTCGGACTCCTGGAAGGAGACAAAACCCGCCACCGCCTCGTCCACGCGAATCTCATAGCGGTCCGCGGCGTCATTCCGGGCGACGGTCACGTTCGGGTTGTCGGTCATGGATTCCTCGCTTTCAAAGTGTGGGCTCGCGCTTGCCGCCGGTGGCAAGGCGCATCAGGTCGGATTCGAGGTCGATTCCCAGCTCGGCTCCGCCAGCAGAGCCATATTCGTGCTGGTAGCTCTGCCAAGACTCGTCGCGAATCGCTTTGGCGAATCCCGATTCCATGAGCAGAACCAGCTCGAGTGCCGCCCTGTCGATGCGCCCGGTCAGTGCCTTGTCTGACCAGTCCTCCGTGGCCGCGAACAGGCTTGTGGGCACTGTGAGCGTGCGCAGGTACGCGAAGAGCGAGCGCATTTCCTCGTCGACCACGAGGGCGTGGCGCGCGGTGCCTGCGGTTGCCGCGAGGATCACGGGCTTGCCGATGAGCAGGTCGTTGTCGAGCACCTGAAAGAACGAGGTGAAGAGACCAGACGCGCCCGCCTTGTAAACGGGTGCTGCGGCGATGATGCCGTCGGCATCGACCAAGGCGGCGATGGCGCGCTTGAAGCCCTCCCCAAAGTGCTGAGAGGCGAGCGCCGCGGGCAGCTCAGGGAGCAGTTCGCGCAGGTCGATCACGGTGGTGGTGACCTCGCGCCCGCGCGCCTGGCCAAGCGCACGCACGCGGGAGGCCGCGCGATCCGCGAGCAGCTTGGTGGACGAGGGGTCGCTCACGCCCGCGTTGACGACGACGAGGTGGAGAGATGTAGTCATGAGGACTCTTCTTCCGTGGGGCGCAGGCGCGAGGCCAGCGCGGCCAGTGTGGTCATTTCGGCGGGGGAGAGGCGGTTGGACATCGCGTCGGCGACGGATCGAGCGTGCGCCCGCCCGACGCGCCGCTGGGCCTCGCTCCCTGCCTCGGTGAGCGACAGGAGGGTGGCCCGAGCGTCGGCAGGGTCGGGGCTCTTGGCCACGAGCCCGCGCTCGACGAGCCGCTCCACCAACCGGGAAAGGCCCGGCTGGCTGAGCAATACGTGGCGGCCAAGCTCTCCAAGACGTTGCGGCTTGGGGCACTTGGACAGCGTGTAGAGCACGTCGTACTCGTGGAGCGACACCTCGCACCACATGGACTCCGCCTCGAAGCGTCGCATGAGCGTCGCGTGCGCTCCCATCAGCGCCTCCCACGCCTCGTTGGCCTCCTTGATGGGGGCCGCCGGGGTGTGTTGCGCGGAAGTGGGCGTGCTCACGGTGGTGATCATGGTGGCGGTCACAGTGACGGCATCGTGGCGACCATGTCGACGGGGGTGTCCTGGTAGGGGGACGAACCCGTGACGTTGTCGCCGCGGTTGGCGTTGGGCCGTGGCTGGCGTGGTTCGGCATCGCCGTACTTCGCCTTGACGAGGCTCGCGTGCGTGGGGGCATCGGGAACCTCGGGGTCGCGCAGTGATGCGAACTCCTTGCGCAGCACCGGGACGACTTCGCCGCCGATGATGTCGAGCTGCTTGAGTACCATCTCGACCGGTAGACCTGAGTGGTCGCCCAGGAACAGTTGGCGCTGATAATCGCCCACATACTCGCGGAATCCCATGACCTTGTCGATCACTTCCTGGACGCTGCCCACCGCCATAGGCGTCTGCTCGGAGAACTCCTCGAGCGTTGGCCCGTGGCCGTAGACGGGAGCCTCGTTGAAGTACGGACGGAACGCGTCCTTCGCTTCCTTGGTGGTCTTGCCAACGAAAACGTGGCCGCCCAAGCCCACGATGGCCTCCTTGGCGGTGCCGTGACCGTAGTGCTCGAAGCGCTGGCGATAGAACTGCACCATGCGCTGCGTGTGCTCCTTGGGCCAGAAGATGTGGTTCGAGAAGAAGCCGTTTCCGTAGAAGGCGGCCTGCTCGGCGATCTCCGGGGTGCGGATCGAGCCGTGCCACACGAACGGCGGCACGTCGTCGAGCGGGCGCGGCGTAGACGTGAATCCCTGCAGCGGGGTGCGGAAGCTGCCCTCCCAGTCGACCACGTCCTCGCGCCACAGGCGGTGAAGCAGGTTGTAGTTCTCGAGCGCGAGCGGCAGCCCCTGCCTGATGTCCTGGCCGAACCACGGGTACACGGGGCCGGTGTTGCCCCGCCCGAGCATGAGGTCCATGCGCCCGCCAACCAGGTGCTGGAGCGTCGCGTATTCCTCGGCGAGGCGCACGGGGTCATTGGTGGTGATGAGAGTCGTGGATGTGGTCAAGACGAGCGACTCGGTCTGCGCGCCGATGCTCGCGAGCAGCGTGGTGGGCGAGGAAGAGAAGAAAGGCGGGTTGTGGTGCTCGCCCGTGGCGTAGACGTCAAGGCCTACCTCTTCGGCGTGCTTCGCGATGCGCACGACGTTGGCGAGGCGCTCGGCCTCGGAGGGCGTGTACCCGGTGGTGGGGTCGCGGGTGATGTCGCCGACGGACATGATGCCGAATTGCATGAGGTGCTCCTTGGTCTCCACGCAAAATATATGCGTATGCATCTAATAACGCGGGTGAGTCCGAAGTATTCCTTGCCGTTTCCTGGCATCGGCGCGGCGCCTCGAGCGTTTTCGGTGTAGACAGGCGTCGATAGGGGTCAAGTCAAGGAAGGCCACCATGAAATTGACCAAGCATGCTCACTCATGCGTCGAGGTGGAACACGAGCGCAGGCGCATCGTGATCGATCCCGGCGGCTTCACTCCGAACGCGCGCGATCTGCTCGCAAGCGCGGATGCCGTGCTCGTGACGCACTCTCATGGCGACCACCTGGAGCCCGATGCCGTGGTCGATGCCATGCGCGCCCGCACCGCAATGGTGCTCTATGGGACCGAGGACGTGGTGGCTCCCCTGCGCGAGGAGTTCGGCGAGCGCGTGCGTACGGTGGCGCCCGGCGATGTTCTGGAGGTTGCCGGGCTATCGGTGAGCGTGTACGGGGGGCTTCACGCCCAGGTGCTCCCTTCCATACCGCGCGCCGTCAACGTCGGCTTCCTGTTGGGCGGCAGGGTGTTCCACCCAGGCGACAGCCTTGACCCTCCCGACGTCGAGGTCGAGACGCTCCTGGTGCCGGTGAGCGGGCCATGGATGAAGTTGTTGGAGGCCGCCGAGTTCGTGAACGCAGTGAAGCCCCTGCGCGCCGTCGCCATTCATGAGGCGCTGCTGTCGAGCATCGGGCTCGGCATAGCCGCCCGCATCCTCGGAAATGGGTCAAGCGCGTGCGTGCCCGTCGAGTTCTTGGAGAACGGGACGGACCTCTAGGAGCGAGCGCTGCTTGCTGTGGTGATCGATACGCAGCCTAGACGGGAGAGATCACCGCGGGGGGTGCCTCGGCGCGGTGGCCCCTGCCGGTCAGCGAACCGGCCAGCAGCACCACCGCGAGTCCCGCGACCGGGACCAGAAGCAGTCCGACGCGCAGGCTCGTGGCGTCAGCGATCGCGCCCACCAAGGGCGGTCCGGCAAGGAAGGACAAGCGCAGCGCCCAACTGACCATGGTGATGCCGGTGCCTGGCTTGAGCCCGGGAATCTCGTCGGAGGCGGCGAAGGCAGCTGGGATCGTCGTGGCGACGCCCAGGCCCGCCGCCGCGAAGCCGATCAGCGTTCCGGGAATCGTCGGCCACGCGAGCGCGATGCCCATGCCCACCGCCGTAAGGGTTCCGCCGGCGCGTGCCACGGCGCGGTTTCCCCACCGGTCCACCACCTTGTCGCCGATCAGGCGGCCCACAAAGTGCAGCACCATGAGGCTCACGAGCGCGTATCCGGCGAGCTTCTCGTCGACGCCCAGGTCGTCGGCCATGTAGATGGAGGACCACGTGATCGCGGCGTCCTCGGCGACGGCTCCCGCAATGGCGATCAGGCCGAGCATGAAGAGAACGATCGCGGCCGCTCGGGGGATGTGGAACCGGCGCCGCGGTGCGGCGTCGTGGGCGGGCTCTTGCTCTTCTCTGTCGATGCCTGTGTCTGGCCCCAGCATGAGCACGCGAGCCGCGACGGCCAGGCCGAGGAAGAGCAGGGTGGACAGGCCCAGCTGTGCGCCGATGCTGAGGTGCAGGGCAATAGCCGCGCCGCCCAACAGCCCGCCGAGCGCGGCGCCGAGCGACCACATCGCGTGCAGCCCATTGATGATGGACCGACCCATGCGTCGCTGGACGCCCATGCCCTGGGCGTTCTGGGCGACGTCGGTATTGGCGTCAAGTGCGCCGTTGAGGAACAGGAGCACGGCGAACAGCGCCACCACAGGGGACACGCCGACACCCCAGATCACGAATGCCTGGATGGCGAGCGTGAGCGTCGCGAGCCGGGCGGAACCGAAACGCCGCAGCATCGTCCCTGACAACAGCCCCAGGGTGATGCCGCCGAGCGAGCCGAAGGCCCACGCCACACCAAAGCCCGTGTAGCTCAGGTCGAGGTGGGCCTTGATCTCGGGCAGGCGCGGGACGATGTTGGCCAGCATGGCGCCGTTCGCAAGGAACAGCAGGCTGACGCCGATGCGCGCCCTGCGCAGGCGTGGCGTCTCGATCACGCGTTCCGCAGCGGTCACGACGCGGCCACTTCGAAGGGCGACGCCAGGAGGTCGGCGAGCCGTGACGTCGGGCCCACGAGCAACTCAAAGGCGCCGGGTTCGACGACGCGTTCGCCCTCGGACGTCACGATCGAGCACGCGGCGGTCGGCACTTCGAGTTCGACGGTGGCGGACTCGCCGGGGGCGACCGTCACCTTGGCAAAGGACTTGAGCTCACGATCGGCCCAGGTAGCGGAGGTATTCACGTCCCGAACATATACCTGGACCGTCTCGAGAGCGTCGCGGCTCCCCGTGTTGGACACAGTCACCACGGCGCGGAGAATGTCCCCGCCGGTCAGCGTCGGCGTGAGTACCTGCAGGTCGCGGTACTCCACGGTCGAGTAACCCAGGCCGTCTCCGAACACCCACGCGGGCTCCTGCGTGAGGTCCGCGTAGCGGTGGCCGTGTTGCGCGTCGATCTGGTTGTAGTACGTGGGCTGCTGACCGACGTGGCGCGGCCACGAAATGGGGAGGCGCCCGCTCGGCTCGATCTGGCCAAAGAGGACCTCGGCGATGGCCTGGCCTCCCAGGAGCCCGGGGTTGGCGGCCCAGATCACAGCAGCGGCGCGATCCGCCGACGGCGGCAAGACGTGCGGTTTGGACGCGAGCACCACGAGGATGACGGGGGTGCCCGTCTCGACGAGCGCGTCGAGGAGCGCCACCTGGCCGCCCAGAAGCTCGAGCGTGGCGGTGGAACGGCCCTCGCCAATGAGTTCGATGCGGTCGCCAAGGACCGCGACCACGGCATCGGCGCCGCGTGCGGACGCAACGGCCTCCGCAATCATGGCGGCGTCCGGGGCCACCGGCATCGCGATGTCGGGTCGGGGCTGCCCATCGGGGAAGAACTCTCCCTTGGGGTCCGGGCCGGTAGTGATGATCTCGGCGCCCTTCGCATATGCGACCTCGCAGCCTTCAGGGGCGAGCGTGCGCAGGCCGTCCAGCACCGTGACGATCGCGTCGCGCGGGTGGCCGGTCTGCAGCCAGTGCGCCTGTCCCGAGTTGCCGGCCCAATCGCCTAGCTGGGTGTCGGGGTCGTCGGCGTTGGGGCCAATGACCGCGATCTTGCTAGCGGTACCGGGTAGCGGGAGAAGGCCGTCGTTTCGCAGGAGGACCAGCGAGCGGCGCGCGGCCTCGAGGTTGAGGGCCGTGGCCGCCGGCTGCGCGATCACGGCGCTTTGGCGCGCGGTGTCGGGCAGCCGCGGGTTCTCGAACAGACCCAAGTCGAACTTGAGCGTGAGGATGCGGCCAACGGCCTGGTCGATGAGGGCCTCGTCCAGGAGTCCCTGGGCGACAGCCTGCTGGGCGCCGTCAAAGAACTTGGGCGTGGTCATGATCATGTCGTTGCCCGCCTGGACGGCCGCCGCCGCGGCGTGGGCGTAGTCGGGGAACAGGCGCTGTTCGCGCACCAGGTTTCCCACATTGTCCCAGTCGGTGATGAGCATGCCCTGGTAGCCCCACTCCTTGCGAAGCACGTCGCCCAACAGCCACTTGTTGATCGTGATCGGGGTGCCGTCGATGGCCTGGTAGCCCAGCATGAAGGTGGCGCAACCCTCGCGGGCGGCCTTCTCGAACGGCGGCAGGAACCACGACGCGAGCTTGCGACGGGAGATGTCGGCTTCGGAGGCGTCGCGGCCTCCCTGGGTCTCGGAGTACCCGGCGAAGTGCTTGGCCGTCGCGAGGATCGCGGTGGGGTCCTGAAGCCCGTCGCCTTGATAGCCGCGAATCATCGCTGCAGCGAGCTCGCCGATGAGGTGGGGGTCCTCGCCGAAGGTCTCGCTCACGCGACCCCACCGCAGGTCGCGCGTGATGCACAGCACGGGGGAGAAGGTCCAGTGGATTCCGGTAGGGGCGACCTCGATTGCGGTCGCGCGGCCGACGCGCTCCAGCAGGTCGGGGTCGAAGGTCGCAGCCAGGCCCAGTTGCGTGGGGAAGATCGTGGCGCCCTCGAAGAACGAGTGCCCGTGGATGCAGTCCTCGCCGATCAGAATCGGGATGCGCAGCCGGGACTGCTCCGCGAGGGCCCCCGCCGCAACCAGGTTCGCGGGCGACATGTGCAGCATCGACCCGACGTGGAAGTCGCGTATGGGTGACTCGACCCCGTTGTTGCCAGGCAATTGCATCATCTGACCCACCTTTTCGGGCAGGGTCATGCGCGACACGAGGTCGGCGACGCGAGTCGCGGTTTCGGCGGTGGGGTCGAGGTACAACGGGATATTCACTGGAATCCTTTCGCGGGCGGCGCTCCTTGCGACCCCACTTTTCTACCATGTGGTAGAAAAGATGGCAAGGAGGTCATCGTGACTATCGACGGAAGAGCGCTACGCGGAGACGCTACGAGGGAGCTCGTGCTCGACACCGCCCTGGAAATGTTCGCCGAACAGGGCTATCGAGTCACCTCCGTGCGCGAGATCGCCGCGCGATGTGGGATGACGCATCCTGGACTGCTGTACCACTTTCCATCCAAGGGCGCCCTACTCATGGCAGCCCTTCAACGGCGTGACGATATTGACTGCGTCGACGGCGAGACTCGCGACCTTGCCTTCAACCAGCTTGACGCGCTCGCCGTGCTCCGCCACCTCGTGAATAGCGCCAGGAACAACGCCGGCAAGCGAGGCCTCGTCGAGCTGTTCGCGAACCTGTCCGTTGAGGCGTCGGCGCCTGACCACCCGGCCCACGACTACTTCGTCGAGCGCTACGCGGCCCTGAAGGCGACAGTGACGAGGGCGTTCGCAGACCTGGATCGCGACGGAGGGCTGCGGCAAGGAGTGGTCCCCGAAGTGGCCGCCGACCAGGTCGTAGCCTGTATGGATGGCCTCCAGATCCAATGGCTCCTGGACCCAGAAGGCGTCGACATGGCCGGAGCGCTCGAGGCCCTTGTCGACGGGCTGATCGTCGAGCCGCTTGAGACGTTCAGCCCGCGCTCGCCCGTTCCCGCGCCGCAGCGCGAATAGTGAGGCAACCTGGCATGATAAGAGAGTAAGGTCCCCCTTGTGGGGACCCAGGTCCCGGGACTGGAAAACGGGACCGTCCTAAAGTTTTTGGTGAGCGCCGTGCGGTGCTCTGGTCCCCACGACCACCTGAATGGAGAAAGCAAATGGCAACCACGACAGGCGACACCGACGTCGCACCCGTACCGTCATCTCTCGGCTGGAAGTTCCTCAGCCTCACTCGTATCGCGATTGGCTTCGTCTTCCTCTGGGCATTCCTCGACAAGCTTCTTGCGCTCGGGTTCCACACGGGCAAGGACGACGAGACCGGGGTCGTCGACTACTTTGGCCCCGCATCATGGATCGGCGGCGGACACGTGACCGAGGGCTACCTCGTCTACGGCGGTAACCCCGACAGCCCGTTCCACGAGTTCTTTGTCAACCTCGGCGCAGAGCGCTGGACCGATTGGGGCTTCATGTTCGGCCTCCTCGCTGTGGGTGTTGCCCTCATGCTCGGCATCGGCTCCAAGCTTGGCGCCTGGGGTGGCACCGCCCTTCTCGTGTTCATGTACATGACGCAGATGTTGCCTGCTAACAACCCGTTCCTCGACGACCACATCGTCTACTCGCTCGCGATCATCGGCATCGTGTTTGTCGAGCTGGGCCGCCAGGACATCGGCCTTGGCAAGTGGTGGCGCAAGCTGCCCATCGTTCAGAAGAACTCCTGGCTCGTCTAGAGCGCAGTTGTGGGGGAGGGCCGGTCGCGAAAGCGGCCGGCCCTCCTTTGCGTCTGGGGCCGGTTGGTAGCGCGGGCTATGCCGCGATGGTGGGCTTCGAGCGCACCTTTGCTCGCCGTTCCTCGAGCAGTTCGTGGGTCACCACCTGCGCCATCTGCGGAATAAGGTCCCGCGAGCGCTTCGCGATCCATGGCAGGCCTTGGCGCGTCAGCCACCACGCGCGGGCGGACAGGTTGGGGCGGGATCCGGGGGCGAGGATCGGGCGGACTTGTGAATGCGTCCCCGAGAGCAGGTGCAGAGCAGCCTCCGCAAGTGCGCGATGCCCCGCAGGTGACGGGTGAATCCTGTCGATATGCCACGCCGATTCCCCAAGCAGAGCGAACACCTCCGCGCCGTCGAGCCAGTGGACCTGTGTGCCCGCGATTGCCGTCCCAAGTGCTCCGTTCGCCCGAATGACGCGGCGCGCCATCGTGGCGGAAACACGCCTGCCAAGCAGGTCAAACGCGGCAATTCTGTCGAGGCTGATCATGACAATCTCGCGGCCGGGCCTGTGCAGTCGCGTGAGAGCGTCGACCACCCGCTCGGTGATTTCGGTGGGGCTGAAGTCTCCCCGGAGCACGTCATTCCCGCCGACAGTGAGCAGTACGACGTCGGGTCTCTGCATGAGCGCAGTGGGTAGTTGGCTGAGGCCCAGGCTTCGGGCCCGCGCCCCGTTCTCCGCAACATTGGTGAAGCTGGATGCGCCCAGTGCGTACGCCACGTGGGCGGCCCATCCCGTGCCCACTCCGGGCACGTGCCCGTCGCCGATGCCCAATGTCACCGAATCGCCTAGGGCGACCACCCTGGGTCCGTGTGATCGTGTCTCATGTGGTCGAGCCGTCACCATGACTCCTCGGCTATGGGGCTATGGGGCTATGGGGCTATGGGCTGGGGGAGAGCTGTGCGAGTTCCGATGTGTGGAGGGCAAGCATCCTGTCGACCGTTGCCGACCACGGCATCGTTTCTGCGCGCGCCCTGGCCGCGGCCCTGCGCGCCACGGGTTCGCGCGAGAGGACCTCGCTGATCGCATCGGCAAATTCTTCCGCTGTCCCGTGAGCGGCGACCCCGGCGTCGGCCACCACCTCGGGAAGCGCAGATGCCGCATTCACGACGGCGGGAGTCCCCGACGCTAGGGCCTCAAGAGCGGCAAGGCCGAATGTTTCGATCGGGCCGGGGGCCACCACCACGTCCGCGCTCGCGAGCAACTGTGCGAAGTATTCGCGATCGGTGACAAAGCCAAGGAACGTCACCGGAAGCCCTTTGGCACGTGCGTGCATCTGGTGGTCGATGTTGCCTGTGCCCGCGCTCACGAGGCGCACACGCTCTCCACGCTCGCCGAGCACGCGGACGGCGTCGATCGCGAGTTCTGGTCGCTTCTCGGTGGACAGGCGTGAGGCCATGAACACAAGGGTCTCGCCAGGGGTCACGACGCTCTCGCGGGCCGCGAGGGAGGCATTGCGCGGGGAGAAGCGCTCAAGGTCAACGCCCAGCGGAATCTTCACTGCTCGCAGGCCCGCGCGGGTGAACTCGGCACGGGCAAATTCGGTGGTGCACACGACCGTCGTGAAGCGCTTACTGGTGCCGCGATTGTGCCAGTCGGCCATTCCTTCGAACGATGCGAGCCGCTGAAGCCACGCGGGCAGGTTGGCGTGCAGGATGCCGTCGGCGCGCTCATGCGCGAAGAACACCGAAGGAACACCCCTTTTCATGGCCCATGCGCCGAGCGACCGCAGCGTCGTACGGTCGGATACCTCGAGCACATCGGGATCAAAGGCCGCCAAGATGTTCCGCACGTGACGGGTGCGCAGGATCACCCGGTATCCGCCCGAGCCTGGGATGACGGGCGACCGGACCGTGATGCGTCGGCCGTATGGCATGTCCTCGTCGATATCCCGCGCGCCAGGCACCACGAGCAAGACCTCGTGGCCACGCTCCCGATAGCCGGCGCCCAGCGCGTGCATCGCGGTACGCAGGCCTCCCGAAGTGGGGCCGTAGAAATTGGCTAGGTGCGCAATGCGCATCAGGCCTCGCCTCCCTCAACGGCATCGGCTGCATGGGACTCTGCGTCGAGACCAGCTGCATCTGTGTGTGCGCTCACGCGGTGGCGAGCCCTTGCCTCGGCAACTTCGCCAGGCCTCCACATGAGGCCCTTGAGGATCTTGTCGTTTTCGGGGGCAAGGGCGGGACGCTCCTCGTGGATGCGCGTCGCCTCCGCGTAGTAGTCCATGAGGGTGTCGCAGACCTTCTCCCACGTCCGTCCTTCGACCGACATGCGGGTGTGGGCGGCGAAGCGATCGCGCAACTCCGTGTCCTCGACGAGGGCGGTCACGTACGCGACCATCTCGTCGAGCTGGCCCGGCGTGTAGAGGAATCCCGTTTCGCCGTGGTCCACGAGATCGATGGGCCCTCCGCGGCGCGGGGCCACGATGGGCACGCCCGACGCGAGCGCCTCTTGAATGGTCTGGCAGAACGTCTCGACCTCGCCGCAGTGCACAAAAATGTCAAAGCTCGCGACGGTCTCTGCAAGGTCGTCCCCCGTGAGAAATCCAAGGAAGTGGGCGTCGGGGAGCATCGCCTTGAGCTTCTGGTGCGACGGACCCTCGCCCACGATGACAACGGAGATACCCTCGACCGCCGCGAGTCGCGCTAGGTCCTCGACCCGCTTCTCTGCGGCGAGTCGCCCCACGTAGCCGACGACGATCTCCCCGTGAGGAGACCATTTTTCGCGCAAAGCCGCGGAGCGCTTGGAAGGATCGAATCGAGCCGCGTCGACGCCGCGCGGCCACAAGCGCAGGCGGGGGACTCCCAGCTGCTCAAGCTGGCGCATCGCATAGGTCGACGGCGCGAGGGTCAGATCGGCGCGCTCGTGGATGTTGAGCACCCGATTCCACAGAATGCCCTCGCCCCAGGCCATGCCGTAGCGGGGGGCATAGCTGGGAATCTCGGTTTGGTAGATCGCGACGCACGGTAGGTCGAGTTCGTTCGCCGCACGGACTGCGGTCCAGCCAAGCGTGAAGGGGGAGGCAAGGTGCACGATGTCGGGTTCGTACTCCTCAAGCACGCGCGAGATCTTGCCAACGCCGCTGAGCGCAACCCTCACGTCCCTGTACCCGGGCCACCCCATCGCTGGCAGTCGCGTGATCGAGGCGATCCCGTAGCGCACCGGTCCCTGGCTGCCCTTTGACTCGGGGGCAATCACCATGGCTTCGTGGCCACGCGCCGTCAGATGGTCGATCACCCGCAGCAGCGAGTTCGTGACGCCGTTGGAATGCGGGAGGAACGACTCTGCGACCAGGGCGACCTTCATGGCCTCATTGTGACTCACGCAGACACCCCTCGCCCGAGTTGGCCCTGAATGGCAAGGTGAAGGTTGGGTGACGCTCGGGTGACAATGGCTCTATGAAGCGTTTCTCCGTCATCCTTGCGACCGCCTGTGCGGGACTCCTCCTGACCCTCGCAGTGGCCACGCCGGCTAGCGCGCACACGTCGCTGATCGACGTCACTCCGGAAGAGGGCTCGACAGTGGCGGCGGGAGACGCGGTGACGCTCACCTTCTCGGAGGATCTGCTCACGATTGGCGCGGAGGCGACCGTCACCGACTCGGCGGGGACAGTGTCGGGCCTAGACGTGTCGTTCCCCACGGGCGCTTCGGTGCAGGTGGTTCTTCCTGACCTTGCGGGAGGAGCCGTCCTGGTCGCTTGGCGCGTCGTCGCAAACGATGGGCACCCCATCGAGGGAGCGCTGACGTTCGACGCGCTGGTCCCCGCGACGACGTCCGCGACGGCACCGACCGCCGCGTCGTCGTCGACGCCGTCCGTGACGCCTGTGGCCACCGCGAGTGAGACGCCTTCTCCCGCAGACAGCACGCCACCGACCTCCGACGGGGGCACCGGAGGCGAGGGATTCCCCGCCGCCCTGTGGATCGCGGTGGCCGCGGCCTTTCTGGCGTTCGGAGCCGTCATGCTTGCGCGGAAAAAGCGCCCCTAGCGCGCACGGACCGGGTGCCCGTACATGGGACGATAGGTGTCATGATCCTCAAGCTCGGCACGCGCGGTAGTGCGCTCGCACGCGCGCAGTCGACGGCAATCGCGGCGGCGCTCACGAATGTGGCGCGCACCAAAGGCATCGAAATCGAGGTCGAGCTTCACATCGTGTCGACTCACGGCGACAGGTCGACCGGATCACTCGTGGGAAACGACAACGCGGGAGTATTCGTCACTGCGGTGCGCGAGGCACTCATCGCGGGCGAATGCGACATGGTGGTGCACTCGCTTAAGGACATCCCCGTGGGTCCGTATGAGGGAATCGCGTTGGCCGCCACCCCCGTGCGCGAGGATTCGCGCGATGCGCTGTGCGCACACGGAGCGCGGCTCGCGGACCTTCCCGAGGGAGCCCGCATCGGCACGGGCTCGCCGCGTCGCGCCGCTCAACTGCTCATGCTCAGGCCCGACCTCGAGGTGGTGCCCATCCGCGGCAACGTCGACACGAGGCTCGGGATGGTCGGGGATTCCGTCGACGGCGTGGTGCTCGCGGTGGCGGGTCTCAAGAGGCTGGGCCGGCTCGACGATGTGAGCGAGATCTTCGCGTACGACGCGATGGTTCCTGCTCCGGGTCAAGGGGCGCTCGCGGTGGAGATCCGGTCCGACGCGGATGTCGATCTCGCGCGAGCGGTAGCGCTGCTCAACGACTCGAACTCGCGTGCAGCGACGGTCGCAGAACGCGAGGCGCTCCGCATCCTTGAGGCCGGTTGCTCGGCGCCGATGGGGGCCCATGCCGTGGTCGAGAACGGCGATCTCAGGCTCACCGTGCGCGTCACCAATGCGTCGGGAACGCTTCACCTCAGCGAGACCACGCGAGGCCCTGTGGCCGATGCCGCAAGGCTTGGCAAGATCTCCGCCCATTCCTTGCTTGGGCGGGGTGCCGGACGGCTCATGGGTCGCGCGTGACCGCAGGGCGCGCAACGCTACGGGTCATGGTGCCGGTGACGCCGGGTCGCAGGCGGCTGGCCGAGCTCGTCGCGAGCGCGGGGGCGGAGGCGATCGAGGTCGAGTTCATCGAGATCCTGCCCCCTTCGGATCCCGCCGAGCTGGAACGTGCCGCGCGCGGCTGGTGCGATGGCGACTTCGACTGGATGGCCGTCACGAGCCGCAACGCGGTGCTTGCCATGGATGCCGAGGCCAAGGCGGCGTCGTCCTCCTTGAGCGCCGCGGTGCCACCCGCGCGAGTCGCCGCAGTGGGCCAGGCGACCCGCGGCGTGTGTGCCTCGGTGGGGCTTCCCGTTTCTCTCATGCCGGCGACCGCGACAGCAGTCGGGCTTGTTGCCGACTTTCCCCAGGGCCCCGGTCGCGTGCTTGTTCCGTTGGGAGACAAGGCCTCGGATGCCCTCGTCAAGGGACTGAGCCGCAAGGGCTGGGACGTGACGGCTGTTGAGTCTTATCGCACGGTCGCGGGGCGGGGGCCCACCTCGGATCAGGTCGCGGCACTGGTGGCGGGCGAGATCGATGCGGTGCTGCTGACCTCGGGATCGATGGCGACTCACCTTGCCGCGGCATGCCCCCGCATCCCCACTTCGACGACAATGGTGGCTATTGGCGCCACGACCGCAGCTGCGGCGATTGCCGCGGGTCTGTCCGTAGATGCCGTCGCCGATGAGCCCACGTACGACGCCCTCGTGAACGCCTGGGGACGGTTGACCGGAAGGACAGCGTCATGAGTGAGTCCACTCGCCGCCCCCGCAGGCTGAGAACGTCGGCGCCCATGCGGGCCCTCGTGCGCGAGACAAGGCCCCACCCTCGCCAACTCGTGCTGCCCCTCTTCGTCAAGGAGGGCCTCGACGCACCCCACGCCATTGCGTCGCTTCCCGGCGTCGTCCAGTGGCCGCTTTCTCAGGTACGCGAGGCCGTCGTCGCGGCCGCCGATGCTGGCGTCGGGGGCGTGATGCTCTTTGCGATTCCAGCAGTGCGCGACGAGCAGGGAACCGCCGCCTGCGCGGACGACGGAATCCTCAACCGTGCGATCGAGGAGGCCGTCGCGGCAGCGGGAGACCGCCTCGTGGTCATGGCGGATCTATGCCTCGATGAATTCACGTCACATGGGCACTGTGGCGTGCTCGACGAGCACGGGCGCGTCGACAACGACGCGACCCTCGCGGTGTACGACCGCATGGCCGTCGCGCAGGCCCGCGCGGGAGCCCATGTTCTGGGGCTCAGCGGAATGATGGACGGTCAGGTCTCCTCGGTGCGCAGGGCGCTTGACGCCGCAGGATTCACCGACACCGGGGTGCTCGCATACGCGGCCAAATACGCCTCGGCGTTCTACGGTCCCTTCAGGGAGGCCGTCGACAGCACGCTTGTAGGCGACAGGAAGACCTACCAAATGGACCCCGCGAATCGGCGCGAGGGAGCGCTCGAGGCGGCGCTCGATGAGGCGGAGGGCGCGGACATCCTGATGGTCAAGCCCGCGTTGCCCTACCTCGACGTGCTCGCCGATGTGTGCGCATCATCCCTGGTGCCTGTGGCCGCGTATCACGTCTCTGGCGAGTACGCGCAGATCGAGGCCGCTGCCGCAAATGGGTGGATCGACCGCAAGGCGGCCCATCTCGAGGCGCTCACCTCGATTGTGAGGGCCGGGGCGGATATCGTGCTGACATACGCGGCGCTAGACCTCGCCGCATGGTTGCGGGAGGACTCATGAGGCCGAATGCCGACAAGTTGCGGCGAGTGATGCACGCCGCCGCGCTGCGCACACCTCAGGGCCAGCGCGCCTGGGAGGAACGGGCGAGCGCGATCCTGCCAGGTGGGGTCAACAGCCCCGTGCGCGCGTGGAACGGTGTGGGTGGACACGCGCTGCCGATCGCCTCCGCGCGCGGCGCGACGGTCACCGATGCCTCCGGCAAGACGTACACGGACCTCGTGGGTTCGTGGGGCGCCGCGATCGCGGGTCACGCCCACCCGCACGTCGTCAGCGCGGTTACTCGCGCGGCCAAGCGCGGCCTGAGCTTTGGCGCCACGACCGAGGGCGAGATCGAGCTCGCCGAGCGGATCAGGGAGCGCTACGCGCCCGCCGAGAGAGTCCGGCTGGTCTCGACGGGTACCGAGGCCACGATGACGGCCTTGCGTCTCGCGCGTGCGGCCACGGGACGTGACCTGGTGGTCAAGTTCGCGGGCCACTATCACGGGCACGCAGACCCCTTCCTGGTAGCGGCCGGATCGGGGCTCGCCACGGCGGGGACTCCCGACAGCGCTGGCGTCACGGCGTCGACCGCGGCGGACACAGTCGTGCTGCCATACGGCGACATCGACGCGCTGACCGCCGTATTTGCGCAGCACGGCCAACGGATCGCGGCCGTGATCACCGAGGCCGCGCCGTGCAACATGGGTGTGGTGGGGCCACCCGAGGGCTTCAACGCGCTCATCGCCCAGCTGACACGCAACGAGGGATCGGTGTTCATTCTCGACGAGGTGCTCACTGGATTCCGTGCGGGCCCGTCGGGGTGGTGGGGGATTGAGCGCGACGACGCGCTCGCGAGGGGCGAGGAGCCGTGGGTACCCGATCTCGTGACGTTCGGCAAGGTCATCGGCGGGGGACTTCCCGTCGCGGCAGTGGCGGGCCGCGTCCAACTCATGGAGCAGCTCGCGCCGCTCGGAACCGTGTATCAAGCAGGCACCCTCTCGGGTAACCCCGTGGCGGTCGCCGCGGGTCTCGCGACGCTCGACGTGATGGACGCCGACGCCTACGTCGCTCTTGCGAGGGCGTCTGACGAGGTGCGCGAGGGCGTCCACGAGGCGCTGCTTGCCTCGGGAGTGCCGCACGCGGTCGGACGGGCGGGAACGCTCTTCTCGTTCTTCCTCGGCCTCGATGTGCCGCCCGTGAACTTTGCAGGGGCAGCGGCGCAAGACGTTGACGCGTTCAAGGCGTTCTTCCATCACATGCGCTCGGAAGGGGTCTCGCTGCCCCCGAGCGCCTTTGAGGCTTGGTTCGTTTCGCTCGCCCATGAGCCCTCCGTAACACGACTCATCACGGACGCCGCGGGGACCTGGCGCCCCTAGCGCAACATTCTCCCTGGTAGTTCACTCCACCCACGGACCTTGGTCCTGGGATGTCGTGGACCTCACGGACGGTCCCTTTTTCGAGTGAGAAGCGCGACGCTCAAGATTCATGCGCGGCGCTGACCCGCGAAACATCCCCTCCGTAGTTTCGGACTGTCCGGTCCCCACGCTGCGCCCCTGGCGGCGCCAACGGACAGTCCTGGGAGGGGCACTATGACCATCAATGCGAAGCTTGACGCCACGGTCGTCGACCAAGAACCCGGCATCGTCGGCCCAGGTCGTTGGATCGAGCGCTGGACCCCTGAGAACGAGTTGTTCTGGGAGGCGAAGGGCAAGGCGATCGCCTTCCGCAACCTCAGCTTTTCGATCGTGGCCGAGCACATCGGGTTCTCGGTGTGGTTGCTGTGGTCGATCGTCGTCGTCAAGATGTACGGCACCTTCGACGATGCGGGCGTTCTCGTGTCTGCGGGCGCCAACGGTTGGGCGCTCACGTCGGGTCAGGGGTTCACTCTGCTGGCGGTAGCTTCCGGCGTTGGCGCGTTCCTGCGCATCCCCTACACGTTTGCGGTGCCGATCTTCGGCGGGCGCAACTGGACCGTCATCTCGGCCCTGCTCTTGCTGCTCCCGACCCTGGCGCTCGCGTGGGTCGTCGGGCGGCCGGACACCTCGTTCGGCGTGCTGCTGCTTGTGGCAGCGACCGCGGGGCTCGGTGGTGGAAACTTCGCCTCCTCGATGTCGAACATCTCGTTCTTCTACCCCGACAAGGCCAAGGGCTGGGCGCTCGGCCTCAATGCCGCGGGCGGGAACATCGGCGTCGCGGTCGCCCAGAAGGCCGTGCCGCTCGCGATCGGCCTTGGTGGCCTCGGCCTCGCAAACGCGGGCCTGATTTATGTGCCGCTCGCCGTCGTGGCCGCGGTCCTCGCGTTCCTTTTCATGGACAACCTGCGCGAGGCCAAGGCGGACCCCAAGCCCACTGTGGCGTCGCTCAAGCAGGGTCACACCTGGCTCATGGCCTTCCTGTACATCGGCACCTTCGGGTCCTTCATCGGCTACTCCTCCGCCTTCCCGACGCTCCTCAAGGTGGTGTTCGAGCGCACCGACATCGCGCTCAGTTGGGGCTTCCTCGGGGCGCTCGTCGGCTCGCTTGCCCGCCCGATCGGCGGCAGGCTTGCGGACAGGATCGGCGGCTCGCTCGTGACGGCGGTGACGTTCGTGCTCATGGCGGGAGCGGGTGCGGTCGCGGTCGTTGGCGTGCAACACAAGTCGCTGCCGCTCTTCTTCCTGAGCTTCATGGCGCTCTTCCTGCTCACGGGAATCGGCAATGGCTCGACCTACCGCATGATCCCCACGATCTTCAAGCGCCTCCACGAGGATCAGGGCGACGGCTCGCCCGCGTCGTTCCTCGACTTCAAGCGCCAGGCGGCCGGTGCCGTCGGCATCATCTCCGCGATCGGTGCCGGCGGCGGATTTGCGATTCCCTTCGTCTACAAGTGGGCCAAGGAAACGCATGGAACCATCGTGCCTGCCCTGCAGATCTACGTCGGGGTGTTCCTCTTCATGGCGGCATTGACGGCGGTGTTCTACCTCCGCAAGGGCGCCCGGATGCACAACGTCTGACATGGCAGGCACGATGACGGCGGCGGTGTCGCCGGGGACTCAAATCCCCGGCGGCGCCGTTGCCTCCCACTGCCCGTACTGCGCGCTGCAATGCGCGCAGACGCTCACTCCCACGCCTGACGACAGGCTGCCTGTGCGCGTCGAGGGCCGTGACTTTCCCACCAATCGCGGCGGGATGTGCCACAAGGGCTGGACGTCGCCCGAGGTCCTGCGCGCCGCGGACCGCCTCACGACCCCCCTGATTCGCGACGAGCGCGGCGGCGTCTTGCGCGAGGCAAGCTGGGACGAGGTGCTCGACCTGATCGCCGCGCGTCTCACCGATTTGCAGGGCGCGCACGGTGACGACACTGTCGCCATCTTTGGCGGCGGCGGACTCACCAACGAGAAGGCCTACGCGCTCGGCAAGTTTGCCCGCGTCGCCCTCCGCACCCCCTACATCGATTACAACGGCCGCTTCTGCATGTCCTCGGCGGCGGCCGCCTCGAACAGGACGTTCGGGATGGACAGGGGCCTCGGCTTCCCCCTCGAAGACGTGGGTGGAGCCGACGCGGTGTTCATCATGGGCTCCAACGTCGCCGTCACGATGCCGCCGCTTGTTCAGCACCTCGCGGGTGTGCGCTCGCGCGGTGGGCTCATCTATGTTGACCCACGTCGCACGGCGACGGCAGCGCTCACCGAGGCCGGCGGGGGCATCCACCTGCAGATCGTCCCTGGTACAGACATGGCGGTGCTCATGAGCCTGCTGCACGTGCTCATCGATGAGTGCCTCGTCGACGACGCGTACCTGGCCGAGCGCGTGCTCGGCTGGGACGCGGTCTGTGCCTCGGTGAGCCGTTGGTGGCCCGAGCACGCCGAATCCGTCACAGGGGTTTCAGCTGACCTCGTGCGGCGCGCCGCCCGCCTGCTCGCCGCGAGCTCTCCTTCCCGCGGCGGCAGGGGGGCGTACGTGCTCACCGGCAGGGGTCTTGAACAGATGGCCTCCGGCACGGACGCCGTATCGGCCGCGATCAACCTCGCGCTCGCGCTGGGGCTTCCAGGGCGCGTCGGCTCCGGCTACGCGCCCGTGACGGGGCAGGGCAACGGCCAGGGTGGTCGCGAACACGGGCTCAAGTCGGATCAGCTCCCCGGCTACACGATGATCTCCGATCCCGCCAGGCGCGCGCATGTGGCCACGGTGTGGGGGGTTGCGCCGGAGAGTCTTCCAGGTCCAGGTATTCCCGCGATGGAGCTGCTCCACAGGCTTGGCACCGAGGGCGGCCCGAAGGCTCTGCTCGTGCACGGCTCCAACGTGGTCGTCTCCGCGCCCAACTCCGCAGTGGTCTGCGCCGCCCTCTCCAAGCTCGACTTCCTTGTCGTCAGCGACATCGTCCCCTCCGAGACGGCCGTGTACGCGGACGTCATCCTTCCCGTCACGCAGTGGGCCGAGGAGGAGGGCACGATGACAAATCTTGAGGGCCGCGTGATTAGGCGTCGCAAGGCCGTCGACGCGCCTGGTTCCGCGATGTCCGAGCTGTGGGTGCTTCGCGAGCTCGCCGCCAGGCTCGGCTGCGACTCGCTCTTTTCGGAGGACGCCTCGGTCATGTTCGACGAAATGGCCAGGGCGTCCGCTGGCGGTCCCGCCGACTACTCCGGCATCAGTTACGCACGCCTCGACGCGGGGGAGCAGCTTCACTGGCCGTGTCCCGCGGTGCCAAAGGGCACGCACCCAGGCACGCCGCGCGTCTTCACCGAGCGGTTTGGCAAGCCTGACGGCAAGGCCCACATGGTCGCGGTGGCGTACAAGGGGCCTCGCGACGACGCGCGCGCCGATGCCCCCGTCTACCTCGTGACCGGCCGTGTGCTCGGCCACTACCAGTCGGGGGCACAGACGCGCAGGGTGCCGGAGCTGGTCGCATCGGAGCCTGCTCCGTACGTAGAGATCCACGCGAACTTCGCCGCTGACCTCGGCGTCGCGGAGGGCGACATGGTGGAGGTGACGTCGGCGAGGGGCGCGGTGGTGGTCGCGGCGCGAATCTCCGACGCAGTGCGTCAGGACACGGTCTTCATGCCGTTTCACTGGGCGGCGAGCGCGAACGTGCTCACCAACGACGCGACCGATCCGGTCTCTGGAATGCCCGAGTTCAAGGTGTGCGCGGTGAGCGTGCGCGCGGCCACGCACACGGAAGAGGGGTCCGCATGAGGCGAGTGGTCGTCATTGGCAATGGCATGGTGGGTAGCCGCTTCGTCGAGGACCTCGTTGTTGCGGATGCCGAGGCGACGGTGACGGTGATCGGCAAGGAGCCCGTCGGCGCCTACAACAGGGTGCTGCTATCGAGCGTGGTGGCGGGCTCCAAGAGCCCCGCACTGTTGTCGATCGAGCCCGGGCCGCACCCCCGTGTCGTGATCAAGACGGGCGTGGCCGCCGTCGCCATTCACAGGGACCGTTGCGTGGTCGAGGACGCGAAGGGAACCGAGCACCCCTACGACGACCTGGTGCTAGCCGCCGGATCGGTCGCCAGGATTCCCGCGATACAGGGCATCGCGGACGCGGACGGCCTCATTCCTGGCGTCTTCGTGCTCAAGGACATGGCCGATGCCCAAGGCATCGTCGCCGCGGCAAAGGGGGCGCGCAGGGCGGTGGTGCTGGGCGCGGGAGTGCTTGGTCTCGAGGTCGCGACCGGGCTGGCGGCGCGCGGAATCTCCGTGCGACTGGTGCATGTGGCCGAACGCCTCATGGAGCGCCAGTTGGGGTGGGAGGCCTCCGCAGTCGCCCAGTCGAGCCTGCTGCGGCTTGGCATTGAGACGCACGTGGGGGCGTCGCTGTTGCGGGTCCTCACCACGCGTGGGCGGGTGACGTCCGTGCGCCTCGAGGACGGCGCCGAGGTTCTCACCGACCTGGTGGTGATGTGCGCGGGGACCATCCCAGAGACATCTCTCGCGAGGGCGGCGGGGCTCGCTTGCGAGCGCGGCGTCGTGGTCGACGCGAGCCTGCGCACCTCGGCCGAACACGTTTTCGCGATAGGCGACTGCGCCCAACCGCCCGAGGGTGGCAGGGGGCTCGTGGCCCAGGGCTGGGAGCAGGCGCGAACCCTCGTGCGGGTGCTCACGGGAGCGGGCGCCAGCGGCACGGCGCTCGACTCGACGGCCGACGTCGTGCGGGTCAAGGCGGCGGGAATGGCGATGGTCGCCATGGGCGTGTGCGGCGACTTCGACAGGTCGGACCCGCGCTACAGGGTGTTGAGCCTCAAGGACCCCGAGGGAGGCCGATACGTCGAGGTGGTGGTCTCCGGCGGACAACTCGTTGGTGCGACGAGCATCGGCGATCCGGACGTGGCCGCGACCCTTTCCGCGCTGTATACCAGGCATCTTCCGGTGCCCCACGACCCCGCGCAGCTCATGATTCGCGCGCTTGCCGGCGGGGGAGTGGCCGCGACGCGCGATCCAGAGGACGTCAAAGACGCAGAAAAGGTGTGCAACTGCAACACCGTCACCGCCGGTCAGATTCGCCATGCGATCGACGAGGGCTGCGGCACCGTCAAGGGCATTGCGGGCGCCACGAGGGCCACCACCGGCTGCGGCGACTGCACGGCACTCGTCGAGGGAATACTCGCCTGCCACGCCCCGAAGAACCAACCAGCCTCGGCCATCAAGGGAGCCTGAAATGAGTAAACACGTTGTGGTCGTAGGTGGCGGAATGGTCGCCCATCGGTTTGTCGAGGCGCTGCGCTCGCGTGACGAGCACGGCCAGTATCGCGTCACCGTGTGTGCGGAGGAGCCGCGCCGCCCGTACGACAGGGTGGCGCTGACGTCGTACTTCACCGGCCGCCACCCCGAGGACCTGGAGCTGGGCGATCGCGCGCTGTGGGATGACCCCCTGGTCACGCTCAAGCGCGATCACCGCGTCACGAACATCGACCGCGAAGCGGGCACCGTGACAGCGGCCGACGGTTCGGTCGAGCCGTATGACCACCTCGTCATGGCGACGGGTACCTACGCGTGGGTGCCGCCCATCAAGGGCGCGGACCTGCCGGGAGTGTTCGTGTATCGCACGATCGACGACGTGGCGGCAATCCGCGGCTATGTGGAGACGCTGCGTGCCCAGCGGGGAGGGGTGCTGCGCGGAGCCGTTATCGGCGGCGGTCTCCTCGGCCTCGAGGCCGCTGGGGCGCTTCAGGAACTCGGGCTGACCTCGACCGTCATCCAATCGGGGCCGCGGCTCATGGACGTCCAGGTGGACGTCGCGGGGGGAATCGCGCTCAAGCGGCTCGTCGAGGCCCTCGGAGTCTCGATCAAGGTCAACGCCCAGACGTCGCGCATCGTCGCGGGGCGCACGGGCGGCGTCGCCTCGATGACCTTCGCGGACGGTGGGGAGCTGGCGACCGATGTGGTCATCGTTGCCACCGGCGTGCGGCCGAGGGACGAGCTTGGCGCGGCCGCTGGCCTCGCGATCGGCGCGCGCGGCGGAATCGTCGTTGACGACACGTGCCTCACCGAGGACCCGTCGATTAGTGCCATCGGCGAGGTGGCATGCATCCAGGGCTCGTGGATTGGGCTCGTTGCCCCCGGAAACCTCATGGCGGAGATCGCGGTGGATCGCCTCCTCGGCGGGATGTCCACCTACCCAGGAACCGACACGTCGGCCAAGCTCAAACTGCTCGGCGTCGATGTGGCGAGCTTCGGCGATGCGTTCGCCACCACGCCAGGGGCGCTCGAAATCGTCTTCGCAGACCCGGTGGGGGGCGTGTACAAAAAACTTGTTCTGACGGACGATGCGCGCGTGTTGCTCGGCGGAATTCTCGTGGGAGACGCCTCGGCGTACTCGAGCCTGCGTCCTATGGTCGGCGCGGAGTTGCCAGGCGACCCCTCGGCGTGGCTGCTGCCGGAATCCGCGGGCCCTCGACCGCAACTGGAGTTGCCAGACTCCGCGACGGTCTGCTCGTGCAACAACGTCTCGGCGGGCACGATCCGCGGCTCCGTCACGGAGCACGATTGCCGGGACCTGAGCGCCGTGAAGGCGTGCACGCGGGCGGGGACGTCGTGCGGCTCTTGCGTGCCGCTCGTCAAGAAGATCATGGGCGCCGAGATGGCGAAGGCTGGCCTCACCGTCTCGACGGCGATGTGCGAGCACTTCGCGATGAGCCGTGCGGAGCTGTACCAGTCCGTCACTGTCGCCGGGCTTGAGACCTTCAGCGACATCGTCTCTCGATTCGGAGAGGGAAGCGGCTGCGACATCTGCAAGCCCGTCGTCGCATCGATCCTCGCGAGCCTCTACAACAAGCACGTGCTTGCGGAGGGGCGCGCGGCGCTACAGGACACCAACGACCGAGTGATGGCGAACATGCAGAAGGACGGCACGTACTCGGTGGTGCCGCGCATTCCAGGCGGCGAGATCACGCCAGACAAGCTCATCGTCATCGGCCAGGTCGCCAAGGAGTTCGACCTGTACACCAAGATCACCGGCGGCCAGCGAATCGACCTGTTCGGCGCGCGGCTCGAGCAGCTGCCGGCCATTTGGGCGCGCCTCGTGGACGCGGGCTTCGAGTCTGGGCACGCCTATGGCAAGAGCCTGCGCACCGTGAAGTCCTGCGTCGGGTCCACGTGGTGTCGGTTTGGGGTGCAGGACGCGGTCGGCATGGCGATCACCCTGGAGGAGCGCTACAGGGGACTGCGCAGCCCCCACAAGATCAAGCTCGGCGTTTCCGGCTGCGCGCGTGAGTGCGCCGAGGCGAGGGGTAAGGACGTGGGCGTGATCGCCACCGACAAGGGCTGGAACGTGTACGTGGGGGGCAACGGGGGCTTCGTTCCCAGGCATGCGGAGCTATTCGCCGAGGACCTCTCGGACGACGAACTCATCACCGTGATCGATCGCTATTTGATGTTCTACATCCGTACGGCGGACAGGCTGCAGCGCACCGCGCCGTGGCAGGAGGACTTCGCCGGAGGCCTCGACAGGCTCAAGGAGATCATCCTGGATGACGCGCTGGGCATCTGCGCGGAGTTGGACGCCCACATCGCGAAGCATGTGGGCACCTACGAGGACGAATGGGCCGCAACGCTTAAGGATCCCGAGCGGCTCAAGCAGTTCTCAAGCTTCATCAACGAGCCCGCCACCCCCGATCCGTCTCTCGCCTACGTTGAGGTGCGCGGCCAGCGTCGGCCGGCGACGCCCGAGGAGCGCGCGTCGGGTCCCGTCCTCATTGCCCCGATGAAGTTGGAGGTTCGATCATGACTGCCACCGTCGATAAGGAAATCCTGACGCGGGTGTGCTCCCTCACGGATCTCACTCCCGAACTCGGTGTCGCCGCGCTCGTCGGCGGCGTGCAGGTCGCGTTGTTTCGCCTTGCAGACGACCGCGTTTTCGCCGTCCAGAACCTGTGCCCCTTTTCAGGCGCGTTCGTGATGTCGCGCGGAATCACCGGCTCAAAGGCGGGAGTGCCCACGATCGCCAGCCCCATCTATAAGCAAGTCTTCGCCCTGGAAACTGGGGCGTGCCTGTCGACCATGGACAAGGAGCCGGTGCTGGGGGCGGGGCCCGACTTGGCGACCTACCCCGTGACCGTCAATGATGTGGGAGTGTTCATCAACATTTCGCAAGCGACCTAGCCGTGTTCGTTTCGCTCGACATGCGCGCACGGCGAGTCGTCGTCGTCGGCGCAGGAGTCGTTGGGACCCGCAGGGTCAAGGTGCTCGTCAGCGAGGGCGCCGACGTTGTTGTCGTCTCGCCGCTCGCTGCGCCAGACATCGCGGCGATGGCCTCGCGAGGCGAAATCGAGTGGTGCCAGCACACGGTGCGGCGCTCCGATGTTGACGGCGCGTGGTTCGTGATCGCGGCCACGGACAATCCGGTCGTTAACGCCGATGTGACGAGTTGGTGCGACGAGCAGCGCATCTGGTGCGTCAACGCGGCCGACGCCCAGAAGACCCCTGCCCGGGTCGCGGCACAGTCCACCCACGGTGACCTGGCAATCGGCGTTGTCTCGATGGGTGCCGCCGATCCACTGCGCGCAAGACGCGTGCGAGACGCGTTGGCGCTTTCGGTAGATGCGGGCGAGGTCGACCTTCGCCACGTGCGTGCGAAATCTGGCCGAGTGGTGCTCGTGGGCTCGGGGCCAGGCGCGGATGACCTCATCACAGTGCGGGGAATGAGGGCGCTCGCAGAGGCGCACGTGGTCGTTGCTGATCGGTTGGGCGCAACGGGGCTGCTATCCCATCTGCCCGCGGAGGTCGAGATCATCGACGTTGGGAAGTCGCCTGACAACCACCCCGTTCCTCAGCACGAGATCAACGACCTCCTCGTCGATAGGGCGCGCAAGGGTCTCACTGTGGTGCGGCTCAAGGGCGGTGACCCCTTTCTGTTTGGCAGGGGCGGCGAGGAGATGCACGCGTGCCTCAGGGCAGGCGTCACCGTCGAGATGGTTCCCGGTGTCACGTCGGCGATTGCGGTTCCAGGGCTCGCGGGCATTCCCGTGACCCAGCGAGGGCTCGCGGCCACCGTGGTCATCACTTCGGGGCACGCGGGTCCTGACGACACAGTCAAGGCCGCGCTGGGGAATGGTGCCACGGTGGTGGCCCTCATGGCGGTGGCCTCGCTCAACGAATTCATCGCAGCAGCCGGGGCCGCGGGGGCCGATCCGACTACGCCCGTCGCGATCATCGAGAACGGCTCGACTCCCAACGAACGGGTCACGCGCACCGAGCTGAGGGACGCAAGCCGTATTGCGGACGAAACGGGTGTGAAACCTCCAGCCATTATCGTGATCGGAGAGGTGGCGCGCGCCGGGTTGTTCGTCTCGGACGCGGCCGCGACAGCGCGACCGTAGGGAGGGGTGATGGCCGTTCAAGGTGAGCCCCTGACGGGCTGCGTCATCGTCATCACCGCCGACCGCCGCAAGCGAGAACTCGCCGCCGCGCTCGAGCGCCGGGGCGCCACGATTGCCCATGCGCCCGCTCTGTCCACTATTCCCCACGTCGACGACGCCCAATTGCTCTCCGACACGCGGGGGCTCATCGAGAGGCCGCCGGACGTGGTCGTCGCCACGACGGGCATCGGCTTCAGGGGTTGGATCGAGGCGGCCGATGCCGCGGGGATAGCCGACGAACTCATCGAGGCGATGCGAGGGGCGCGGCTCGTGGCGCGCGGGCCCAAGGCGAGGGGCGCCATCCAGGCGGCCGGGCTCGAGGCCGACTGGGTCGCGGAGTCTGAGACGGCCTCCGAACTGAGGGACTACCTGCTCGCCGAGGGCGTGGCGGGGCTGCGCATAGCGGTTCAACACCACGGCAATGGATCCGATGGCCTCGACGAGGCCTTTCAAGCCGCTGGAGCCGAGGTGCAGAGCCTGCTGGTCTACGGCTGGGGTGCCCCCGCCGACGAAGCTTCTCACTTGGAGTGGCTTGACCGCGCCGCGGCGGGTCAGGCCGATGCGGTCGTCTTTACGTCGGCCCCGGCCGCCGAACTGTGGCTCGAGGGCGCTCGCAAGCAGGGGGTGCTCGACGCGATTGTGCAGAGGACCGTCGACCAGCGCCTGTGCGTGACGGCGGTGGGGCCCGTGACGGCGGCGCCGCTTGAGGCCGCGGGGGTCGTGGTGTCCTATCCGACCCGCTGGAGGCTGGGCGCCCTGATCAGGGAGCTCGTGAAGCACTTCAGCGAAAACACCGTGGGGATCCCTACTCCTGAGGGCCTGCTGGTCATGCGAGCGACGACTGCTGTTTTAGACGGCAAGGTTCTTCCCCTGACACCCACGGGGCTCGAGATACTCAGGGTGCTGGCTGGTGCAGGCGGCAACGTGGTTCCCAGGGAGGACCTTGCCGATCTCTTGCCCGGCGGCCAGGCCTCGAGCCACGGAGTAGACGCCGCGATCAACCGGCTGCGCGAGAACGCGGCGTCGCGCACCTTGGTCCGCACTGTAGTCAAGCGCGGCTACGCATTGGCGGTGAGTGTCACATGACGGGTACTCCGTTGCTTATCGGTTGCGCGCATGGGACCAAGTCGGTCGTGGGCCAGCAGACCATCAAGGATTTGCTCGATGCGGTGCGTGTCGCGCTTCCAGGCGTTGAGGTGCGCGAGGCATACGTCGACGTCCACGGGCCGTTTCTGGCCGATGTCCTCGCCGAGATTCCCGTCGTGGAGGACGGGCTTTCTGCCGTGGTGGTGCCGCTGCTGCTCGCGGGCGGCTATCACGTTTATCACGACATCGCGGAGGCCGTCGCTGACCGGCCCGACGTCGTTGCGGCTCCTGCACTCGGACCCGATGAGCGGCTGACCGCAGTGGTTCTTGATCGGCTCAATGCGGCTCGGGTTCCGCGTGAGTCGACCGTGGTTCTCGCAGCCGCAGGCTCGTCCGATGAGCGCGCGCAGGCCGACACCGCAGCCGCAGCCGAGCTTTTGAGAGGGGCCTGGGAAGGCCCCGTGCGACTCGCCTACGCGGCGGGACACGAACCGTCGGTCGCGGGCGCAGTGCGCGCGGCGCGCAATTACGGCGAGGACGGAACGGTGGCCATCGCGTCGTATCTGCTCGCGCCCGGAGTGTTCCAGGCCCGTCTGAATGAGGCGGGCGCCGACGTGGTGACTCCCGCGCTCGCGCCGCATCCCGGCATCGTCTCGATAGTGATTGACAGGTACAGTTCTTTCACAAATGGCTGACCCGTATATTCGCCAGCGAGTTCTCCCTGGCTTTGGACAGCGCGGTCAGTCCGCGCTCGGGGCGGCACGCGTGGCCGTGGTCGGGGTCGGCGGCCTTGGATGCCCCGCGGCCCTGTATCTCGCCGCCGCGGGCGTGGGTCAGCTGACGTTGATCGATTCGGACTCCGTGGCCGAGAGCAACCTTCATCGCCAGATTCTTTTTGGCCCCGCCCACGTGGGCCGCTCCAAGGCCGATGCCGCGGCGGAGGCACTCGCTGCGATCGCGCCGGGCGTGAGGGTGAAGCCGCTTGCCTTGCGCCTCACAGTGGACAACGCGGCCGAGCTCCTAGGCGGTCACGACGTCATCGTTGACGCCACCGACACCTTTGCCTCGCGGCTTGCGGTCGCCGATGCGGCGGCGGCCTTGGGGCTGCCCGTTGCGTGGGGAGCGGTCCAGGGGTGGTTCGGGCAGGTCACGGTTTTCGACGGCCAGATCGGTCTGCGCGACATCTTTCCCGTCGAGCCGCCTCCCGACTTTGGTGTGTGCGACGCGGGAGGGGTGCTCGGGACTCTGTGCGGCCAGGTGGGCGCCGCGATGGCGACGGAGACCGTCAAACTGCTCACCGGCATCGGCGTGCCTCTCAAGGGCGTGTTGTCTGTGATCGATGCACGTGAAGGGCGCTGGCGTGATCTCGACATACGCCGTGCTGAGGCGGCAGGCGCTGACTCAATTGGGGAGCCCGCGTGAGGACCGCCGACGAGCATGCCGTCGCGGCCCTTGCGCTCGCGCCCGCACCGGTCCCCGTGGAGCTGGATCTCAGGGACGCACTCGGCCACGTGACCGCGCGTCCAGTGGTCGCGCACGTCGATTCGCCGCCGTTCGACAACTCGGCCATGGACGGCTTTGCCGTGCGGTGGGCAGATGTGCGCTTGGCCGCCCTGAACGCCGCGACGGAATCTGCGCCGGTGACGCTCGCGATCATCGGAGAGTCCCGCGCGGGGGTTCCCGCCACGGTGGCGCTCGCGCCGGGTTGCGCCATCCGAATCATGACGGGTGCGCCGATGCCTGACGGTGCCGACACCGTCGTCCCCGTGGAGGCGACCTCGGTGGTCGACGGCGCGGTGGGCATCCGCGAGGTGCGCTCCGAGGGCGCTCATGTGCGCAGGTGCGGCGAGGACGCGCGTCGCGGCGACGAGGTCATCGCCGCAGGGGTCGAGCTCAAGGCGAGGCACCTCGCCGCAGCCGCCGCCGTGGGGGCGGGGCGCGTAACGGTCTACCGGCGGCCGCGCGTCGGCATCCTGTCGACGGGCGACGAGCTCGCCGCCTTGGGGACCGAGCTGCGCGTGGGGCAGATCTACGAGTCGAACTCCTACGTCCTCGACGGCGCCGTGCGCGGGGCGGGAGGGGATCCGGTGCTGCTCGGCCCCGTAGGCGACACGGTCGCCGATGTCCTCGCAGCGATAGCGAGTGCAGACGTCGACCTCATCGTCACCACGGGTGGCGTGAGCGTGGGCGACTACGACGTGGTGAAGGCCGCGCTTGCAGGGGTCGGGGTGGAGTTCATGTCCGTCGCGATGCAGCCTGGAAAGCCCCAAGGCCTGGGCGCCGTCGACGGCACGCCGCTGCTCTGCCTGCCAGGCAATCCTGTCTCGGTTGCGGTGTCCTTCGAGCTCTTTGTGCACCCCGTGATCCGGGCGATGCGCGGGCTCTCCCCGCGGCTGGAGTGGCAGCAAGCGACCGTGGGGGCGGCCTGGACGAGCCCCGCGGGCAGGGAGCAATTCATGCCGATCCGCTTCGAGGCAGACGCCGTGGTGCCCGCCACCTCCGGGGGCGCGGGGTCTCACTTGATGGCGAGGCTCGCGGTGGCCGACGGCCTGGCTCGGGTGCCCGCGGAGACGACCGAGGTGCGCGCTGGCGATAGCCTCAGGGTCAGGAGGTTTGCCGGATGAGCACATTTACCCACCTTGACGACGCGGGGCATGCCCACATGGTTGACGTCACGGAGAAGCAGCCGACGGTGCGCCACGCGGTCGCAGAGGGCTTCGTGGAGTGCGCGCCACACGTGGTCGCCGCGCTGCGAGACGGCTCGGTGCCCAAGGGCGACGTGCTCGCAGTGGCGCGCATCGCGGGCATTGCAGGCGCCAAGAAGACTCCCGACCTGCTGCCGCTCGCGCACGTCATCGGCGTGCACGGCGTCGTGGTTGACCTTGAGGTCACCGACGAGGGCGTGGCAATCCGCGCCAAGGTCAGCACGGCCGACCGCACGGGCGTTGAGATGGAGGCGCTCACCGCGGTGAGCGTGGCCGCGCTCAACGTCATCGACATGGTCAAGGGCCTCGACAAGGCCACGAGCCTGCGCGACGTGCGCCTCATCGCTAAGGACGGCGGCAAGTCCGGGTCGTGGCGCAGGGACGCCGACGCGGCATCGTGAGTCCGTGGGACGCGATCATCGTCGCTGGGGGCGCGGGAACGCGTCTTGGTGGGGCCTCGAAGCCTGACCTCACGGTCGCAGGGCAGACCCTGCTGGAGCGCACGCTTGATGCGGTGTCAGGCACCCGCGGGGTGGTCGTCGTGGGCGGCCCCCGGGTCGAGGGGGTCTCGTGGACGGTCGAGGACCCGCCCGGTTCTGGCCCTGCCGCTGCGGTGGCCGCGGGCGTCGCTTCGCTGGCCGACGGCGCCGCCCTGTGGACAGTCGTGCTTGGCGTTGACACGCCCCTCGCGGCCGACGCGGTCGCGCGCCTGATCGCGGCACGTGACGACGGCAGCGATGGCGCGTGGCTAGTGGACGCCGAGGGGCGCGAGCAGCCGCTGCTGGCCATCTACCGCACGGAAGTGCTCGCGGCGCGGTGCGAAGGCACGCTCGCGAACACATCGTTGCGTAGGCTGACCACAGGGATGGATATGGTCGCGGTGCGCGACGCGGAGGGCCTCTCGCGAGACCTCGATACCTGGGACGATGCACGGTTCTGGAAGGAGCAGCTGGGATGACGGAGAGCACTCTCGACGACTGGGTGGGGGCGTTGGCCGACGCGCTCGGGCTCGACATTGAAGAGGTGGACACGCAGGCTTTGCTCGATGTGGCGCGCGATGCCGCGCATTCGGTGGTGCGCCCCGCCGCGCCGCTCGCGACGTTCCTGGTCGGCTACGCCGCTGGCAAGCGCGGCGCCGCGGGGGACGACATCGCCCTGGAGTGCGAGAAGGCATCGGCGCTCGCCGGGCGGTGGACCGCGTCGTGACTGCGACTGGTTTGGCGACAACGGTGCGACTATTCGCCGCCGCGGCCGAAGCGGTGGGCGGCAACGAGCTCGAGATCGAGGCGGCGTCTGTGGGTGCGCTGCGGGCGGCGCTCGGGTCGCGCGGCGAGAGTGCGCCGAGCGTGATCGCCCAGTGCGCCGTGCTGCGTGCGGGCGTCAGGCTCGACGACGACGTGGCGCTGGTGCCAGGCGACAAGGTCGACGTGCTGCCGCCATTCGCAGGCGGCTAGCCACTAGGGCGTGCGAACTACGGAGCGGCCGTGACCGCGAGCACGCCCTTGGCGCCCTTCTCGGCCAGGCTCATCTGGTGGTTGACGATCGCGTAGTGACCCGGCTCCGGCGGCACAAACTCGACGAACCCGCCCTGGGCCGCGAGCAGCGGCAGCACCTGCGCGCCCGTCACGCCCTGTGTGATCCCGTCCGTGGACTGGCCGCGATAGACCGAGTACACGCCCTCGCTCCACACTGTGTCGAACTGGGTGCCCACCACGTGGAAGGACAGGTCCGCGTTCGGCCCCGCGTCCATCACCCAGATGCGCACGCGCTCGCCCGCCGTGGCCGTGAGGGGGTGCGCCGCGTACTGGAACGCGCGGCCGTTGAACGCCACCACGTCGGGCGCCATCGCGAAGGCCTTCGCGGCCGACGCCGGCCCTCCTTGCGCTCCCAGGTACAGCTCGGACTGGATGAGGACGAATTGGCGATCCACCGGTTCCAGGCCGTCCGGCTCGATCACCACGGCGCCGAACATGCCGTTCGCGATGTGCTGCGTCATGGGCACGGTGCCGCAGTGATACATCCAGATGCCCGCGCGGCCCGCGGTGAACTCGTAGACGAGCGACTCGCCAGGCTCGATGGTGCGCATCGGCTCGTCGGGCGCGAGCTCGCCCGCGTGGAAGTCGATCGAGTGGCCCATCGAGCCCGCGTTGACCAGCGTGATGCGGAACGTATCGCCGATGCGCCCGTGCAGCGTGGGGCCAGGCGACGTGCCGTTGTAGGTCCAGATGGCTCGGGTCACGCCGTCGGCCACCTCCTCCGTGGACTCCGTGACGGTGAACGTGTACTCGTGCACGGTCTCGTCGGTGAGGGGAGGGAGCTCGGCGGGGGTGGCGGGCGTGGACTCGGCGGCGGCCATGAGCTGGGCCATGGTGGGTGCCGCGACATCGGAGGCGCCCGACGGGTCGCCGTGGTTCATGCCTGGCAACGCGACCGAACCGGCCGACGCATCGGCCGCAGGGGACGCGGCGCCCACCGCGACGATGGTCAGCTCCATGCCCATCGCGCGATGCCCTGCGAGGGAGCACCAGCCCTGCGTGTCCTGGCTGATGATTCCCGCGTCGAGCACCGCCTGCTCGCCAGGTGCGATCGCGGGTGTCTTGGCGCCGCTCGCGAGGACTAGGTCGTGACGCTGGTCGCCCGTGTTGGTGAACGTGATGACCAGCTGGTCGCCAGCGGGGACCTCGATCGTGCTTGGCGTGAAGGACATCCCGTGCACACCGACCGTGACCTCGGTGGTGTGGCCCGTGGGGGCAGCGTCCATTCCAGGACCCGCGGCGGTTGCGCCGGTGCCGGCGGCCGTCGTGCTCGAGGGCGAGGGGTCCGCGAGCACCATCGCGCCCAGCGTCAGCACCGCGACCCCGAACAGCGCGATGAGGGCCTGTGCGCGCCTGGGGATTGCGGGCGTGGGTGTGAGCGGCGCGCCCTCGACGCGGGTGGGGGTGCCAGGGCCAGGCGCGCCGGGTCCAACAGGCAGGGTCGGCGTAGTCACAGCAGGCTCCTGGCGTCGGTCTCGGGGCTCTTGGGCGCGTCGGATCCCGAAGCGACCACGAGCGGCATGGCGAGCGGCACGGCCCCACCCGGCGCGCGACGCGCCTTGGCCTGGCGCGCTCCAGCCACTCCCATGAGCACGATGTCGGCGGCGAAGGTCGCGGCGACGATGGCCCACCAGGCCCACCGAGCGTCGGCGCCGATGCCGGTGGTGACGGTGAGCAGCACCAGGCTCGCCAACCGGGCGGTGAGGCGCAGGGTCGACGCTTTCTCGAGCGTGGCGATGCCGAGCCGCACCGTCGCCGGACCGCCGCCCACCACCACGGGTAGCAAGTACGTCAACGCGCCCACAAAGATCTGGGCGGGTCCCGCGACGCCGATGAGCGGGATCCACTGCATGACCGCGTCACGTGCCGCGCTCGCGTCGGGCGCCCTGGCGATGAGGACCGCCACGAGCACCAGGCTCGCGCCCGTCCACGCGATGCCACCCACGAGCGTCCATCCCGCGTGCTCTCGTGCGCCCTTGGTCAGGGCCACGCGCGCGAACGGCAGGCCGATCCACACGGCGAGGCCAAGCGCGTAGGCCGCCAGGAATGCGCCCGCCACGGCCATCCAGCCCAGGGCGGCCGCGGTGCCCGCCGCGGTCACTGCCGCCGCGAGCCAGGGGAGGCCGCGTACGGCGGTGGCGGAGGCGTCGGCCTCCATGCGGGTGCGCAGCACGGTGGGGCCCAGCGTGACGAGCGTGCCGGCGATGGTGAGGCCAAGCCAGCCGCCCACCATGATGATGGCGTGGGCGAGCGTCAGGCCGTCATCGGCGTCAAGAAGCCAGGCGGGCGCGTCGGCGTCCAGGAGCGCGACGGTGAGGAAGCCCGCGATGGTGCAGCCGACCACGAACAGCGCGGACGCGGCCACGTAGAAGCGCAGCAGGGGAGCGTGGCGCGAGCCGAGAGCGTGCTTGGTGGCGATCACGATGGCCAGGCCGTGCCATGCGACCACGGCGCCCACGGCTGCGGCGAAGGCGATTACAAGCAAGGGCGCGCCCGACCACATGGCCGCGATGAGGCCGATGAGCGAGGCGTTGAAGGCGAGCGAGCGGATCACGGCGTCGCGGCCGGAGCGTCGGTCGTTGGGGGGCAGGTGCAGCAGACCGCGCGCGAAGTACCAGCTCCATTGCAGGATGCCGTTGGTCAGCACGCCCAGGGTGACCAGGTGGATGGTGGTCCACCACGTGTGTGGCAGGGCGCTGCGGGTGGCGATCGCGGTGACGGCGCCCGCGAGGGCGAGCAGCATCCACACGGTGGTGAGGCGGTCGGTGCGGGGGCGGCGCGTGCTCTTTGCGCGCATGGTCCCTCCGTCCCGGTTGATTTACGAGGATAACGCTACTCTTTAATCATGATGCTGGATGAGGACGCACGTCCCGGCGCCGAGCGCGTGCTCGCCGCGGTGCGCGACGCGGCTGCCGGCACGACCGCGGGTGAGCTTGCCGCGCTGCTCGGCCTGCACGTGACAACGGTGCGGTTTCATCTGGAGCGGTTGGCGGCCGACGGACGGGTGGCAGGCGCTGCTGTGCCCACCGGCGGGCGGGGCAGGCCGCATGTGGTGTTCAGGGCCGTACGGGTGCCCGACGCTCGGGCGGGGATGCTCGCGGCGCTCGCCGAGGCTGCGGCGGGCGACGGGCCGGTTGCTGAGCGGGCGCAACGCGCTGGGGAGCGGTGGGCCGCTGGTCTTGAGTTTGGCGACGTTGGTGTGGTCGATGCGCTCGCGGACGTGTTCGCGCAGTTGGGCTTTGCACCCGAGCGCGCGGAGGGCGGGCTCGCGCTGCGGGCGTGCCCATTCCTGGACGACGCTCGCCGTCACCCCGAGGTGGTGTGCGGGGTGCACCGGGGGTTGGCGATGGGCGTCGCGCGGAGGGCTGGTGGCGAGGTGGAACTCAGGCCGTTTCAGGGGGATGTCTGCGTGCTTGCGACTGCGTAGCGCCCACGGGCGCAACACAACTGGCCAGCCCCGGCTGCGCGCCGTTGCACCCTCATCGCGCACCGCTCGCCGCGTGACTAGCCTCTGTCGCCTGTCGGCGCCCAAGACCCGCTGCGAAAGATGTCACGCAAGGGTGCGCCTCGCCCGGGCGCAATCAGGAACGGTCGAGTTCCCGAGGACGCACTACCCGTTTTCGATTTCTTCGATTAGAGTTGAGGCATGGCCGTACCTGCAACTGTTCCCGTGACGTTCGCGACCCCCGACGAGTCGGAGGCTCTCGCGTCGGTCTCGCGCATCCTTCACGGCC
>Ga0209100_1000118_pt1 | contig 96040 bp, 89 predicted proteins | sample lystaG_FD_185480 | JGI IMG/M metagenome (GOLD analysis project Ga0209100, IMG submission 185480) | Glacier valley bacterial and archeal communities from Borup Fiord, Nunavut, Canada, to study Microbial Dark Matter (Phase II) -... | ecosystem: Environmental > Aquatic > Freshwater > Ice > Glacier ...
CCGGCAAGAAAGCTGTCGTCGCCGGTGTATTCGGTATATGCGCACTGAATGAATCCGCGCACATCGATGGAGTCGGTCCACGGTCCGAGGGGGAATGAACGCCAGGCATCGATCTGCTGGACAGTTGCTTCGGAGGTTGTGGTGGTGCCGTCTGCCGCGATTGTCATCTCGGTAAACCTTCCTACATGGGGAAAGGCGCTGTAGCGCCAGTACTCTAAACGTATGCCCCCAGGGGCTTTCGTCTATGGGACCTTTGCCCCCGAGGTACCGGGTTTGGGCAACCCGGTCAAGTCGCCTCGCAGGCGTCGTACGGCTACAGTGACTGCCATGTCCAGACCGTTGGCGAATACGCCAAGCCGCAGGGTCGAGACTCTGCCCAGAGTACGGCATTCCTCCGCGCGCACCGTGGCCATTTCGCTCACAGCCGCGCTTGCGCTGACCGCTTGCGGACTGACTGGCGGCCCCGATCCGAGCGCCTCTGCAGAAGCCACCACGATGCCTGCGGACGCCACCGTCATCACTATGGCCGTGTGGGGAGGCTTTGGGCTTGACGATCTGATCGCCCAATACGAGGCCGAACACCCCAATGTGATCATCGAGCTGCAGACCGGCGACTACAACCCGCTACACGATGAACTGCAGCGCAGCCTGGTCTCGGGCCACGGGGCCCCCACGATCGCCGCCATAGGAGAGGACTACATCGCGAAGTTTGCGACGCAACCCGACCAGTTTGTGGACCTCGGCGCTGTGGGCGCAAGCGACTATGAGAGCGCTTATTTGCCGTGGAAGTGGGCTGAGGGCGAGGGTACGGACGGATCGATCATCGGCGTAGGGGCCGATGTCGCCGGGCTGGCATTGTGCTACCGGAGCGATCTGTTCGCCGCGGCCGGACTTCCCACGGACAGGCTTGCAGTGTCGGGGGCGATGAACGACACGTGGGACGGGTTCCTCGCGCTTGGCAAGCAATACACGGAATCGACCGACGGCGACGCCTTCATGGACGATGCGACCACCCTTGTGAGCCCCGTGCGCGACCAGATGGCCAGGTCCTTCTACGGCACGGATGGGGTGCTCGATGCGGAGGCCTCCAAGCCGGCCTTCGATGTGGCCCTCGACGCGATCGACTCGGGTATCTCGGCGGGCATCCCCCAATTCACCGATGCCTGGGACAAGGGCCTCAGTGATGGAGCCTTCGCCGTGACCCTCTGTCCCGTATGGGGCATGGGCTACATGCAGGGCGTCGTGAGCCAGTCCAATTACGAGCCCCAGTGGGACATCGCCGACATCCCCGGTTCGGGAGGGTCCAGGGGCGGATCGTTCTATACGATTCCCGCACAGGCGAGCCCCGAGCAGAGGGCGGTCGCGTGGGAGTTCCTCAGGTGGCTCATCCAACCCGAGCAGCAGCTTCAGATCTTCCAGGCGACCGGCTCCTTGCCGTCGCAGCCGGCGCTGTATTCCGATGCAAGCGTCCAGAGCTACAGCCTCCCGTTCTTCAACGATGCACCCGTGGGGCCCATCCTCGCCAAGGCCGTTGAGGAGCTCCCGGCGAAGCAGTCGTATAACGCCAAGGACGGCGTGATCGAGGTAACCGTCGAGCAAGTGCTGAGCGAAGTTAAGGCTGGCACTGTCGCGAGCGCCGATGCGTGGGCCGTTGCCCTCGAGGCGGCCAAGCTGGCCGACGCGTCCAACGGCTCAACCGTGCCCTCGCCGAGCGTCAGTCCCAGCCCCAGCTCCTAGAGCGCGCTGGGCGCAGAACGCGCAGCGGTCAGGAAGCACAGCGGTCAGGAAGCACAGCGGTCAGGACGCCCGCGCATGCCCCGTCGCCGTGATCGTGATGCCGTCCGCAAAGGGCATGAGTGCTTCGCACCCGCCTCTCTCGTTCGCCTTCGACGCAAAGGCGCGGATGCAGTTTGCGGCTCAACACGCGGGCCGTTGTCGGTTGTGACGTGCAAAAAAACCACCCACCGCCTCACTCCGCGCTTCCGCAAACGCGCAGGCGAAGACGAAGACGAAGACGAAGGCTAAGGCGAAGGCGAAGGCGGCCGATGCCATAGCGCCTTCGGCTCCAGATGGGTGACACCGTGGTTCCGCAACTAATGGGGCCAAGACAATTCATTGCCTCGGCCCCATCAGGTGGTCAAAATGCGGGACGCTGCAGAGATGCCGGGCCTCTCGCCAAACGCAGGAGCAAGAAACTCTCGCGAACTCTACGTCCTACTCGGATCACGGCCAGTAAGACGTCTCCGTGTACTTAATGCAGTAGGTGGCCCAGGCCATGGAACCCCACGGATTGGAAATTGGGGGGCTCGTGCAATAAGAAACATTGCGCTTCGAGGTCGTCTTTGTTGTGCACAACGTTCCGAAACTATAGTGGAAGCAACTCGTGCTTGATGAGATGACAATCCAGGCGGGTGTAGCCGCCGATGCGGGCCCAGATACAGCGACTACCGCACCCAAACTTAGAGATAACGCCGCTAGGCTTGTCATCAACTTGCGTTTTACGTGCATCATTTCCCTCCTCGTTCGCCGGTACTCATGACGACGAAACGTGCACTGCTATTTGCGGTACAACCTGAGGCTATCGCTGATGACTTACGGCTGCAACAGGAAGGAGAAAAACGTGATAGAGGTAGTGCGAAGATCCGACTTCTTTCAATGGCTCCCCGTTCAATGGCATTTGAAATATTCGACGCGCCAAGCCCATGGCCCAATGGTGTTGGCCGCAGCGGCATCTGGCCGGCCGTGATGGCCACGGGTGAGGCAGCGCTCGGCGACTGCGCCGTGGGCTCATGGGCAAGTCGGTCAGGTCGTCAATGGCCAAGGTCTTGGTTGCTCGCTGCAACACCCGTCCACGGTCATTGATACACACTTCATCGATCGCGAGGGCGCGCATGCGTGGTAGGTGGCCGTCGAGGCCGCCAAGCGGGTCGACGAAGCAAAAAGCGCCCCGGCATAACCCGCCCCCTAGGTCGACCCCACGCAATGACGACGGCCGACAAGCACAGCGGTCAGGACGCCCGCGCATGCCCCGTCGCCGTGATCGTGATGCCGTCCGCAAAGGGCATGAGTGCCTCCAGCCCAAACATCGGGTACACCGTGATCTCGATCGTGACGCGCGCGGTCATCGCGTCGGGCGCATCAACGGATACGATCTGCACGCCGTCGAGGCTGCCACTCCCGCGTGGTGTGAGGTGCGCCACGACCGCGTCGGACATGCGCGACCGCGCGAGACTCACGGGGCCAGTTCCTGCTGTCTCTCCGTAGTAGCCGTCGCTCGAGACTGCGTCCGAGGCATCCGTAGCAAGCTCGTCCGCTAGGTCGGCCAGTCGCATGCGCGTGAGGTGAACTGACGTTGCCGCAGAGACCACCAATATCAAGACGATCGCGATCACGGCAAAGCCGAGGGTCAAGATGCCAATGGTGCCTTCATCTCGGCGGTGCGCTGACCTCCACAGCGCTTGGGTCCACCTCACTGGTCGCTCACCACCGAATCGACCGGCGCGCGCGCCGAGGCGGCGACGTCCACAGTGAGCGGAACGGCTCCGCTCACGAACCCCGGTATGCCTGGCAACGCCACCGTCACCGTGACGCGCGCGTCGATGTTGCCGCCCGGATCGAAGCACCGTCCGTCGCACGTCAACTCGAGCGTGGCGTCATCATCGGAGAACCCGAAGTCGTCGGCCACCACCGCGACTCCCGCGTTGGCTCGCCTGCTCGCGGCCTCCATCGCCGATGCAGACGCCGCACCGCTTTCGACCGCCCCCACGCCCACGACCACTGTCGTACGCGCGGCCTCGTGAGCGGCCGCCTCCGCCGCGAAGGCTCCCGCCTGGATGCGCGCGAGCGTCACCACGAGATAGACGAGCGGAATGAGCATCAGCAGCGACAAGGCAATGAACTCGACCATCGCCGAACCCTCGTCATCCAGTTGACGGTCACGGCGCATGCGCCACTTTGCCAAGTCAGCCACGATCCCCCTCCTTGAAAGCGCGGGCCGAGACCTCAAGGTCTCCCGTGCCCCACAACCCCACGAGCGGAACCGGCGCCGTGACCACCACGTGAACGGCTGGAGCACCGTCGATGGTGATGTCTTCGGCCGACACCCCGGGAGACATTCCCCCGAGTGACTCCCCGAGAAGCCAGGACGTGCGGTCGACGCCATCCTGGAGACCCCGATCGCGAGTGGCCGCGAGGCGCGCACCTTCCGACGCCGCGGACACCATCATGTTGCGCACATGGAGAGTCAGGGCCAACTGAATCACCCCCAGGGCGAGCACCACGACGAGAATCGACACCAGGACGAACTCGACGAGCGCACTCCCCTCATCTCTCGCGCGCCTATCCTCCGGTGACACCGTCAATTGCCGTCGTAAAGAGTTCGTTGAATTTGGGCCCTGCGATGGCCCATAGGCCCGCAACGAGTCCGGCGGTCATCAAAGTGATGAGCACCCAACCAGGCACGTCTCCCCTGTCATCTCGCTCCCTACTCGACAGCCATTCCCATTTACGCATGTTGTTTCCTTCCCCCTCGGCCCGCGTTGTTACAGGCCAAGTCGAATAGTGGTGAGGCCAGGGAATACCGCAAAGATCACGGTCACAGGAAGAATGAGGAATACAACGGGAACCATCATGGCGATTTCCCGCTTTCCTCCTTCCTCCATGAGCGCGCGCTGGCCAGCGTCGCGCACGTCTTGTGCCTGGGATCGCAATACCTCGGCGAGCGGTGTTCCCAGTTCCACCGCAGTCGCCACCCCGTCCGCAAAGCGCCTCAGCGCGAGCACCCCGGTGCGGTCGGCGAGCTGAGTGAGCGCATGTGAAAGCGGCGCACCCGATCGCGTCGCGCCCAACGTCAGTCGAAGTTCTTCGGCCACCACGCCCCGCGTCGTCCGTGCGACCCTCTCAAGCGCACCGAGAGCGCCCTCGCCCGCACCTACGGACAGCGCAAGGAGCTCGGCAACCGTGGGGAGCTCGGCCACGATCCGGGCCTCGCGCCTCGACACGGCGAGAGCCAGCGCGTAGTCCCTCGAGACCACCCCGCTCACCCCTGCGACACCCACAAGAACAAGCAGTGCCACGGGTGAGGGGTGACGAGAAGCAGCGAGGGCGAGCGCAAGAAGCGCTCCCGCCACTAGTCCGGCCAAGCCCCACACGACCTGTTGAGCGCGATACTGCTCAACCGTGGTCGTCGACCCCGCGCGGGCCAGTCGCCCACGCAATTCAGTTGTTGGGGAACCCCAGCGTTCCACCCAACGCACGCCGTCACGAACGACGGGCGCCAATAGCCGTTCGAGGGTCGGAAACGGCGTGACAGGCTCCTGCCTCCGTCGAAACTCCTCGGCTGTCGACGCTCTGACATGCGGAGCGATCCTGTCGACGAGCCTCGGGACTCTCGCGTTCGTCCATCCGGCAACCAACGCCAGACCTACGCCAAGCATGACCCCAAGGCCCACGATTCCTGCGGTCATCGGAGCACCCTGCTCTCTTCAGGGAGCCGCCCGATCCGCACCATGAGCCGGTAGGCGAGAACGGTGCTCAATCCCCCGACGACGAGGATGGTGACGCCAGAGGCAGTGTTGTACGCCGCAGCATTGGCGGGACGTGTCGAGAGAAGTGCCAGCACCACCCACGGCGCGGCCACCGCGAGTTTCGCTGCATTCGAAGTCCAGCTTTGACGAGCCTCGAGCTCACCCCTGGTGCGCGCGTCGTCCCTCAGGAACTGGCTCAAAGTCCGCAAGAGCCGACCGACATCGGTGCCGCCCACGTCCCGCGTTATCCGCAATGCCTCAACGATGCGGTCTGCGATGGGATCCGCGAGCCGCGCCTTGAGCGCATCGAGGCAGTCTCCAAACCGGCCAGACGCCCTGAAGTCTTCGGCAAAGGCCGTGAACGGTTCGCGCACTTGTTCCGGCCCACGTTCGCCGAGTTGGCCGAGCGCCTCCGACAACGACAGGCCTGCACGGATGCCGGACGCCAATTGATCGACAGCCTCGGGCCAGACGTCGCGCATCGACAACTGCCGCTTCGCAGCTCGCATGCCAACGAGCGCGAATGGTCCCCGTGCTGCAATGACCCCGAACGCCGCTCCAATCACTGGCGACCCCGAGCCTCCCCCTGCGAACAGAGCGACGAGGGCCCCGACCGTGACGGAAGTCGCAACGAGCGCCCATGGAGTCACACCGGGTGCCCCCGCCCGGATCAGTTGGTCTTGTGTGCGCTCGTACCACCCGCCTCGAGCGCGTTCGGTCGGCACGCCGGGCGCCCAAAATGCCATCCACACCAAGAACAGGCCCGCGCCGAGCGCTAGCCCAAACACCGCGCTCATGGCTGCCTCGCCAGCAGGACCGAGAGTCGATAGCCCGCGCGCTCAAATCGCTCCTCTTCGGACGGGAATCCGTCACCGCGCACGAGATCGTCCCCCACCCTGTGAAAGAGGTTGCTCACCTCGATCGTGCCCTGCTCAACGCGCCCCGAGACCCCTACGATCTCCCGCACACGACGCCTTCCGCGCGAATCGAGGTGCAGATGCACCACCACATCGATGGCCGACGCCACGGTAGGGACAACAAAACGATCGGAGACGTTTTCCCCGGCAAGCAACGGTAGCGTGCACATTTTGGTGATCGCATCCCGGGCCGAGTTGGCGTGGATGGTGCACATGCCTGGCACGCCCGCATTGAGCGCCACGAGCATGTCGAGGGCCTCGGCCTCACGCACCTCGCCGATGATGATCCGATCGGGACGCATGCGTAGCGCCTCCTTGACCAGGCGCCGCAGCGGGATTTCTCCTGTGCCCTCGAGGGAGGGCTGCCTGCATTGCAGGCCTACGACATCACGCAGCGGGATCTTGAGCTCGAAGACCTCCTCGCACGTGATCACTCTCTCTCGTGCGGGAATGCAGCCCGAAAGTGCATTGAGGAATGTCGTTTTTCCAGCCTGGGTGCCCCCAGCGACCAGCACGTTGAGCCCCGACGCCACCGCGGCAGCGAGGAAGTCTGCGGCCTGCTGGGGGAGCGACCCGAGCGCCACCAGGTCCTGAATATGGTTGGCGCGAGTCACGTACTTGCGGATGTTGACTGACCAGTGTTCGCGTGTCACGTCGGGGATGACCGCATGGAGCCTCTCGCCGCCGGGGAGTGACGCGTCGACAAACGGGCTCGACACGTCAAGCCGCCGTCCGGAGAGCTTGAGCATCTGCTCCACGAGGTCGCGCACCTGCGCCGCGGTGAGGATCGTGGACGTGAGCTCCGATGCGCCGCGCCTGGCCACGTAGACCTGCGCAGGAGAATTGATCCAGATCTCCTCGATCTCTGGATCATCCAAATAGGCCTGCAGAGGGCCCAGCCCTGCGACGTTGTCGAGCACGGACTTGGCGACGGAGTGCTTGTCCTCATACGGCGCCACGGACCCCGAGAGCGCCCTCTGCTCCCACGAGGCGAGGGCATCGTCCACCAGGCGGCGCACGGCCTCCACATCACGCACCGGGTCAACCCCCCGCTTGCGGATGAGCTCCCTTACCTGCGATTCAATCGCGGTGGCCGCCTCAAGACTCATGTTCAGGAGACTAGAGGGTCAGGCCACTTCTCGCCTGGGGAGTTGTGGACAACCGCGTCACAATCACAATCCCTGGACATGCTTGCGGCGTCCGCCTCGGGCGAGGCAGACGCCGCAGCATGGTCACCACCGGCACGTTGGGCAGAACGGCCGGCGGAGGGACTACTTCAGCCCAAAGAGCTGAGGCAGGTCGGCTAAAGCTGGAAGGGAGCCGACGATCAAGTAGTTGGTGAGCACGATCACTGCGATCGCGCTCAGGGTGGTGGCGTAGAGCTCACGCTTGGCACCTGCCACGTGATCCACCACCGAACGGGTGAGGAGCGCCGCCGCGAGTCCTGGGAGGACCAGTGCGAGGACTGCGGCGCCAATCAGCGAGGTCGTCACGCCGCTCTCGGCGCCGGCAATCACGACAAAGATGGCTGCCGTCGAAAGCGTCAGGAGTGCGCCAAAACTTGCAAACTCGATAAGCGCCTTGCGCTCAGTGGTGCGGTGCTTGCGCATGTCCGACTCGACGCGCCATCCGACCGAGTATGCGAAGGTGCCTGCTCCGAAGGTGACGGTCAGGGCCGCCATGAGAATGAGAGCGAATGTCGCTGAGCTCGCGGTGTAACCCGATTGGCCCTGCATGGCCAACTGAGTGGCGGGGGGAGCAAGAAAGGCGAATGAAACACCGTAGATGACGACGTAGCTGATCGCTGTGGCCCATACTCGCGTGGCGAGCGGCTGAGTGACCGAAAGTGCGATGGGGGCGGCCATGAGAGTTTTTCCCTTCCGTGGGATAAGAAATATCTTCCGTGCTGCCCGATGCCTCAACGATGGCACCAACCGGCCATCCGCACGTGGAAAAGGGCGCCGGAAAGGGCGAAAACAAGGCATTGTGGAAAGCCTCACACGGGCGCAGTTATGTCCCTTTTGCCCGCCCCCAAAGGGGGCATACGCGGCAAACCGCTGCTCACCGCCCGTGTAAGTGAGCCTCGCACTAGGACCCCCCGAGGCCCGCCTCGGGCGCCGATTTGGCAACGTGGCCTTTGTCACTCATGCCTCACAATGGACTCATGTGCGGCAGATATGCGGACTTCCTCTCGGACCAGGAGCTGGCCGACGCGTTTTCGATCGCAATGGCGGCCGATGACGACAGGCTCCTGCCCCCGTCATTCAATGTGGCGCCGACGCAGTTGGTGCGAGTAGTGCGACCCTCGGACGCGGGGCTCACGCTCGACGTGGCCGCGTGGGGCCTCGTGCCGTCGTGGGCCAAGGACCCGTCGATCGGCTCGCGCATGATCAATGCGCGCCTTGAAACGGTGGCCGAGAAACCGTCGTTCCGGACGGCGTTCGCCAAGCGCCGGTGCATCGTCCCCGCGAGCGGCTATTACGAATGGCAGACGGGCCCCGACGGCAAGCGGCCCCTCTACATCCACGCCGCGGACGACGCCCCACTCGCGTTCGCTGGCCTCGTCGAGGCGTGGCGCCGCTCACCCGACGACGACTGGCTCATCACGTGTGCGATCGTCACGACGGCCGCGCGCGGAGACATGGCAGAGATCCACGATCGCCAACCGGTGATGATGCGTCCCGACGCGTGGACCGCATGGCTCGACACCTCGTCGACCAAGGACGACCTCTTTGCGGCCGCCGAGGCCGACGCCCCCGAACTCGCGTGGCATGAGGTGGGCAAGGCCGTGGGAAACGTGCGCAATAACTCGCAGGAGCTCACTCAGCCGGTCTAGAGGTTCCTGACCCCGATGCTCGCAACGAACACGAGGGTGAGGCCCACGGGGACGGCGGCAAGCACCCACGAGGCGATCCTGATCCACGCGTGGCGCATCGTGAGCGGCATGAGCAGGTGGGTCCCCAGCGCCGCGAGGCCCGCTGGCATCACAAACGCGAGCGCGAGGGCCGCGACCGCGATGTTTTGCACCGCCAGCACCAGGCTGGCAGCGAGCGCCCCCACCATCATCCCCACCCCAAGATGGGCGACGGACGCCCACCATCGGGGCCACTCATACGTATATCGCTCCGTCAGCCTCCCCACGGTGTGCACCGCGACCGGCAGGCCGACGACCACGAAGAATGCGCCCGCTACCAGAAAAGTCGCGAAGTAGGCGAGGTCGGCCCAACCATCGCTCGCGTCTGCCGCAGGCACCTTCAACGCAAGCAACACACCCGCGGGGTACGCCACGGCAAACAGGGCCTCAGCGAGCCCCAGCGCGATCCACGTGCGCCTCGTCAGGCCGCTCGTTGTCACGTCGCTCGTTGTCACGTCGCTCATTGCTGCGGGGCCGCGCGCAGGCGCACATCGCCCGCCGTCACCACGACAGTCTCGCCTGCGGCAGTGCGCACAGTCAGCGAACCGTCCGAGCCGATACTCTCGGCCACACCGGTGACCAGCGGCGCTCCCGTGCGCTCGACCACCACCTGGCGGCCAAGCGTGCAGGTGGCCTTCGTCACCTCGGCGACAAAGCCGTCGGGGTCGGCCTCCGCCCTCCCGATTTCCAGCGCGACCTGCCGGGACAGCGCATCGAGGAGCACCGGCCTATCCAGGCGCTTCGCACCCACCGTGGCCATCGACGCGGCATGCGGTACGGGAAGCTCGGATTGCGCCTGGGAGACATTGACGCCGATGCCCGCTACGACGGCATCGTCGTAGACCTCGCACAGGATTCCCGCGATCTTTCGCAACGGACCCCAGCCCGCGATATCGCCCGCATCCTCACCATCTGAGTCGCAGGCCACCACCACATCGTTTGGCCACTTGAGGCTTGCCTCGATGCCCTCGGCACGCATCGTCTTCACGGCGGCGAGGCCGATCACGAGCGGCACGAGTCCCCACCGTTCGCGCGGCAGGTGCGGCCGCAACACGTAACTCACCGTGAGAGCGGCACCCTGCGGCGTGAGCCAGTCGCGGCCCGCGCGTCCCCTGCCAGCCGTTTGGTGGTCGGTTACGAGAGCGCTCATATGCGGCCAGGACGCCGAGTCGTCGGCAAGCGCGGCAAGGAGTTCGCCATTGGTGGACGGCGAGGCCTTGGTGACCGAAAGCACCGCAAGCGCGGCATTCTCTCCGGCAAGCGACGCGAGCGCGGCGGTCGTCAGGGGCGCGCGCGAGGCCTTCACGGACCGCGAGAAGGCGCTGGCTGCCCCATCGGCGTCAAAGGTGTCCATGGGGCTAGGCTACGGCGAACCGGCCTAAAGAATCGCCCTCAGTTCGCTCGAGACCGCGCCAAGCACTGCCTCGCGTGCGTCGTATGCCGTCCGCGCGGACCGTGCGAGGTGCGCAAGGCGCTGACATTGCGCGAACGAGTGCAGCGAGAGCGAGAACCTGACCATCGGCACCTTGGACGGCGCCATCGACAGGCTCGACACCCCCAGCCCTGCGAGCACGAGTGCGAGCAATGGGTCTCCCCCTGCCTCGCCGCACACACCCATGGGCTTTCCGGTCCTTTCGGCGCCGTGACACGCCGCTGCGACCACGTCAAGAAGTGCGGGCTGCCACGGATCGAGCAATTCCGATAGCTCGCCCTGCATGCGGTCGGCCGCCATCGTGTACTGCGCGAGGTCATTCGTGCCGAGAGAGCCGAAGTCGACCTCCTCGAGAACGTGCTCCGAGCGCAGCGCGGCGCCAGGGACCTCGATCATCACGCCCACCGACTTCAGCCCGTTCTCCCGCACGCGACGCGCGAACCACGCGGCCTCGTCCACCAGGGCGACCATCGGGGCCATCACCTTGACCTCCGCGCCCGTCTCGCTTGCGGCGATCGACAGTGCCTCGAGCTGAGCGTCGAGCAGGTCTGGACGTTCCGCCGAGAGACGTATCCCCCTGCGACCCAACGCCGGGTTCTCCTCGGCGCCAAGGTCGGCGAACGCGAGAGGCTTATCGGCGCCCGCGTCGAGCGTCCTCACCACGACGCGTCGGCCCTCGAAGGGCGCGAAGACCTGGCGATAGATCTCCGTCTGCTCTTCGACCGTCGGAGCCGTCGAGGCGCTGAGGAAGAGAAATTCGGTGCGGAAAAGGCCCACACCTTCGACATCCGCCGCACCTGCGGCCACGGCGTCTTCGATGCCACCGATGTTGGCGAGCAAGGCGACGCGCTTTCCGTCTTGGGTCATCCCTGGGCCTGTGCTTTGGGCGAGCGCGGATTCTCGGCGGGAGGCGCGCTGCTTGAGCCTGGACACGAGTTCGCCAGACGGATCGATGTGGACCTGACCCGTCTCGCCGTCGACCAATATCTGAGTGCCCTCGGGGATGTCCGTAGCCCCCGCAACCTTGACCGCGGCGGGGATTCCCATTTGTGCCGCGAGGATCGCGGTGTGACTGGTTCGCCCACCGTGCTCGGTGACGATGCCGATGACCTTGGAACGGTCAAGCGTCGCGGTCTCCGACGGCGCCAGGTCGAGCGCGACAAGGATGCACTCGGCTGCGAGCTCTGGGATACCGGGGGACGGAACCCCAAGGACGAACGCAATCGCACGGTCTCCCACATCACGCAGATCCGTCGCACGCTCGGCGAAGTATCCGCCGAGTGCCAGGAACTGGTCGATGTACTCCTGGGTCGCAGCGTCAATTGCGTTGGCAGGCCCTCTGCCCGCCCCCGCGTGCGCTATTGCGCCATCGAGAAGGCCAGGGTCCCTCGCGAGCATCGCCGTGGCGGCGAGGATCTCGGCAGCGTTGTCACTCGCGAGGCCCGCGCGCCGCTCAATCTCGACGGCGACGGCCTCGAGCGCCGCCTTGATGACGGGCGCGGCCTCAGCCTGTTCAAGTACCTTCTCGTCGGCCGGGGGGCGCACGGCCGCACCCACCTGCACTACAGGGGCATACGCCGAGCCTGGACTGACGCCGATGCCCTGAACCACGCTGTCCATGACGGCTCTACTTCTCTGCGTCGAGGTCGCGCTCGAGGAGCGCCACCAGCGTGTCAAGCACTTCGCCCGCGTTCTCGGCTTCGCAACCGAGCTCGACGGCATCGCCGTGCTTCGCGCCGAGCGCCATGATCGCAAGCATCGAGTTGGCGGGACCTGGCTTGCCGCCGGGCTTGCAGATGGTCACGGGAACGCCCGCGTCGTTGACGGCCTGAACAAACAACGCAGCAGGGCGCGCGTGGAGGCCAACGGAAGAGCCAATTTCAACGGTTCGTGTGGTCATGGTGGTCGTCCTTCGTTGGTTGGGGCCGAGGGGTACGGCTAGGTGTTCACGATCATGTCGAGGGGAAGGGAAGACGAGACGCGGACCGTAGGCCCGGTGAGGTCGGCGGGCGAGGGCACTCGGCTACCTGGAAGCGCCACTGCGGCCGCTCCCCACAACACGCCGGTGGCGACCGCGTCGCTCAAGGAGGCGCCCGCCTCAACGGCCGAGAGATAGCCGGCGAGCAGACAGTCGCCCGCACCGACGGTGGAAAGCGGCTTGTCAACCACCGCGTTCGCGTGCACAGCGGTGGTCGCATCGACGCCGAGGGCGCCGTGCTCGCCGAGGCTCACGACAACGGTGCCAACGCCGCTACGCACGAGGCGACGCGCAGCTTCGAGAACGTCGGCGATAGTCACAAGCGGCTTTCCCACGTACTCCTCGAGCTCCTCGAGGTTGGGCTTCACCAGATCGGGACAGGCGGCAACCATGCGCGCGAACGCGGGACCCGACGTGTCGATCGCGACCCGCACCCCGCGCCCCTTCGCCCGAGCAATGAGGTCGAGGTAGAGGGAGCCGTCGATTCCAGGGGGGAGGCTGCCACAACCGACCACCCACGAGGCGCCGTCGAGATGGCGCTCCACGGCGTCGAGCATTGCCCGCGCATCGGCGGGGCCAGAGACCCTCCCCTGCTCGTTGATCTTGGTAGTGGTGCCGTCATCCGCGACCAGCGTGATGTTCGTGCGCACCGCACCCTCAAGATCGATGTACTCGTGGGCGACGCCAGCAGCATCGAGCCGCGACGAAAACTCCACCGCAGGGGCCCCGCTCGCTGGCAACACTGCGATCGTCGCGAAGTCGTTCGCCGCGAGAGCACGGGACACGTTCACTCCCTTACCCCCCGCGTCGACGCGAAGCTCGCCCGCCCGGTGGACCTCGCCAACGAGTAGTTGCGACACCGAGATGGTGCGGTCCAGGCTTGGATTGGGTGTCAGCGTGACGATCATGTCCTCACCACCTCTACCCCCGCGTTGTCAAAGTCCTCGGCCATGTCATCGTCAAGCGCCGCATCGGTCACCAACATCGCCACTTCCTGTGTGTCTGCAAATCTATTGAGATGAACCTGGCCTGCCTTCGAGGCGTCGGCCAGCACGATCACGCGGCGCCCGGCCCTGACCATGGCTCGCTTTGTCGCCGACTCGGCCTGATCGGGCGTGGTGAACCCCCGCGCGACGCTGAATCCGTTCGCTCCAAGGAACGCCACGTCGACATGCAGGTCGCGCAACTCGTCAATAGCCCACTGCCCCACTGCCGCGCCGGTCCTGGTGCGGATCCGCCCACCTAGGATCATGAGTTCGATTCCGGGGCTGTCGGCAAGGCGAGCGGCGATAGCAAACGCATTGGTCACCACCGTGATCGACTTGTCGAGCGGAAGCAGGCCCGCCATTGCGAGCGTCGTGGTCCCTGAGTCGAGCAGGATTGACCCACCCTCGGGCACCTCCGCCACGGCGCGTTGAGCCACCCGTAGCTTCTGTTCCGAACGCTGCGTCTCTCGCAACGCCAGCGAGGGCTCGAGCGTGAGCCGCTCTACAGGGATGGCTCCGCCGTGAACACGACGCACCACGCCGAGCCGCTCGAGGGCGGTGAGGTCGCGACGCACCGTCTCGACCGTCACCCCCAGCGATTCCGCGAGCGCCCCTACTTCCACCCTTCCCTGCGCGCGAGCGCGCTCCAGGATGGCTTCGTGTCGTTCAGCGGCGTACACCATTGCTCCTGTTCGTCCCGCGCCCGTCTAGGGCTCGACCGTCACCTTGATGGCGGCGCCGCGCTTGACGATGTCGAACGCGTCTAGCGCATTGGCGAGTGGGATGTGCTCAGTGATCAGGTCCTTCACAGGAACCTTTCCTGACGCGATCATCTCAAGGGCAGCCTTGTTGTGGTGTGGCGCCGAGCCGTTCGCACCAAAGATGCGTAGCTGACGGTAGTGCACCAGGTTCGAGTCGCACTTGATGAACGGGTTGGTCTTGGGCAGGCCTCCAAAGAACGAGATCTTGCCGTTGCGCGCGGCCATCTCGATGGCCTGCTCCTGAGCGATGTTGGCCGCGGTGGCAGTGATGATGGCGTCCGCGCCGCGCCCATCGGTGAGCTCCTTGACACGCGCGACCACGTCGACCTCGGCGCCGTTGATGACCTCATCGGGGTGAACGGCATCGGCCGTCATCTTGAGGCGCTCGTTGTTGACGTCGATCAGGAAAATGCGTCCTGCGCCGTTGGCCCTGGCAAGGCGAATGTGCATGGCACCGATGGGGCCTGCGCCGAACACGACGACGGTGTCGCCCTCTTCGATCCCAAGGATGCGCTGCGCATTGATCGCACAGGCAAGCGGCTCTGCGGCAGAGGCCTCGTCGAAGCCGATGCCGTCGGGGATGCGGTTGAGGCCATCGACCTTGAGCACCTCGCGCGGAACGATCATGTACTCGGCGAAGCCGCCGTTGTACTGGTAACCCATCGAGGTCTGGTTCTGGCAGACCTCCATCCAGCCGCGGTTGCACTCGTAGCAGTCACCACACGGGACGGCCGCGATGCACTGCACTCGCGCACCGATTTCCCAGCCCTCGACACCCTCGCCAATGGCGACGACTTCGCCGGCGATCTCGTGGCCGATGATGCGCGGCGGCGAGAGGTTCTGGTGGCCGTTGTAGAAGATCTTGACGTCGGTGCCGCACGTGGAGCAGGCGCGCACCTTGAGCTTGATCTCACCTGGACCCGCTTCGGGTTCCGGCACGTCTTCGATGCGGACATCTTCAGGGGCATAGAAAACTAGGGCCTTCATGGCAATTCCTTTCGAAACGGTGGTTCAGGCTTGGGGGGCGAGCAGCGCCATGACGTCGTCAACCGACGCGGCGTCGCGCAAGGCGGCTGCGGATTCTGGCTCCATCAGCACTGCCGCGAGGGACTGCAGGATGTCGACGTGCTCCTCGGAGCGGGACGCGATCGCGATGCACACCTGCACCTGATTGCCCGCCCAGTCGACTCCATCGGGAAACTGGAGGTAGGCGATGGCCGCGCGCGAGATGTGCTCGCGGCTCGCGTTGGTGCCATGCGGGATGGCGACGCCCTCGCCGATGTAGGTCGAGACGGACTCCTCCCGCTCATGAAGGGCGTCGGCGTACGCGGCCGATGCTGCGCCGATTTCGACGAGCACCGCCCCGCACTGCCGCAGCGCGTCCGCCTTGTCCCTGGCAACGAGGCCAAGGCGGACGGCGCTGGGCGAGAGGATCGCGTCGGGATCAGGACTCAAGGTCTTGACCATTTGCGATCGCTTTTTCGACCATTGCGAAGGCCGGGTCGCCCATAAACAACGCGAACGGAATCACCACCGCATTGGGGGCTGTGGCCTGGGCTCGCGACGCGAGACCCTTGTGGCACATCACCACCGATACGTCATCAGGGATTTCGTCGACAGGCGTGTGGACGACTTCGACGTCGTACTTCTTCAGCTTGGAACGCAAGGTGCTGGCAACCATCACTGAACTGCCCATACCTGCGTCGCACGCTACGACCAGTCGCTTCACATCGGAACCGTTGATTTTCGGCATCTCTGTCTCCTCTACCTCGTTGTAATGGACGGGTTAACGCTACGCCCCGGTGACCGCGGTCAGCTTGGCGTGAGCCTCTTCCTCGTCGAACGTCGCGTTCTCTTCCCTCGTGACCTTGTCGGTCTTCAGGATGAACCACGCGACCACGAATGAAACCACCGTCGCGATCGTCACCTGGAGCAACATCCCAACGATCCCGTCCTTGGGGGAGTTCGCGAAGTACGCGAAGATCGACCCAGGTGAAGGCGGACCAGTGAGACCGTTGCCCAAGAGCGAACCGGTCATGACACCGGCCATACCGCCGAGGATGGTCGCCGCGATCATCTTGGGCTTCATGAGGATGAACGGGAAGTAGACCTCGTGAATACCACCGAAGAAGTGAATGATCGCCACACCGGGAATGGTGCCGCGCAGCATCTTCGGACCCACCCACATGAACGCGAGGAGCAAGCCGAGGCCGGGGCCGGGGTTGGTCTCGATCATGAACAGGATGGACTTGCCGTTGTCGAGGACCTCTTGCGATCCAAGGGGCGTGAACACACCGTGGTTGATCGCGTTGTTGAGGAACAACACCTTGGCCGGCTCGACGATGATCGAAACCAGCGGTAGAAGATTGTTCGACACGAGGGTGTCGACCCCATTGCCCGCCCACTCAACCAGCTTGGACACCGCGGGGCCGATGGTGATCTGGCCGAGAATGGCCAGGAACATGCCGATGATGCCGAGCGAGTAGTTGTCCACCAGCATCTCGAAGCCGGCCTTGATCTTGCCCTCGATCAGCTTGTCGAACTTCTTGAGCACCCACGCCGCGAAGGGGCCCATGATCATGGCGCCCAAGAACATCGGGGTTCCGCCAATCTCCGTCGCGCCCGTGTCGCCGTTGATGGAGAGAGCTCCCACGACGACACCCATGGTCGCGATCACACCGATCACGGCACCACGCTGGCCGTGAACCATCCGACCACCGGTGTATGCAATGAGCAACGGGAGCATGAAGAAGATCATCGGACCGACGTTCCGCACCAAGCTGTCGTTCGGGAGCCAACCCGTACCGATGAACAGCGCGGTGATCAGGCCCCACGCCACAAATGCTCCGATATTGGGCATGATCATGGCGGACAGGAACCGCCCCAACTTTTGAACCTGAGCCGAGATGCTTGCGCCTTCTCGATTCTTCATTGCCTGCATATCAGGTGTTGACATGCGTACCTTCCCTTCCAGGCCTCGCGTCGTTGCGAGAGGCGGAGATACTCGGTGCCCGTTTGGACCCGTCTTCGTTGACATTCAGCAATCTAGACCCCCGTTCGGGCATCGTCAAGAGGCAAGCGGGCATATTCGGACTTTTTCTTGCGGCGCGCCGTCACCGGGCGTTCATGGCGTTCGCGCACAGTGCGGATGACGAGGCACTGAGAGCAGCGCTCACGGTCGCCAGCGCATGCGATCCGCCACGGCGCGCGCACGTGTCCTCGGGCGTCACTGCGCCGACGCGCAGGGCCTCCGCGCGTCGAGTGGACGAGCCTCCGAGCGGCTAGCCCCCCAGGTTGGGGTCGGCGAAGTCGGCTCTGCTCTCTCCAAAGAAGATCAGCGAGTGCGGCGCGGGCGCGTAGCCCGTGTCGAGGTAGCGCCCAGGTGAGTAAGGCGTGAGGTAACCCGTGTGGGTGTCGAATCCGAACACCTCGGCGTGGTACGTGCCGGCCCAGTTTGTCCCCAAGAGCCGGTACGCACCAGGCTCCACTTCAGCCGGCGCCTCATCGATCGACAGCCCCGAACGCAGCAAGTAGTCATCGGTGCTGAGGATCGCGGGCGGCAGCCCATCCGCCCCCGCAAACTGCACCTCGAACGCGTTCATGGTGCCCTGCTCGCTGATGAAGTCGAACGGGGCGCCGTCAAAGGCAAAACTCGCCTGATCCCTGCGGGCCTCATATTCGGTCTGGCCGTCGGGCATCTTCACCGGCGCTGCCCCGTTGTCCAACGCGACCTGCCAATAACTAAGCTCGCCCGACTCGGTGCACATCGCCTCAAGGGAGTCTGCGTCGATCCAGGCGAACACATCACAGTGTTCGGCACCGGCTGGGAAGTTGGGCGCCGCGACCGACACCGCGGCTGCGTCCGGCTCGAGGGCGTAGATCACGGGCGACGGAATACCGACTTCGGCAGATGACAGGGCGCTGAAGTCAAACAGCACTCGACTCGCGTCCGGCGAAAGCCCGCCTTTCTCTGGGAGAGACAGCCCATCGATTCCCTTGGCAATCGTGCGCCAGCCGGTCGTGGGCGACCAGATCAGGAATCGACTCTCCGTACCCTGCTGCGCGAGCCACAACTCGGTGCCGTCGTCGGCAATCGCGCGGAGATCCTCGCTCGCCGAGGTCTGCGACCCGATCTTGATGCGCACGGTGTCGGCTGCACCCGTCCGCAGGTCGAGTTCGACCCCTCCCCACTGGGTGTCGTACTGGCTCGCGTCCTCGTCGAACACGATCATCGCTGTACCTTCAGACGAGCGCCAGCTTCTGAGATCCGCACGCACCGCGTAGTCCTCGGGCACTTGCATCACTTCAAAGCTCACTCCCTCGGGGCTCATGAGATAGATGTAGGTGCCCGCCGTGGGATCAGCGGCGCTGCTGCCGTAAAGGGCAAGTGCCCAATGCGCGTCGACCTTCTCCCACACGGAATCCTCCATGAGGTGGGCCGCCGGATAGTCGGCGGCCCTGCGAGGCGCGAGGCCCGGAAGGTCGGAGTCTGCGATTCCGTCGTCGAACACTCCGGGATCGGCTCCCTGACCCGGCGCAATAACGACGGAGGCGTCTGTGGCGACGGGGGCAGCCGTGACGGTGGGTTGCTGCGTCGCGGGTCCCGTCGCGTCGCGGCCATCGCACCCTGCTAGAGACACCACAGCGAGCGCAATCGCGAGAACGCGGGCGCCAAATACGCGGGAGCCGCGCCCTCGAGATTCAGTCAGCGCCATGTCCGGGGCGTCCCTTCTCCGTAGAAGACGTGGGTACTCGCCGTCACGAGGCCTCCATCGCCATCCCTCGCCGAGACGTAGGGCGCCACCTCACCGGCGACGGTGTCGAGGCCGAGCACTGTCCCGTCTTCCATCGTGACTCGGAATACACCTGGAGCGAGCTCCTCGGCACTCGTGAGCCGCTCGCCTTGCCTGCGGAGATAGTCGCGCCACGAGGCGGCGACCACCTCGCGACCGTCCACCGTCATGCGGACCTCATAGACGCTGTAGTCACTCCGCTCGCTCACCAAAGTGAAGGGCCACCCGTTCGGCGAGACGCTTGCGTCCCTGCCGAGAGCTGAGGTGAGGCTTGCGTCAGGGTCGACCAGCTGCGTCGCGGGGGAACCGTCTGCCGAAAGCCCATAGGACCGGCCCGCATCGTCACGGCCGCCGCCCGCCTGGAACAAAATCGTGGACGAGTCGAACCACCCTTGGTAGTAGGGGACGTCGGTCTCAGAGGCAGGGAACGTGGGGGTGGTCACGCGGTTTTCGCCCGTTTCGAGCGAGTAGACCAGCACACGCGGCACGCCCTCGGGCCCCGACCGAGCGCCCGTGGGATGCCACGTATCGCCGATGGGCGTTACCTGGAACACGACGGACGAACCGTCCGGGCTGACATCGGTGGCGCCTCCGTTGCGGGGAAACGCAGTGAAGCCCCGCAGGCTCACGTCTTGAGGATCGGGGAACGCCCGAACCCAGCCGTCGCTCGCGGTCCATTGAAAGTACAGCTCGTACTCGAGCCCATCGGAGGCAACACATGGCCCTATGCCCCACAGTTCCCTGCCGGACGCCCCCGCGCCCACGGGGTAACCCCAGTCTTCCTGCGAGCACCTGTCGTCGCCACGATAGTCGCGAGGCAAAACCACCTGTTCGCCTGCACCGGAATCGAGCCCGACGAGGTAGTTCCCCACACCGGCCCCATACCCGTTCGGTGTCACAACTGCCTCACGCGACTCCTCGCGCCACGACGCGAGCATGGGCCAGTCGTTCCCCGGAATAGTGAGTTCGGGCAACGCGAAGTGCACGCCTTCGGGACTCACCAAGTCGAGCTCAGGCTTCGCGAACTCCGGTGCACTGGCGAAGACATTGGGAGAGCCTGCGTAGAGCACGAGCGCCCACGTGGGACCGACGCGATCCCACACCCAATCCTCCATCTCAAGCGCCTCCGGGTACCCGGCGCCGCGCGACTGGGCTACGGGCGGATACTCATCCGGCGCGATGCCATCGCTGAAGTAGCCCTCGAGCTCAGTGTGCTGCCAGCCGAAATCGACCGAAGTTGCCGCGGGAGTCGTCGCACGGGTGCCGCCAGTGGGGTCCCCCGTAGGGTCCGACTGATGGCCTGTGCACCCCGTGAGCGTGAGCATCGCGACCGCAAGCGTCGCCCCATACCGAATGCCCACTTCCCCTCCTCCTGTCCCCCAGTCAAACTAGAACGAACCAGACGGCTCACCGGTTGGGTTCGCTTCGAGGGTACTCGCGGCTTGTGGCCCCTGAAAGAGCGGGTCGCGCCACTGGCGCCTTCAGGTCGGCCACCCTAAGCGTTGATAGAATCGGGCACGCGTCAAGGGGCCGCCCAATCATCGAAGGAACGAAAGTGATTCGAATCGGAGTGGTCGAGGACGACCCGAACAACCGCCGTGGGCTGCTCAACCACCTGGCGATGTACTCCGAGGAACACGGGACCGAATTCGCGATCACCGAGTTCACGGACGGCGCCGAGTTGGTCGAGCGCTACCGCCCCGAATACGACCTACTCCTGCTCGATGTGCAGATGCCCCGGATGGACGGACTGGAGGCCGCGCACCGCGTTCGAGAGGTCGACTCCGACGTCATCATCATCTTCGTCACCAACATGGCGCAGTACGCGATCAAGGGGTACGAGGTCGATGCGCTCAGCTACCTGGTCAAGCCCGTGCCGTACTTCGCCTTTGCGCAGGAGATGGGGCGCTCGCTCGCACGGCTCCAACGCCAGCAAGGCGACAGCGTTGTGCTTACCGTCGGGGGAACGCTGGCCCGAGTGCCAACGACCGACATCGTCTACGTCGAATCCGTCAAGCACCGCATCACGGTGCACACACTGAGCGGCAAATACTCGTTTAGCGGCACCCTCAAGGCCATGGAGCAAGAACTGGAAGGCCGCGACTTCTTCCGCTCGAACTCCTGCTACATCGTGAATCTCAGGCACGTCACTCGCGTCGAGCAGCACACGTGCGTCATGACAAATGGTGAGGAACTCCAGGTCAGCAGGCCGCGTCGGCGCGCCTTCTTGGAGGCACTCACCGATTTTGTTGGCGGGAAGCCCGCCCGATGATCGACATCCTGCCTGATATTCCCCGCATCCTGACGGCCATCGCGGAATGGTCCGCGTGCATGGTGTACATCCTGCTCATGAAGAAGCGGCTACCGCGTCTTTCGCTCGCCTCGGTGTGCGTCGCGGGGCTCGTGGTCCTGGTGGGCGTGCAACTGCTCGCGGAGGCCCTCCCGCTCGAGCTGTGGATGCTCGGCATGGCGATGGGCGTCGGCGCAATGTTCTTAGTTGTCTACCTGTGTGCCGACGTGCCGCTGCGGGAGGCGGGCGATCTCGTGGCCCGCGCATTCGTGCTCGCGGAACTCGTCGCGTCGCTCGAGTGGCAGCTGGATGTGTTCTTCCTCAAAGGAGAGGACGCGACGCGTCCCGCGAGCATTGCCCTCGCCATCGGCGTCTACGCGCTGGCCTTCGGCACCGCATACTCGGCCGAGCGCAGGCACTTCGTTAAGGACCACCGCTTGATGGTCGACTTCCGCACCCTCGTGGTGACCGTGGGCGTCGCGATCCTCACGTTCATGATGTCGAACCTCAGCTTCGTCAAGACCAACACCCCCTTCTCGGGGCCCATCGGACCCGAGATCTTCTACATCCGAACGCTCGTCGACCTGTGCGGCTTCGTCATCCTGTTCGCCCTGCGCGGCCAGCGGCTTGAACTCCAGCGGGCAGCGGAAGTCAACGCGGTGAACGTCATGCTGCGCAATCAGCGCGACCGCTACCTCCAGTCAAAGCACGACACCGACGTGGTGAACCGCAAGTACCACGACCTCAAGCACTACATTCACGCCATTCGAGCGGAGACGAACCCCGACGCTCGCGCCGGCTACATGGACCAGCTAGAAGACTCGATCAGCGGCTACGAGACCTCCGCGTTGGATACAGGCAGCACTGTTCTCGATACCGTCCTGACGGCCAAGAGCCAGCAGGCGGATCGCATGCAGATCACGCTCGCGGCGGTCGCGGATGGCACCGCGATCGGATTTGTCGACGCGATGGACCTGGTCACTTTGGTGGGCAACGCGCTCGACAACGCGATCGAGGCGACGTCCTCGCTCGAGGACCCCGCACAGCGACTCGTGCGGATCGCCGTGTATCGCCAAGGCGGCTTCGCGATGATCAAGGTGGAGAACGTCTTCCGCGGCGCGCTACAGATGGTCAACGGGCTCCCCCAGACCACCAAGGCGAGCTCCCTGCACCACGGCTACGGCCTCAAGAACATGCGCGAGACCGCCGAACGGTACGGCGGCTCCCTCACGGCCCATGCCGAGGAGGACTGGTTTGTGGTGCGCGTGCTGCTGCCGTCGCCGCGCGAGCGCGCGCAACACCACGACGCGGCCCACGTCGAGCAGACCGGCTCACCCTCCGGCAGCTAGATCAGTCCGTTGTCGACGGCGCCAAGCGCCGAGGCGATCGCCATGTGCATGTCGAGGTACTGATAGGTGCCTAGCCGTCCCCCGAAGTGCACCATCGGCTCGCCCCGCACGAGCTCGCGATACACGTCAAGGCGCTCCCTGTCGACGCTCGTCGACACGGGGTAGTACGGCTCATCGTCTCGCGAGGCGAATCGCGAAAACTCGCGAGCAATTACGGTGCGATCCGGCGGATAGTCCCGCTCGGGGTGAAAGTGGCGAAACTCGTGGATCCGCGTGAAAGGCACGTCAGCGTCGGCGTAATTCATGACGGCAGTGCCCTGGAAGTCGCCGAGGTCGAGCACCTCGGTCTCGAAGTCAAGGGTGCGCCACGACAGCTCTCCCGCTGAGTAGTCGAAGTACCTGTCAACGGGCCCCGTATAGACGACAGGCACCTGACCGGCGAGCGTAGAACGCGACAGGGGTCCGTCATCGTCAAGGAAGTCGACGCCGAGCCTGACGTCGATGAGCGGGTGGTCCACCATGCGCTCGAACCATGCCGCGTAGCCCTGCTTCGGTAACCCCTCGTAGGCATCGGAGAAGTATCGGTTGTCGTACGAAAAGCGCACGGGCAGGCGGGCGATGATCGAGGCGGGGAGGTCACGCGGGTCCGTCTGCCACTGCTTCGCCGTATAGCCCCGCACAAAGGCCTCGTACAGAGGCCGGCCAATGAGTGACACGCCCTTCTCGTCGAGGTTCGCGGGCTCACGTCCTGCCAGTTCTGAAGCCTGCTCACGGATCACCTCGCGCGCCTCTTGGGGAGAGTAGGCGGCGCGGAAGAACTGGTTGATGGTGCCGAGGTTGATGGGCATCGGGAAGACCTCGCCGCGATGCGTCGTGTAGACCCGATGCCGGTAGTTGGTGAAATCCGTGAAGCGGCGCACGTAGTCCCACACGCGCTCATTCGAGGTATGGAACAGGTGAGCGCCGTATCGGTGCACCTCGATGCCCGTGGCGGGATCAGGCGACGAGTACGCGTTGCCGCCAATGTGGTCGCGCCTGTCGAGGACCACCACGCGCCGGCCAAGGCTGGCCATGCGCTCCGCCACCGTCAGCCCGTAGAGGCCCGCGCCGACGACAACGAGGTCGGTCATGGGCTTGCGATCAGTTGAGGCTGAAGGCCCAGCGCGCTCCGCGGTAGGCCGCCATCGATACCGAGCGGCCGGGCCTGCCAGGAAGGTTGACCAGATGCCCCAGCGTGCTCCGCCGCAGCCTCCTGTACACCGCAGGATCGTCGTACCTGAGCTCGCGCCATAGTTCCACCTTACGGTCGAAGTCCTCGTCACGCCCTGAACGCAAGAGCATCGTCGACGAGATCACGCACACGATCCGAAGATGATGCAAGAGGTAGCTATAGAGCGCGTCGGGAACCGCATACGGACTGACGGGAACATCCATCATCAGGCGGTTGACCTTGAGCTGCTGATCGATGCGGCGAATCATCACGTGCTCGTTGACGGACTGATCGGGACGTCCGATGAAATACCGGTAGAGGTCCACGTCGAGGTAATACATCGTGCGCACGCTCAAGAGCGGCTCGTACACGTACAGGTTGTCCACATAGAACGTGTGCTCGGGGAGACTCAAGCCCGACTCGCGGAGCACCTCGGTGCGGTACACGAGGGAATGCATCATGAGGTACTGGCTAGTACGGAACCGACCCACGTCCTGCCACCCAAAGACACGCCCCACCGGCAACACGTTGCGATAGCTCACCGCCCGCTTGTAGCGCCTGCCCACCTTTTCGTAAACGAAGTTGGACACCACGAGGTCAACGCTGGCCGACGTCGCCGCGAAGCCACGCAGCGTTTCGAGCAGCGCAACGAATGCCTCGACGTCGACCCAGTCATCCGAATCGACCACCTTGAAATGGGCGCCGCGCGCCTCCGCGAGCCCCGTGTTGATCGTCGAGCCATGGCCACCGTTGGGTTTGTGGATCGCACGCACGATGCCGGGGTTGGCAGCCTCGTAGCGGTCAGCGATCGCGCCGGTGGCATCCGTCGAGCCGTCATCGACGATGAGCACCTCGATGTCTCCGGCACCCGCTGCCAGCAGGGAGTCGACGCAGCGTTCCATCCAGCCCGCCGCGTTATAGGACGGCACCACCACACTGAGAATGGTCATGGCTCTCCTCCGCCTTTACGGCACGACTACGTCGGTCTTGGTGTCCGCAACGGACGGCTCGGGCTCCCGCTTGAAGATCACCTTGAAGATCGGGAAGAAGATCCAGAAGGCGATAGCGCTGTTGATGATCATGGTGACCACATCAGCCGCGGTCTCGCCCGCGCTTCCCCAACCCCAGGTGTCAATCAGAAGGTTGTAGATCGGCGTCTTGTAGAAGCCCTGCGCAGCGGCGGCACCAATCGTGATCAGAATGTACGCGAGTACGTACCACGAGGCTGCCTTCGCCACCGAGTTGTTGGCCCGGAATGTGATCCTGCGCTGCGCGAAGAAGTTGATCACCTGCGCGATGCCTATGGTGATCTGCACGGCAAGGAAGTAGGCCAGCCCACCTCCGCCAAGAGGCAGTTCGCCCGATGGGTAGTCAAAGATGAAGTACTGCGAGCCGTCCAGATTGGACCCGATGGGCCAGATCTGGAAGGCCGTGTCGACCAGCGAGGTGTGGTTGAACGCGGCCTTGAGCAGCGGCATCATCGCGAGCTGCAGCACGGTGACGCCATTGCTCAGCAGAAAGAACATCCCGAACTGCGCGACATTTGGACGCTTGCGTTCGAACTCTGCCCACTTGCGGCGACCGGCTTGAATCATCGTGGACTCCTCGTACTTTCAGTGGCCGCGGATTCCGCGCTCGCGGCCAAGTCGCGCTCCATGGTCTTGGTGAGCGATCGGGCGCGGAAGAATCCCCGCACGACCGCCGAAGTGCCCCGCCAGAAGTGGCCGTTGACGAGGTCGACGATCGCGTGCACCATCGGCATCGACACAGCGCCCGCCGTCATCTTGCCCATGGCCCTGAACGGCATGTTGTACAGGAAGAGGAGATTGAGATCGGGCTTGCCACGACGCTCGGACCGCCGAATCAGGGCGCGTAGCGCGCGTGCACCGACGCGTGCCAGCGGGCTGCGGGCGTGGCGCATAGCCAACATGGGGTCATTCACGCCGAGGTCGCGGTCTGCTTCGCCTACTGACGGCCGATCCCTCCCCATAAGGGCGGAGAAGTCCTCGTTCGAAACGTCCGTCACTTGAGCTGCGGCGTACCAGGCCAGCGCCGAATCGGCCGCCGGCTCGGGCGTACCCGCCACGTGGAAGTCACCGCGCAGCCGGATGTCCTGAGAGCTTGCGCCGATGCGCACCTCGTAGTCGGCATCGTCCACCGCCCAAGCATTCGAGGCGGTATCGAATCGACGGAAGGTCATGTGATCGAACGGCAGCTTGAGAATCGCGGTCTCGCCCGGTTCGAGATAGACCTTGGTGAAGCCCTTCAATTCAGACGCCGGATGGGCCTGCTCGCCGCCCTGGCGCGCCACATACATCTGGACCACTTCCGCCCCCGCACGGTCGCCCGTGTTCGTCAGCGAAAGGGTCGCGCCCGCCTCGGTGACGCGCAGATCGTCGTACGCAAAGGACGAATAGCCGAGTCCGAAGCCAAAGGGGAAGCGCACCGGGATGTGTGCTGTCGCGTAGTAGCGGTATCCGACAAACAGTCCCTCGCGATACTCGGCGTGTGTCCCTCGGGCGGGGAAGTCACGATGGGTAGGGGTGTCCTCAAGCGCCATCGGATAGGTCTCCGCGAGACGGCCCGACGGATTTGTCGCCCCAGTAAGAATGTCAACCATCGCTTCAGCGCCTGCTTGACCACCCAGGTAGCCGTGGACCACCGCGGAAGCATGATCGACCCATGGCATCTCGACCACGGCGCCTGCGGACAACACGACGACGACGCGCACGCCAATCGCATGCACGTGCGCGAGCAGATTCACCTGATTGTCCGCAAGGCGCAAGTGCCCGCGATCCGCACCCTCGGACTCGCTGACCTCGTCGAGGCCGAGGTACACGAGTGCGACATCGGCCTTAGCTGCGGCCTCAACTGCCCGATCCATCAACGCTTCGTCGCTCGTACCGTCGCGGCGGAAGCCCTGCGCATACTCCACCGAGTCGAAACCGGCGGCGTTCCATGCCTCAAGCGCGGTGGGGATGCGGCTCGCGTTCACCAAGGAGGAACCGGCGCCTTGGTATCGCGGCGTCGCTGCAAAGTCGCCGATTACCGCGATACGCGTTCCGGGGAGCAGTGGCAGCGCCGCGTCGTCGTTCTTAAGGAGCACGATGCTTTCGCGTGCGACTCGGCGCGCGAGGTCGTGGTGCGCGTCGAGGTCCGCCTTGCGCGCCCGCCCCGGGTCGATCCCCGTCGCAAGCGCCCGCATTTCTTCGACCCTCGCGTCGAGCATCGCGGGGTCGAGGCGGCCCTCGGCGACGGCGACCGAAATCTCGTGCGCAGAGCCGAACCCTGGAGACGGCATCTCGAGCGTGCCGCCCGCCTCGACGGCAGCGACGGCATTGTTGCCGCCACCCCAATCGGTCACGACGGCTCCCGAGAATCCCCATTCGTCGCGCAAAATCTCGGTCAGCAAGTGGGCATTCTCGTGGGCGTACGTGCCGTTGATGCGGTTGTAACTGGTCATGATGGCGAGAGGCGCAGACTCGCGCACCACGATCTCGAAGGCCGTGAGGTAGATCTCCCTCAAGGTGCGCTCATCCACCACCGAGTCGCTGGCCATGCGGCGCGACTCCTGGCTATTGGCCGCAAAGTGCTTGGGGCAAGCCGCGATTCCCTGCGACTGGATGCCTCTCACATATGCCGCGGCGAGCCTTCCCGCAAGCAGTGGGTCCTCGGAGAAGTATTCGAAGCTTCGCCCGCAAAGCGGACTGCGTTTGATGTTCAGTCCTGGCCCGAGCAACACGTCGACGCCCTGGGCGGATGCCTCCGCTCCAATCGCCTCGCCCACCGCGTGCGCTAGCGCAGGGTCCCAGCTGTTGGCCACGGTTGCCGCCGTGGGGAAGCACGTCGCCGGCTGAGACGCGTTGATACCCAAGTGGTCGGACGAGCCGGTCTGCCTACGAACGCCGTGTGGGCCATCGGCAAAGAACAACGAGCGAATACCCGCGTGCGGAAAGGCCCTGCTCTCCCAGGTGTTGCGACCGCTCAACAACGCGGCCTTTTCCAGGACGGTCAGATCCTTCGTCATCGAAATCAACTCCTTTGGGATTGCGGTAAGTGGCCAGCGCTTCGGTGAGGGTGCAAGAAGGCCAGTCACTGGGAGGCGCCTGTGAGGTGAGGCACCGGGATCGACGGGTGCCTTCTGCTTGCCTTCGGCGGCATCATTGCCGATCGCGTGCTCACGTTGGTCTCCTTGTACACACGGTCCGGCGTGCCTTGGCGTGTGGTGATGTGTCGTTAATCAGTCGTCATTGACAGCTCGGCTGCCTTCACTCAGTGGAGGGTGCTAAGTCAAGATCACCATGTGCAACCAGAGGTTTCAGCGCGTTTCGCACGACTTGTCGAGATGGGCGCACAACCTGTGACGGCCGGATGGAAGCGCTTTTGGTGCGCGCTCGAGGAGCGGGCGATGCGGACGCCAACGGCGCTCGCCACCTCGACCACGGAGTCCCACTGGGCGTGCGCATGAGCCTCGTGGCGGCGCGGCAAATCGACTCCGGGATGTCGCGCCCGCATCGGCGCGACATCCCAGGCCTGTAGTCAGGAGGACGAAGCTGCCGACGCCCCGTCAATCGCTGTCGCGGCACGGTGCTTGCGCACACGACGCCACACCATGAAGACCCCGAAGGCGACGAGTAGAGCCACCAACGCGGTCACCGCGTACTGGATGTACACCCACGTCGCTGGCGTGTAACTGACCGTCGCACCTGGGGCAAGCCCGTTCATTGCGTTGGAGTTTGCCACGGTGTACAAGATGTCGTGGGTCGCATTGCGAATGTCGGTGACCGCCTTGGCCGAGCTCGAGTCCGCGAACGACTTCGACGGCTGGAAGGTCAGGGTCAAGTTCGTGCCCGCGCTAATGCCCTGGTTCGGGTTCATGTACGAGTACAGGTTGAAGTCGGAAATCGCGAAGCCCTCAAAGCCCCACTCATTCCGCAGCACGTTGGTCATCAACGCTTCCGACCCACCGGTCCAGGTGCCGCCGATGCGGTTGAACGAGCTCATGACACCCGGAGCGCCGATCGTGGTCGTGGCGACCGTGCCCTTGTCGTCGGACAGGTACTTCACGTCCATCGAGATGCCCTTGACTGCCATCTCGAACGGCTTAAGGTACAGCTCTCTCACCGTCTGCTCGGTCGCAAAGGTGGCGACACCGTTGTTGACCCTGTTGGTCTCCTGCTCATTGAGCGCGAAGTGCTTGAGCGTCGTGTACACACCCTTCTCGCCCGCCGCATTCGCTACGGCGATCGCCATGGAACCCGACAAGAGCGGGTCCTCCGAGTAGTACTCGAAGTTGCGACCGGCGAAGGGCGAGCGGTGCAGGTTCATGGCGGGTGCGTACCAACCATTGATCCCCTTCTGCAGTGCCTCGTTGCCGAGCATGTGACCCATGGCCGCGGCGAGGTCCGTATCCCACGTCTGAGCGATCAGGTACTCGGAGGGGTAGGCCACACCGTTGATCGAGGAGTTGATGAATGACGAGAAGCCCGCAGGGCCGTCTGGCTCAAGCGTCTGCGGCTTGGCAATCGACGCAATCGCGGCCGTCTGGTATGCGCCGTTGAGCAGCAGGTCCTTCATCGATCCGACCGAGAGAGAGTTCAGAAGTTCCTCCCACTTGGGGTCGTCCTTTGCAAGGCCACGCATCTCGATAAGCGCGAGGTCGGACCTCTCGCTCGTCGCAGGCTTTGTACCCTCGAACGCTTCTGCGGCCGCCTTGTGGTCCCACACGCCGAAGGCCTCGGCCACGGCGTCACTTGCGACGTACAGATCGGCAGTGGGCGCCTGCGGGAAGGTTCCCGCAAAGTCCGCGCGCGACATCGAAAGCACCTTGCCCTCTTCTGGAGTGGTGCTGAACTGTGCCGACACATCGTCAAACTGGTTGGTCACCTCGACGAGGTCGGTCGACCTGTGGTTGTCGCCCGAGTACACGACATCGGAGTCGACCGTGTAGACGATCGGCTCCGTGCCGGGAGCCAGGGTGTGCGAATCCGTGCGGACGGTGAGTGCATATTCCCCCGCCTCAAGCACGTATGCGCGATTGTCCTGGTAGTCGTACGATGCCATGTCTTCGACCGCGAGGTCGATCGTGACGGTCTCGCTCGCGCCAGGCGCAATGACGCCGGTCTTGTCAAAGCCGCCCAGCACCACCTCTGGCTTTTCGATGCCGCCCGGAGTGTAGGGCGCCGTGTAGTAGAGCTCGACGACGTCCTTACCGGCGACGTCACCAGTGTTGGTCACCTTGACCGTCACCGCCACGGATCCGTCGACGTCCCCGGCCTCGGTCCCGACGATCTCCCACGAGAAGTCCGTGTAGCTCAGTCCATATCCGAAGGGGTAGACGACGGCCTTGTCGTAGTTGATGAAGCTCTCGGCCGCGGCGGTCTCGTAATAGCGGTAGCCGACGTAGATTCCTTCGGCGTAGTTCACGAACGTGGCATCGGAGGTCACGATCGCGTTCGACGTCGCCTTCTCTAGGGTCGAGACCGGGTATGAGACTTCGAGGTTGTCGAAGACGTAGTTGCCAAAGTTGACGAACGTCGGATCGGCGGTGAAGTCAGCGGCCCAGAGGTCCGCGGTGCGACCGGACGGGTTCACGTCACCGTTCAGGATGCTTCCCACCGCGTTGAATCCCGTCGCGCCTGGAGAGCCCGCCAGCAGAATCGCGTCGATCTGGGGGTCGCTCTGGAGCGCGCCCATCTCGATCGTGGTCGAGGCGTTCACCACGACAACGACGGTGTCAAAACTGGCCTCAGCCAGGGCAATCAGGTCACGCTCGTCCTTGTTGAGCTCAAGCTGGTGTTGGCCAGGCTCGGCGTTCGGGTCCCAGTCGGTCATGTCCTGCGTCAGGTCGCCGCCCTCGCCGCCAGGCCTGCCGATGAACACGACTGCGGCGTCGGAGTAGCCGGCAAACGATGAGGACTGCGCCTCATAGGCACCCACCGGCATCTCGCCGATGTAGTAGGTGGACTCTCCGGGGTTGTCCATCACGATGCTGCTGCGCTTGTTCTCGTCGGCGTATCCCTCGATCGCCGCAAAAACCTGATCGTTGATCTCGAAGCCCGCGTTCTCAAGCCCCGTACGAGCGGTCACCGCGGACCTCGTGTCAACCGAGCCGGAGCCCGCGCCACCGAAGACGGGATCGGCAGCCGCGCGGCCCAGCATGGTGACTCGGGAGTTGGAGGCGAGCGGAAGCGCTCCCTCCTCGTTCTTCGCAAGGACGACGCCGCCGTCGGCGATCTCCTCAACGAGGGCCTTCGCCGCCGCGTCGACCTCGTCGATGTCCGCGTAGTCGGAGGTGTAGTACTCGGTGTCCCAGCCAGCGGACTCCTCGGAGTTCGTGAACGTATAGGTGCCGGTACCGAGCTGAGACTCGACCCAGCCACCGGCAACGCTGATCCCGACGTTGGCGACGACGGTCACGGCTGCCACGAGCGTGAGCACGGGGGTCCAGAGCAGCAGGTACTTCCTATTTGACATCGGGGCCTTGGCAGCGGCGTCTTTCGCTCGGCGAGCGTTCACGAGAATTCTCCTTCAATGCAATGAGGTGGCCTCAATGTGGGCGCAGTGACCCAGTAGTCCTGGCCCGATTGGACGGGCGCCACGACGGTGTTCTCGCCCACCACCACGAGGGGCGCGGATCGACACTGAGGGTTGCGGCTCGCGCCCGTCCGTCTGATGTTGAGCCGAACGGGCACGCAACCTGGGGAGGAGCCGAGGGGTTACTCGGTGACCTCAGTGATGGTGCCGTCCTGATCGATCTGCCAGGTCAGGCCGGTCGCGGCTGACACTGCCTCGATCTTGAAATTGTCGCCGTCAATGGTGACGGTACCGGTGACGCGCTCAGCGGCATCCGTGGGGGCGAAGGGCATCACCATGAGGCCATACTTCACCGTCGGAGCGTCCACGTCGCTAGCGAGCATGACCTGCGCCCAGTCGTCGTCCGCGAGCGCGTCAAGGACGGCCTGTCGTGCGGCCTGCAGATCGGTCGCGACGTCTACTGTCGACTGCTCGACAGCGGCCGTCGGGGTAGAGCTCGCGTCATCGCTCGAGCACGCTGTCAGCCCGAAGGTTCCGGTCGCGGCGATCAAAAGCGCGAGGCCCGCGGCCCGCAGCTTGTCGTTCTTCATGGTTGCTCCTCAGTGGATTCGAGCCGCGAGTACGTCTCACGGTCTAGATGTGTCTGTGCGGGCTAACCCAGCTCGGGCCGTCCTGCGGGTCTCGGGTGTGGCCGGCGGCGAAAGCCGCCGGCCACACCCGAGGGTACGGAAGGTCAGCCGGAGATGACTCCCGAGTAGTTCAGGCCGAAGCCATAGTCGTACGCGTTGCCGTTGGCGTCCGTGTAGGGCGTCATGTCCTTCGCGACGTCCTCGAACTGAGCCTCGACGGTATCCATGTCGGCAGGGAACTGAATCGGCAGTCGGCCCGAGGGCTCGTACAGACCCAGTGCCACCTCGATGAGCGCCTGGTCGGAGGTACCAAAGCTGACCAAGATCGCGTCAGCGTCGGCCTCGAACTCGGCAGGAATGACCGCGTTGACGGCCTTGAGCATGGAGATCACGGGGATGTCCTTGCCGCTGGCCTCGACCGCTGCGACCGCACGCTCGAAGGCGTCCAGGTCGGCCGCGTTCGTGATGTACGCGGTATTGCCGAAGTACGAGCGGTTCTCCACAGTGCCATCCTCGAGGATGTCCCCTGAGATCGAGACCTTGCGCACGTTGTCGCCATCGGCGACGTAGGGACCGTACTGAAGGGTGATCGGAGTCCAGGTCCTCGTGCCATCCTCCGCCACAGTGACGCCAGCGTTGGTGAAGGTGCCACCCGAGTTCGGGCTATCCATGCCGACCAGGACCATGTCCACGTCGGTGAGATCGGGAGCGGTGTAGCTCACGACCTTGCCGTCGGCGTCCAACACGACCTCATCGGTGACGACGGTTCCGAAGTACTGCGCGGCGACGTCGAGGTCAATGGTCGGGCCTTCGGCGTAGGCGGCAGGGCCGAACAGGCCGGCGATACCGATGTCGTACGACTGCGGGATGTAGACCGTCATGTCGGAGTAGTCACCCTCGGCACCGGCTGCGATCACGCCGTCGTTCTTGAGCATGACGACCGATGCCAACTGGGCGTCGTAGCCAGCCGCGACCTTGTCATCGGAGGCCAGGATGGCCGCCGACTCATCGGGGTCGAGGAAGGAAGACTCGTAGAGCCCAGTCTGGAACGCCAGGTTCAGGATGCGCGTGCCGGACAACTGGAAGCGGGTCTCCGCGTCCATGTCGAGATCGCCGGCCTCGAACTTCTCCTGCCACAGCGCGGCAGCCTCGAGGATGTAGGTCGCGTCGTTGACGCCACCGAACATGTCGTGACCGGTGCCCAGCACAGCGACGTATCGCTCGGCAGGAGCAAGCGCCTCGGCGCCCCAGGCCATGCCGAAGAACGCGCCCTCGTCTTGGGAACCACTCATGACGCCCCAGTCGGTGACGACGACGCCCTCGTAGGAGTTGTCGTCCCTCAGGATCGCCATGCGGCCCGTGTCGTAAGCGCTACCCGTACGGTCCTCGAAGAGCGGGTCGCCGTTCGCGTCGAGCGCGATCGAGTAGGCGGTCATGACGGCCGCGGAATCGAGCGCACCCTGGAAGACGGAGACGTGCTCGGCGAGGTTGTCGCCGGGGTACACGCCGTACTTTCCGGACAGAGTGTGACCTTCGCGGCCACCCTCGCCCGGTCCGTCGCCTGCCCAGTGCTTGATCATGCCGTTGACGGACTCCGAACCCCATGCGGTGTCGCCACCCGTGGTCTGGAAGCCGGTCACGTACGCGCCGGTGAGCTCGGCCGCCTGCGTCGCGTCCTCGCCGAACGTGCCGCCGACGCGGCTCCAACGAGGCTCCGTAGCAAGGTCGACCTGCGGGCTCAGTGCCGTCGTGATGCCCAGCGCGCGGTACTCCGCCGAGGCCATCTCGGCGAACTGGAGCGTCACGGACGAGTCGAACGTCGCCGCAAGGCCGAGGTTCGACGGCCACCGGGAAATGTCAGCGCCCTCGGCGTTGTAGCCACCGGAACCAGCGGTTGAGCGCGGGTCCGAAGCGAAGTTCACGGGAACGTAGGGCGTGTCCACGGTCGCGAGGGTCTCGACATACGCCTGCATGGCGTTGACCCACGAAACGGTTGTTTCGGCTTCGCTGCCTGCGGCGTTGAGCACTGCGCGCAGGTTCGACTCGGACAGATAGGTCTCCTGGGCCTCGGTCAGGCCGTCGGCAGGTGAGCGCTCGTGAGAGCTAAAGAGCATCAGTCCCGCGATCTGCTCGATCGACATCTGACCAGCGAGGTCGGCTGCGCGCTCAGTCGAGTCGAGACGCCAGTCCTCCCACACGTCGAGCTTGCCATTCGCGTTCATGTCCTTGAACGCGTAGGTCGAACCGTCGATGTCCACGTCCAGCAGCGTGACGCCGCTTTCCGAGCCATACGACAGCGTCGGGCCGTCGGCTGGATTGTCGACTACGACGAACGCCGTCGTGCCGTCAGTGACATCACGCGTCTCGTAACTCGCCGGCTGAGCCGTGGGGGTGACATCTTCCGTCTTGTTGTTGGTGCACGCGGCGAGTGTGAGCGTCATGCCCAGACCCGCGAATAGCGCCGCTCCCTTGATAGACATAGGCCTCATCGCCCGTCTCCAATCGTCTTGGTCGACTTCATTGCTGGCTCCTGTGCAGCTGGTGGACCGCAGGACATGTCGCGAGAATGGATACCCCTTGGGCCCCAGGCCCACCCATTCGACTCACCACACATCCCACGACCCGTCACGGGACGCTTCCGGGAGCGGCAACGATGCCGCCCTCCACGTCCCGAGAATGGTGTGTTCTCTCGGTAGCGCTATCGCCCAGACGCTTCGATAAGGCGGCTGTTTGGCTCAAGCCCCATTGCCGCCCCAACGCAGCACGCTGGTCGATTTCGCTATCTCGGAGTCAATCAGCGCGGGGGCCCCGCGAGACCAACGCGTGCATGACCTGTTGATTGCTTCGCATGTTCTGTCGACAACTCCCACCGTCGTTATCGTTCCGTTACCAGCGCGTGGTCGATATGCGATCCGGTTCAATAGCGAACCGAGCCCGGCAGCTCTGATGCCACAGACGACGCGGCGGACTCGTCCTCGTTCACATGCGGGACTAGGCTGTGGGCGAGTTGAGCAAGGGAGCACTGTGTCCGACATCGCCACCCCCAAATCCACCGCGTCTGCGCTCGATGCGCAGCGTGAGCGGATGAACGCTGCAGTTGCCGTCCCCGAGGCCGCAGCACAAGACAGACAGCATGCGCGCGGCAAGAAGAGCGCACGCGAGCGCGTCGACCTCTTACTTGACGAGGGATCGTTCGTCGAGTTCGATGCTCTGGCGCGACACCGCTCCACCAACTTTGGCCTCGACAAGAACCGCCCCCACGGCGACGGCGTCGTGACCGGCTACGGCACCGTCGACGGCCGCCAGGTCGCCGTCTACTCCCAGGACTTCACGGTCTTTGGCGGCTCGCTCGGCGAGATCCACGGGCACAAGATCACCAAGGTGCAGGACTTCGCGCTGCGCACTGGCGTGCCGCTGATCGGCATCTCCGACGGCGGGGGTGCGCGCATCCAGGAGGGCGTCGCGGCGCTCACTCAGTTCGCCGAGATCTTCAGGCGCAACGTCGCCGCGTCGGGCGTCGTCCCGCAGATCTCGATCATCCTTGGCCCCAGCGCGGGCGGTGCTGTCTACTCCCCCGCCCTCACCGACTTCATCGTGATGGCCGACGGCACGTCACAGATGTTCATTACAGGCCCCGACGTCATCAAGTCCGTCACGGGCGAAGAGGTCACGTTCGAGGAGCTCGGCGGTGGGCACACCCACAACGTCAAGTCGGGTGTCGCGCACTATCTGGCGGAGGACGAGGACGACGCGATCGACTACGTCAAGCACCTGCTGACGTTCCTTCCGTCCAACAACCTCTCGGATCCCCCCACGTGGGACATCGACGTTGACTTCGAGCCGAGCGACGACGACCTCGCGCTCAATACTCTTGTTCCCGATAGCGACAATCAGCCCTACGACATGAAGCAGCTCATCGAGACCGTGCTCGACGACGGCGACTTCCTCGAGGTGCAGCCGCTTTTCGCGACCAACATCGTGGTGGGATTTGGGCACGTCGAGGGCCACTCGGTGGGCGTCGTCGCGAACCAGCCGTTGTCGATGGCCGGAGCCCTCGACATCAGCGCCGCGGAGAAGGCCGCGCGCTTTGTGCGCACATGCGACGCGTTCAACGTTCCCGTGCTCACGTTCGTGGACGTCCCCGGCTTCCTGCCGGGCGTGGGCCAGGAGCACCAGGGCATCATCCGCCGCGGCGCCAAGCTCATCTACGCGTATGCCGAGGCGACCGTGCCCCTCATTACCGTGATCACGCGCAAGGCCTACGGCGGCGCGTACATCGTCATGGCGTCCAAGCAGCTCGGCGCCGACATCAACCTCGCGTGGCCCACTGCTCAGATCGCGGTCATGGGCGCTGGCGGCGCCGTCAACATCTTGCAGCGCCGCGCCCTCGCGTCGGTCACCGAGGCCGGCGGCGACGCGGAAGCGGAGCGCGCTCGCCTGACCGCCGAATACGAGGACGCGATCGTCAACCCGTACGACGCGGCCGAAAAGGGCTACGTCGACGCCGTGATCGAGCCCTCCCAGACGCGAGCGCAGATCGTGCGGGGCCTACGCGCCCTCCGCACCAAGCGCTCCGCGCTTCCCCCCAAGAAGCACGGAAACATCCCCCTGTGAACGAGCAAGAAGACCTGATCGCGGCTGCGGCCTCGATGCGGGTGGTCCGCGGCACCCTCGACGATGACGAGCTCGCGGCGCTCGTGGCTGGCATGGCTGCTATGGCGTCGGCTTCGCATGAGGACGAAGAGCCTGGCGCACCCACGTCCGCGTGGATGGACCGCTCGCGCACGCTACGTGGGGCGCGCGTCGGAGTTCTTGGCCGCGGCGGCTCCGCGTGGAGGCACTCGCTCCGATGACTCGACCTCGGCTGGGCCGCAAGTATCGCGCCGCAGTCATCGCCGTGGTGGCGCTGTTTACTGCCGGGCTGGCCCCGTGGGGATATGTCAGGGCAGCGACAGCCAGCGACATCTCCGCTCCCGGCACGCGCCCCGCGAACGCCGACGCGGCCCTGGTGTTCGGCACCCTAGTGAACGAGGACGGCACGCTCTCCCCGCGGCTGCTCGAGCGCGTGGAACTCGCCGCACAACTCTACGCCGACGGCGTGGTGCCACTTCTCGTGATGAGCGGCACCGACGCCAGCCACACGGGCCAAGACGAGACGGCCGCGATGCGTGACGCCGCGATTCGCCTCGGTGTGCCCGCGAGCGCGATCGTGCTCGACCCTGACGGCCTCGACTCGTTCCAGACCTGCCAGAACGCCGCGCACGTGTTCGGCCTTCACCGCGTGGTGGTGGTGACCCAGGAGTTTCACGTGGCCCGAGCCACCTGGCTGTGCCAACGCGCGGGCCTCGACGCCCAGGGCGCGTACATGCCGATCACGATGGCGGCCTGGACGGTCCGCGGCAACCTCAGGGAAGTGCCCGCGTCCGTCCTCGCCGTCTGGGAAGTGCTGTCCGGCCGCGGACCCGGTCGCGCGCCCGCCGACGGCTAGGGTGAGATCGTGTTCGGATCTCCACGCCTTCATCCTCGCCTGCGGTGGGTCATCGTCGCGATCGTCGCCATCCCCACCTTGGTGGCGACACCGTGGGCGATCGTGCGGGTGGGCACCGCGTCATCCACTCACCCCGCGTCTTTGACCTTCGACCATGCCGACGCTGCGGTCGTACTCGGTGCGCGCGTGTACGCCGACGGCCGCCCCTCCCGCTTCCTCCGCGAGCGTGTCGAGGTAGGCGTGCGGCTCTATCTCGACGGCACTGTGAATCGCCTCATCATGAGCGGCGACGGCAACGACAGTTCCGGATTTGGCGAGCCGTCCGTGATGAGGCGCGTTGCTGAAGACATGGGTGTCGACGCCGACGCGATCGAAGAGGATCCCCTCGGCGTCGACACCTATTCGTCATGCGTCAACGCGCGCGACACGTTTGGTGCCGAAAGCGTCGTGATGGTGAGCCAGGAATTCCACGTGCCCCGCGCGGTCTGGGTATGCGATCGCATCGGCCTCACTGCCCAAGGCGCCTACCCGCCGCAGCGTCTCACCAAGTCCACCGTCGTGGGTCACGTGCGCGAGGTCGCGGCCGACGCCAAGGCCATGATCGACGTGCTGCGGGGCCGCGTTCCCGAAGGCGCCGCCTGACACCCACGCCAGATCGGGTCCCGTGGCGCCACATCCCGGGACCTAGGTAATTAGGCAAGCCTTGCCTTACGTATATCCTGAGTTCATGTTGTTGAGCGCCCTCGCACCCGGGTCTTCCGCTCACGTGCGCACCGTAAGCACGGAGTCAGGGGTCGTCCTGCGCCTGCGAGAGATGGGCCTCCGCCCCGGCGCCTTGATCCGCATGACCGGTCGCGCATCTGGCGGCTCGCGCATCGTGACGGTCGGCGCAGCGCGTATCGCGATCGATGGGACCACGGCCGCGCTTATCGAGGTGGAAGCCGCATGAGCTCACAGGGCGACTGCCACGCGACGGGAGCGTCCCGAGGCCGCATCGCGACCGTCGAAGGCATCGCGAGCGTCCTCCTGGTTGGCAACCCCAACGTCGGCAAGTCCACGCTGTTCAATGCGCTCACCAAGGCCCGCCAGCACGTCGTGAACGCCCCCGGCACCACCGTGGCGCTCGCCGAGGGCACGTGGCGCACCGATTGCGCCGACGTGACTCTGGTTGACCTTCCCGGCACGTACAGCTTGATCGCGCGCTCCCCCGACGAGCAAGTCGCGGCAGACGCGGTCTCCGATCCAGCGCATGACCTCGCGGTCGTGGTGCTTGACGCGACGGCGCTCAGCCGGTCGCTGTACCTCTTGGGCCAGGTGGCGCGAGCCGGACGGCCCATCGTGGCGGCCCTCACGATGATCGACCTCGCCGAGGCCCGCGGACTCGCGCCCGACGCCGACGCCCTCTCTCGCGCGCTCGGCGTTCCCGTGATCGAGGCGAATGGCCGCAACGGCAGGGGCCTCACCGCGCTGGGGGAAGCCGTCACCGACGCCCTCACATCGCCGAGCTTCGTCACGGGAGTCACCGTGCGGCGTCGCGAAGAGGTCATTCGGGACCGACTTTCCGATGCCCAGGAACTTTTCGACTGGGTCGAGGCCGTGGGAGACGCCGCCGTCGCGGCGTCGGCACCACACGCGACGTTCACCGACAGGCTCGACCGGATCCTCCTCAACCCTTGGGTGGGCCCCGCGGCCTTCCTCGCGGTCGTGTGGGGGGTCTTTCAACTCACCACCGTCGTGGCCTCGCCGCTCATGGATGGCGTGGCTCGCGTGGTGCAGGGACCCATTGCCGGGTGGGTGTCGTCCGCGCTCGGTGCCATCGGCGCCCCGACGTGGCTTGAGTCATTTGCGGTGGGAGGCGTTCTCGCCGGAGTGGGAACGGTGCTGTCGTTCATCCCGCTCATGGCCATCATGTTCGCTGCGGTCTCCGCACTCGAGTCCACGGGCTACCTCGCGCGCGTCGCAGTCGTGGCCGACCGCGCAATGCGCACGCTCGGTCTCGACGGTCGCGCGATGCTTCCCCTCATCGTCGGCTTTGGCTGCAACGTCCCCGCGCTGTCAGCGACCGCGGTCCTCCCCCACGCGCGCCAGCGCCTGCTGACCGGGCTGCTCGTCCCCCTCACGTCGTGCACCGCGCGGCTTGCGGTGTACCTGCTGCTCGCGCACACGTTCTTCCCCGGCTCGGCAGGAACCGTCGTGTTCGCCATGTACGTCGCGTCCGTGGCGCTCGTGATCGGGTGGGGACTCATCGCGCGGCACACGGTGCTGCGCGACATCACGCCCGAGCCTCTCATCATCGCACTGCCCGACTATCAGTGGCCGCACCTGCGCACCCTGGGCCGCAGCGTGTGGACGCGCGTGGCCTCGTTCACGCGCAAGGCAGGGACCGTCATCGTCGTCGCCGTGATGGCGCTGTGGGTCCTGCAGGCCATCCCCGTGCGCGGCGGCCACGACATCGCCGACGTCCCCGTCGCGGACTCCGCCTACGGAGCGGTCGCCCAGGGTGCGGCGCCCGCGTTGGCGCCGATGGGCCTCAACGACTGGCGCATCGCCGCCTCGCTCGTCGCGGGCATTGCCGCCAAGGAGGTCGTGATCGGTGCGCTCGCGCAGTCCTATGCGATCGACGATGCCGGAGACGAGGCCACCTTGGGCGAGCAGGTTCGCGCCACCGTCGAGCGCACTTCGGGTGGGGCCCCAGGTGCGGCCGCGCTCGCGCTCATGGTCTTTGTCTTGTCCTACCTCCCCTGTCTCGCGACCCTTGCCGAACAGCGTCGCCTCTTCGGCTGGCGCTGGACCGCGGCAGCAGCGGGAGCCCAATTTGCGGGCGCATACGGGCTCGCGATCCTCGTGTTCCAGGTGGGGCGCCTGCTATGAGCGGCGTCTTCGGTGCCGTCATGGAGCAGCTCGCACACGGCGCGAGCGCACGGTCAGCGGCGCGCACTCTGGGAATTTCACTCGACCTTGCCGAGGCCGTTGCCGATCAGGCGGCCCGCATGGGACTGGTCATCACCGCCGGCTCGGCGTGCGGCACGTGCGTACCCTCATCGTCCCCCGCATGCGCGGGATGCCCGTTAGTTGGCAACAACCGCTCTTAAGGGGCATGCTTGACGTGCGGAGTACCCCTCGCACCAGGGTCTATGGACACAATCCACCCGGCCCCACGTTTCGCGTTATGCGATTTCGTGTAACACGAATGTGCTAGTCATGGTCACTACAAACCTCTCAAAGAGTGGCCAATGGCTTTGGCTACCTGGAAACGAAGGAAGTTGAATTCGATGGGAACTACTCCACACAACAGGCGGCGCACGTTTGCCGCCATTGCGGGCTTCGCGGTCTCCGCGCTCGCACTCGCAGCCTGTTCAAACGGCAGCGACGACACCACCGCCACCTCTGGCGCCGGCACGGGCGACACCCCCGTTGCCGAGTCGCTCGTCATCGGCACCACGGACAAGATCACCACGATCGACCCCGCCGGCTCGTATGACAACGGCTCGTTCGCTGTCATGAACCAGGTCTTCCCCTTCCTCATGAACTCGCCGTACGGCACCTCGGACGTCCAGCCCGACATCGCCGTCTCCGCCGAGTTCACCGCGCCCACCGAGTACACGGTCACGCTCAAGCCAGGGCTCACGTTCGCCAACGGTGACGCGCTCACGTCGTCCGACGTGAAGTTCACGTTCGACCGCCAGATGGCGATCTTCGAATCAGGCGCTGACGACGGCAACGGCCCCGGTTCGCTCCTGTACAACCTCGACAGCGTCGACGCACCCGACGACACCACGGTGGTCTTCAACCTAAAGTCGCCAAACGACCAGGTGTTCCCGCAGATTCTCTCGAGCCCCGCCGGCCCGATCGTCGATGAAGAGGTCTTCGCGGCCGACGCCTTGACGCCCGACGCCGACATCGTCGCAGCCAACGCATTCGCCGGCCCGTACGTCATCACGAGCTACGACATGAACAACCTGGTCAGCTACGAAGCTAACCCCAATTACGAGGGTGTCCTTGGTGCCCCCAAGACGGCCAAGATCGACGTGAGCTACTACGCGGACGAGTCGAACCTGAAGCTCGACGTGCAGCAGGGCAACATCGACGTGGCATACCGCTCGCTCTCGGCCACCAACATCGAGGACCTGCGCGGCGACAGCAACGTCAAGGTCATCGACGGCCCCGGCGGCGAGATCCGTTACATCGTTTTCAACTTCGACACGATGCCATATGGAGCCACCACCCCTGACGCCGACGCGGCCAAGTCACTTGCGGTCCGCCAGGCGGCCGCTGACCTCATCGACCGCGCGGAAATCGCGTCGCAGGTTTACAAGGACACGTTCACGCCACTGTATTCGTACGTTCCTGCAGGCCTGACCGGTGCCAACGAGGCGCTCAAGGGCCTCTACGGCGATGGTTCGGGTGCACCCGATGTGGACAAGGCCACCGCGACGCTCGCCGATGCTGGTGTCCCCACGCCCGTCGAGCTGAACCTGCAGTACAACCCCGACCACTACGGCGGCGGCTCTGCCGACGAGTATGCGTTGGTTAAGGACCAGCTCGAGTCGAGCGGCCTGTTCACGGTCAACCTGCAGTCCACCGAGTGGGTGCAGTACGCCAAGGACCGCACGTCCGACGTCTACCCCGCCTACCAGCTGGGTTGGTTCCCCGACTACTCCGACGCCGATAACTACCTGGCGCCGTTCTTCCAGATCGACAACTTCCTGGGTAACCACTACGTCAACCAGGACGTCACCGACATGATCCTGGAGCAGGCGGTCACCGTTGACCCCGCCGCACGCACCGCGCTCATCGAGGACATCCAGAACGCGGTCGCCGCGGATCTGTCCACACTGCCCCTCTTGCAGGGTGCTCAGGTGGCAGTCACTGGCGCCAATGTCTCTGGGGCCGAGGACACCTTGGACGCCTCGTTCAAGTTCCGCTACGGCGCCTTGTCGAAGAGCTGATCGCGTAAGCGTGGGGGGCCGGGAGACCGGCCCCCCACGCTGTCGCCTTCACGCCCCCTGTAGAGTCCCCCCGTGGACATTGAGGACACGAGCATGAGTACGCCCGTAGACGAGGCAAAACCCGAGGCACGCCCCAAGAAGACCGGCGGTTCGCTCGGCCGGTATCTGGCCGTGCGCGCCCTCCTGATCATTCCCACGGTGTTTATCCTCGTGACCACCGTATTTGTGCTCATGCGCGGCATCGGCGACCCGATCACCGCCGCGCAGGGTGGAAAGCTCCCCCCTGATCAGCTCGCGGAGCGCATCCACCAGGCCGGCTACGACCGCCCCATCCTCGTTCAGTACCTTGAATACCTCGGCGACCTGCTGCACGGCGACTTCGGCACCACGCTCTCCGACCACCGCCCCGTCACAGAGGTCCTCACGCACTTCGGAGGCGCGACCCTCGAGCTCGCGTTCTACGCGCTCCTCGTCGCTTTCCTCATCGGCATTCCGCTCGGCAGGATCGCCGCATTCCGCAGGGACAAGGCGCCCGACGCCGTGCTGCGCATCAGCGCGATCCTCGCCTACGCGACCCCCGTGTTCTTCGCGGGCCTCCTCCTCAAGCTCATCTTTGCCGTATGGCTCGACGTGTTGCCAGTGGCGGGACGCGCCTCGGTGCGCACGGAACTCACCCTTCATAAGGTCGACAACCCCACCGGCATCTACATCATCGACGCGTTCAAAACAGGGGATCCCTCCGTGGTGTGGGATGTCCTCCAACACGCGATGCTCCCCGCCCTCGCACTCGGGCTCCTGACCGCAGGCGTGTTCCTGCGCTTGGTGCGCACCAACGTGATCTCCACCTTCGGTGCCGGGTACGTCGAGGCGGCACGCTCGCGCGGAGTCTCCGAGCGCCGCCTGCTGCGCAAGCACGCCTACAAGCCGGCCCTCATTCCCATCATCACCGTGATCGGCCTGCAAATCGCGCTCCTGCTGAGCGGCGCGGTGCTGACGGAGACCACGTTCGAATGGAAGGGTCTCGGCTTCCAGTTGGCCCAGTACCTCCAGGCCAGAGACTTTGTCGCGGTCCAGGGCATCGTCGTCCTGCTCGCAGTGATCGTCGCCGTCACCAACTTCATCGTCGACGTGATTGCGGCGCTCATCGACCCGAGGGTGAGGTACTGAGATGTCCCAGACGCCCAGGCCCACGGCCGTCAACGAAGCCGAGCCCAAGCAACGCTCGCGCTGGACCCGACTGCCGATCGTCTCGCACCTGCGCCAGAGCGTCGGCCTACAGCGCGGAATGCTCGTGGGAGGGCTCGTGCTCACCGCGATCTTCTTGCTCACCGCCCTCTTCGCTCCCCTGCTCTCGCCCTACGGCTTCTCGCAGTTGCGTGACGACAACGGCGCGTTTGGCGCCCAACAGGCGCCGTCGGCCGAACACCTGCTCGGCACCACCCAAGGCGGCCTCGACGTGCTCTCGCGCCTCATCTGGGGCTCACGCACCGCGCTCTACGTGATCGTTGTTGCCCTCATCGCTTCCGTGATTATCGGTGTCCTCCTCGGCCTCGTTTCGGGCTACTTTGGCGGTTGGCTCGACAGGATCATGATCGTGATCGCAGATGCGGTCTACTCGTTCCCTTCACTGCTGCTCGCGATCGTGCTCGCTATCGCCATCAGCGGTGGCCAGTCGAGCATGTGGGGAGGCATTTTCGCGGCCGCACTCTCGATCATGGTCGTCTTCATCCCTCAGTATCTGCGGGTCACTCGCGCCGAGGTGCTGCGCATCAAGTCCGAGGCGTTCGTCGAGTCCGCGCGCGTCATGGGCGCCTCCAACCTGCGGATCATGTTCAAGCATGTGCTTCGCAACTCGACGCGCACCCTGCCGCTCATCTTCACCCTCAACGCTTCGGAGGCGATCCTCACCCTTGCGGGGCTCGGCTTCCTTGGGTTCGGCATCGAGCCGACGAAGGCCGCAGAGTGGGGCTACGACCTCAACAGGTCGATTGCCGATGTCACGAGCGGTATCTGGTGGACCTCCGTGTTCCCAGGCGCCGCAATCGTGTTGGTAGTTCTCGGCCTCACCCTCGTCGGTGAGAGCCTGAACGACCTGGCAGACCCGCGCTTGCGCAAGCGCACCGCGGGGGCAGAGCCGGTCGAGGATCTGATGGTCCCCACCCCAAGCGTGGACGTCAGGGACGCTGACCCGTCGCCTTCGGCCACCCGACTCGAGGAGGAACGATGACCGACGTCGTCGACATCCGCGACCTCGCGGTGACCTTCCAGACCGACGCGGGGCCAGTGCGCGCCGTCGACGGCGTGACCCTGGCCGTGCACCCGGGCGAGGTGCTCGCGATCGTGGGTGAGTCTGGCTCCGGCAAGACGGTCACCGCAAAGTCCATCCTCGGCCTCTTGCCCGAGACCGCGACCGTGCGTGGCGCCGTGCTCCTGACCAGCAAGGACGGCACCGCCGAGGGTGACATCGTCCAGATGTCGGGCGCCCAGTTGAGTCGCGTCCGCGGGCGAGACGCCGCGATGGTGTTCCAAGAGCCGTCCACCTCGCTCAACCCTGTGTTTACCGTGGGTTGGCAGATCGCGGAGGGCATTCGTGCCCACGGCAAGGTGTCCAAGAAGGACGCCCGCGCCCAGGCCATCGACGTGCTGAGGCGCGTCGGCATCCCCGACCCAGAGTTGCGCGTCGACCACTATCCGCACCAGTTCTCCGGCGGCCAGAAGCAGCGCATCGTGATCGCGCAGGCGCTCGTGCTCGACCCAGGGGTGATCGTCGCCGACGAGCCGACTACCGCGCTCGACGTGACGGTGCAGGCCGAGATCCTCGACCTGCTCAGGCGCTGCCGCGACGAGTTCGGCACGGCCGTGGTGCTCATCACCCACAACATGAGCGTTGTCGCCGATCTTGCCGACCGGGTTGCGGTGATGTACCAGGGCAAACTTGTCGAGCAGGCCGACGTACGCACGCTGTTCAATTCGCCCAAGGAGCCGTATACCCAGCAGCTTCTCGCGGCCGTGCCGCGCATCGGCGAGGGGCTCGAGCGGGCGCATGCGCGAGCCGCCGCACGCCCCGAGGGCTGGGACGACCACACGCCCGTTGTCCAGGCCACTGACCTGCGCATCACCTACCCGGGTCGCTTCCGTCAGCCCGACTTCGTGGCCGTCGACGGCGTTGACCTCCGCATCCGCCCCGGCGAGGTCCTTGGCCTCGTGGGCGAGTCCGGCTCGGGCAAGACCACCATCGGTCGCGCGATTGCCGGCCTCACCAGGGTCACAGGAGGCTCTCTCACGGTGCTTGGCGCCGAGATGCACGGTGTGCACGAGCGCAACTTCCGCCCCCTGCGCCGTCGCATCGGCTTCGTCTTCCAGGACCCAGCCACGAGTTTCAACCCGCTGCTCACGATCGCCCAGTGTGTGGCCGAGCCTCTCGTCGTCCACGGGTATGGCGAGAATGCGGCCGACGTGCGCACCAAGGTCAACGAGCTCCTCGAGGCGGTGCAACTGCCCACGTACTTCGGCGCGCGCTATCCTCACGAGCTCTCGGGCGGCCAGCGCCAGCGCGCCTCGCTCGCCCGTGCGATCGCGCTCGACCCCGAACTGCTCATCGCCGACGAGCCCACCTCGGCGCTCGACGTGTCCGTTCAGGCACGCGTGCTCGACCTGTTCGACGAGCTGCACCGTGAGCTCGGGTTTGCGGCGCTGTTCATCAGCCACGACCTTGCGGTAGTAGACATGCTCGCGGACCGAATCGCAGTGCTTCACCGCGGCAAACTGGTCGAGGAGGGCACCGGTGACGAGGTCCTCGGCTCGCCGCGTGAGCCTTACACGCGACAGCTGCTCGCGTCGCTTCCCGTGCCCGATCCCGACGAACAGGCCGAACGTCGGGCCGAGTGGAACCGTTTGCGCAGCGCTGAGTAGCAGCTTCGCTAGCCATTGCGCACGCGCGTTTTCGCCACGATAGGCTCGCACTCGTGACCTCCCTCTTGACCCTTGCCTCCGCCTCGCCCGCACGCCTCGCCACGTTGCGCTCCGCGGGCATCGAACCGAATGTCGTGGTGAGCGGCGTCGACGAGGACGAGGTACTTGCCGCTGCGCGCCGCACCTCGCGCGTCGCTCTAAGCCCCGCCAACGCAGTGCTGACCCTCGCGAGGGCCAAGGCGGAGGACGTGGCCTCGCGCGCAACGGACGGGCTCGTACTCGGCTGCGACTCGATGCTCGAGTTCGACGGCGAGATCATGGGCAAGCCGATCGACGCGGCCACTGCCGCCGCTCGCTGGCGCGAAATGCGCGGGCGTTCAGGAGCGCTGCACACCGGCCACTGGCTCGTCGACTCCCGTCCAGGGAGCGAGGGCTCCACGGGTGCCACTGCCTCGACCATCGTCCACTTTGCCGACCTCAGCGACGCAGAGGTCGACGCGTATGTCGCCACGGGCGAGCCTCTACACGTCGCGGGGGCCTTCACCGTTGATGGGCTTGGCGGCTCGTTTGTTGAATCCATCGAGGGCGACCATCACAACGTCGTGGGGCTCAGCCTGCCGCTCGTGCGTCGACTCCTTGGCGAACGCGGCGTGAGCGTCATGCAGTTGTGGCGCCCTGAAGGCGCGTGAACCAGGGCCCATAATCCGCCGCCGACCCAGGAGTGACCAGGGACCGATTTTTGTGGCCGCTCAACAACGCACCTCTCCAGGGTGCGCCCTCGGGCGGCTATTCTTTGTAGGTTCCCTCTAAGACAGGTCCCGCGTGCTGTACTCCCCTCCAAAACCACGCGGCCGTTGACTCTCGGGCGCGAATGCCGACCGCCCTCGCGGTAGGTTGAGCGACGTGCCTGCGTTCACTTCGGTCCTCATTGCCAATCGTGGCGAGATCGCCGTCCGCGTCATCCGCGCCTGTCGGGATGCGTCTCTCCGCTCGATCGCGATCTACGCCGACCCCGACCGAGATGCCCCTCATGTGGCACTCGCGGACGAGGCGTACGCCCTCGGCGGGTCAATCGCACGCGACACCTACCTCGATGTCACCAAGATCATCGACATCGCGATCCGCAGCGGAGCCCAGGCAATTCACCCCGGATACGGCTTCCTCTCGGAGAACGCCGAGTTTGCGCAGGCCGTCATCGACGCGGGTCTTGTCTGGATCGGCCCTCCTCCTTCCGCGATCGAGGCCCTTGGCGACAAGGTCAGCGCGCGCCACATTGCGGCCGCAGCGGGCGCGCCACTGGTTCCAGGAACCGCGGACCCTGTCGCGAATGCCACCGAAGTTCTCGACTTCGCCCAGGAGCACGGCCTCCCCGTTGCGATCAAGGCCGCATTTGGCGGCGGCGGGCGCGGGCTCAAGGTCGCGCGCTACCTGGAGGACATCCCCGAGCTCTTCGACTCCGCGACGCGCGAGGCCATCGCGGCGTTCGGCCGCGGTGAATGCTTTGTCGAACGATTCCTCGACATGCCGCGCCACGTCGAGACCCAATGCCTCGCGGATACCCACGGCAACGTCGTCGTCGTGTCGACGCGCGACTGCTCGCTCCAGCGTCGTCACCAGAAGCTGGTCGAGGAGGCCCCCGCGCCGTTCCTGACCGACGACCAGAACGAGCGTTTGGTCGAGTCGAGCAAGGCAATCCTGCGCGAGGCTGGCTACATCGGCGCAGGCACGTGCGAGTTCCTGATCGGAACCGACGGCACCATCAGTTTCCTCGAAGTCAACACGCGCCTCCAGGTGGAACACCCCGTGACCGAAGAGGTCACCGGCGTGGACCTCGTGCGCGAACAGTTCCGTATCGCCGCGGGAGACCCGATCTCGAACCTCAACCCGCAGGTGCGCGGGCACGCATTCGAGTTCCGCATCAACGGCGAGGACCCGTCCAACGGCTTCATGCCCGCCCCCGGTCGCATCGCGAGATTCATCGTGCCAGGTGGCCCGGGAGTGCGCGTCGACGCGGGCGTTCGCCAAGGCGACACCGTGTCAGGCAACTTTGACTCGATGGTGGCCAAGCTCATCGTCTGGGGCGCCACGCGCACCGAGGCCCTCGAGCGTTCGCGGCGCGCTCTCGCCGAGATGAAGATCGAGGGCATTCCCACGGTGCTCCCGTTCCATAGGGCCGTGGTCGATGCCCCCGAGTTCGCGGCGGCAGACGGAGTGTTCGGCGTCTACACGACGTGGATCGAAACGGGATTTGCCACAGTCGTCAAGACGCTTGGCCGCCCCACCGAATCGAACGGCTCGCACGACGACGAGTCAGGCGCCACCGAGCGCGTGGTCGTGGAAGTGGGCGGCAAGCGACTTGAGGTCGTCCTGCCCGCCGCCCTCGCCCAGGCGGGCCGAGCTCGAGCCCGCGCGGGAGCCCCAGCGCGCAGGGCCGCGAGAAAGGGTCCCGGCACGCGCGTGTCCTCGGGCGTCACCCTCGCGTCGCCGATGCAGGGAACCATTGTCAAGGTCGCCATTTCCGAGGGCTCCACAGTCGCCGAAGGCGACCTGATCGTCGTTCTCGAGGCCATGAAGATGGAGCAACCCCTCACAGCGCATAAGTCGGGCACCGTATCCAAGCTCGCCGTGTCCATGGGGTCCTCAGTGACCGCCGGCGCCGTCATTTGCGAGATTCTGGACGAGACCACCGTCTAGTCCTCCCGCCTTGTGGAATTACGCAACACCGTCGTTGCGAATATTTGACATGGACGTTTGTACTCCCCTAGCCTGATCAAGTAAGGATTGCCTTACTTCGCCAGCGTCAGTCAGGGAGAACCCATGCTCGCCAACTACCTCATCGGCCTGCGAGAGGGCCTTGAGGCGTCGCTTGTCATCGGAATCCTGGTGGCGTACATCGCGCGCACCGGGCGCCGCGACCTGCTTGGCGCGGTGTGGACCGGCGTCGGCGTGGCAGTAGGAATCTCGCTCGCCGTTGGAGCCGCTCTGACTCTTGGCCCCCGGGGCCTGAGCTTCACCGCCCAGGAGACCATTGGCGGCGTTCTCAGCATCGCCGCGGTGGGCCTCATCACCTGGATGATCTTCTGGATGGGCAAGACCGCACGCTTTCTCAAGCGGCACCTCGAGGATGGCCTCGAGAAGGCCATCGCCATGGGCAAGGGCGCGATTATCGCGATGGCCCTCGTTGCCGTGGGGCGTGAGGGGCTCGAGACCGCGCTGTTCCTCTGGGCTGGCATCGAGGCCGCCGGTTCATCGACGGCACCCATCACCGGCGCCGTGCTCGGCCTCGCGACCGCCGTGGCCCTCGGCTACCTGATCTATCGCGGCGCGGTGCGCATCAACCTGCGCGTCTTCTTCCAGTGGACAGGCGTCTTCCTGATCGTCGTCGCCGCGGGCGTGCTGGCATACGGGATTCACGACCTCCAAGAGGCCGCCGTGCTTCCTGGCCTCAACACCCTCGCGTTCGACGTGAGCGACACGATCACTCCCGGCTCCGTCGCCGCGACACTCCTCAAGGGCATCTTCAACTTCTCCCCCGCAAGCACCGTCCTCGAGGTCATCGCCTGGGTGTCATACCTGGTACCAACCATGTGGCTGTTCACTCGCATGGCATTCGGCGGCACGCCCAAGCCTGCCGAACAGCCCGCGCCACAGCCGGCACCCCTCACCACCACCGCACCCTAAGGAATCACCATGAACTCCCATCACGGGAGGGTAGCCTCGCGCGCCCTCATGCCCGCAGCCCTGTCAGTGCTCGCCGCAATCGCTCTCTCGGCGTGCACAGCGAATTCGACCGACGACTCCACGACCATCGCGGTGAGCATTACCGATGACGCGTGCACCCTGAGCACCACCTCGGCCCCGGCGGGTCACGCGGTCTTCGCCGTGACCAACTCCGGAACCAAGGTCGCCGAGTTCTACGTCTACGCCTCGGACGGGACCAAGATCGTGGCGGAGGTCGAGAACGTGGGTCCAGGCCTCACGAGAGACCTCGTGGTCACCCTCGACGCGGGATCGTATGTCACGTCATGCGACCCCGGCATGGACGGGGGCGACATCCGCGCGGACTTCGTCGCCACGGCCGACGGCCAAGCCGCCGCCCCCTCCGGCGAGCGCACCGAGGCCCTCAACCAGGCATCGGCCCAATTCCTGGGCTTCGTTCAAGGCGAGGTGGACACGCTAGCGGTCAAGACCCAGTCCTTTGCCGATGCCTTCGCGGCAGGGGACCACGACGCGGCTCGCTCCCTCTACGCCGACGCGCGCATCCATTGGGAGCGCATTGAGCCGGTCGCCGAGTCGTTCGGCGACCTCGACCCGAGCCTGGATCTGCGCGAGGCGGACCTTGGCCTCCAGGAGCCATGGATGGGCTGGCACCGGGCCGAGAAGACGCTATGGCCGCCCGTCGAGGGCTACGCGATCTCCGAGGCCGACCGCACGGCGGTGGCCAACCGCCTCGTGGCGGACACTCTCGAACTGCAGCGCAGGGTCAGCGACCCCGCTTTTGTGATCGAGCCTTTCCAGATCGGCAACGGCGCCAAGGAGCTGCTCGACGAACTCGCCACGTCCAAGATCACCGGCGAGGAAGAGATCTGGTCGGGAACCGACCTGTGGGACATGCAGGCCAATGTCGATGGCGCTTTCGCCGCATATGAGTCGCTCCGCCCCATCGTCGAGACCACCGATCCAGTCCTCGTCACCGAACTCGACGCACGCTTCGCCGAGGTGAACGCTCTGCTTGCGACCCATGGGTCGATTGCGGAGGGCTTCGCGTACTACTCCGAGGTCAGCGAAGCCGACATCGTGGACCTATCCCGAGCCGTCGAATCGCTCAGCGAACCCCTCGCGCGACTCACAGCCGCCGCGGTCCTGTGACGACGGGCGCCGCGGGCTTCTCTCGCCGCGCCATGCTGCGCGCCACAGCCGCGGGTGTGGCGGCGGCCGGAGTCGCGGGAGCGGGCGGCTTCGGCATCGGCCGCGCTTCTGCGCCCATTGCGGGTGACGAGCAGTACGCGTTCCTCGGCGAGCATCAGAGCGGCATCGTGACCGCCCAGCAGGATCACATGCACTTCGCGTCATTCGACCTCACCACGGACTCGCGAGACCGCCTCGTGGCGCTGCTGCGCCGCTGGTCCCAAGCTGCAGCCACCCTCATGACCGGCTCCGAGATCGGCTCCGGCGCCGTGGGAGGGCCCGGCCTGTTGCCACCAGATGACACAGGAGATGCGCTTGGACTGCCCGCGGCGGGACTCACCATTACCTTCGGCTTTGGCCCAGGCATGTTCACCAAGGACGGCAAGGACCGATTCGGCCTCGCCGCCATGCGACCTGGCCAACTCCAAGACCTCCCCCACTTCTCGGGCGATGCGCTAGATCCCGCCTTCACCGGCGGCGACCTGTGCATCCAGGCGTGCGCGCACGATCCCCAGGTTGCGGTGCACGCGATTCGCAACCTTGCGCGCCTTGCGATCGGTGATGCCTCGGTGAAGTGGGCTCAGTTGGGCTTTGGCCGCACCTCGTCGACCACGCGCGCGCAGAAAACCCCCCGCAACCTCATGGGGTTCAAGGACGGAACGAATAACCTCCACGCAGAGGACTCCGCACTGGTTACCAAGTGGCTGTGGGCGGACGCGTCGGACGGCGAGGAGTGGATGTCGAGCGGCACCTATCTGGTGACGCGCAAGATCCGCATCCATGCGGAGGTATGGGACAGAACGTCACTCTCCGAGCAGGAAGCCTCGGTGGGGCGCTCCAAGGGAAGCGGGGGCCCCCTGAGCGGCGGCAACGAGACCACCCCGATCGACTTCCACGCCAACGCGGCCGACGGCTCCCCGCTCGTAGCGGCCGACAGCCACGTGAGAATTGCTCACCCCAGTCGCCACGACGGCGCCATGATGCTGCGGCGTGGCTACAACTTCACCGACGGCACCGACTCCTTGGGCAAGCTTGACGCCGGGCTGTTCTTCATCGCCTTTGTGCGCGATCCACGCACCCAATACGTGCCCATTCAGGAAGAAATGTCGCGCGCAGACGCGATGACGGTCGATTACCTCAAGACCGTGGGCTCGGGGCTCTTCGCCGTCCCTCCTGGCATTCCCCATGGCTCGCGCCTTGGTGACTCGGGGGCCTTCGTGGGCCAACAGCTCTTCGCGTAGGCGCGCTCTCGGCGCGGGCGCCAGGAACCCAGGCCCAAAGCTCGCGCGCAGAGCGCCGTCTGCCACTCGACGGCGGCACGAGCCCACAGCATGCGCCGTTTTCGACAAGTAGGCTCGGGGTATGACCGCTCACGCATTGGCCGCAGAGGCCGCAGCCGTTCTCGCCGAACGCACCGGGATTGCCCACCACGATATTGCCCTGGTCCTGGGATCAGGCTGGGGAGGCGCCGGCGAACTCATCGGCGAGGAAGTCGCCTCGGTGCCCGCCGCGGAGGTCCCCGGCTTCGATTCCCACGTCGTCCCCGGCCACAGCGCGCTGTTGCGCTCGCTGCGCCTTGCCGACGGCCGGCACGTCTTGGTCCTTGGCGCCCGCCAGCACTATTACCAAGTGAAGGACGCAGGCAAGGTCGCACACGCGGTCCGCATGGCGGCCGCCGCAGGCTGCACGCAACTGGTGCTCACAAACGGGTGCGGGTCGACACGCACCGAGGTAGGCCCCGGGTCCGTTGTTCTCATTTCGGACCATATCAACTTCACCGGAGTGACTCCGCTCGAGGGCGCCACCTTCGTGGACCTGGTCGACCTGTACTCCCCTCGCCTGCGCACGCTCGCCCGCGAGATTGACCCGACCCTCCCCGAGGGCGTCTATATCCAGTTCACCGGGCCACAGTATGAGACGCCCGCAGAGGTGCGCATGGCCGCCGGTTGGGGTGCAGACCTCGTGGGAATGTCCACCGCACTTGAGGCCATCGCGGCCCGCGCCGCAGGTATGGAAATCCTGGGCCTCTCCCTCGTGACCAACCTGGGAGCGGGCATCGGCGGGGAGCACCTCAACCACCAAGAGGTGCTCGATGCCGGACGTGCTGCTGGGCCGCGCATCTCGCGCCTCCTCGCCGACGTCGTAGGGAAGATGTGATGACTACGCCTGAGAACGAAGCGATCGAGCCAGCCGAACTCGACGTGGCCGCCGTGGCCGCGCAGGCCTGGTTTGCCGACGACCCTGACCCGATCACACGCGACGAACTTGAGACGGTACTCAATGCCGTTGCGACCGGAGACAGCGCCGCCGCGGCCGACCTTGAGGACAGGATGTCCGGCCTCCTCCAGTTCGGGACCGCAGGACTGCGTGGGCGCATTGGGGCCGGTCCGAACCGCATGAACCGTGCCGTGGTAATCCGAGCGGCCTCGGGTCTGGCGTCCTATGTGACCGCTCGCTTGGGCGGCCCAGGCACTGTCGTGGTTGGCTACGACGCGCGCCACCGCTCGCGCGACTTCGCGATCGACACCGTCGCCGTCGCTGTGGCCGCGGGGCACCGGGCGCTCTTGCTCCCCTCTCCCCTGCCCACACCGGTACTCGCCTATGCGGTCAGGGCCCTCGGCGCCGATGCTGGCGTGATGGTCACCGCCTCGCATAACCCCGCATGGGACAACGGCTACAAGGTGTACCTAGGCGCCTCGATCACGCCCGAGGCTGCCGGTGCTCAGATCGTCCCGCCACACGATGCAGGCATCGCCACGCTTATCGAGGCGGTCCCCTCGGTTGCCTCGGTCGCGCGCGCCGAGTCGGGCTGGGAGGTGCTGGACTCGAGCATCGTCGCCGAATACGCCGCAAAGGTCGCCGCGCTCGTGCCCGCACCCGGCGGCGATGTCGCCACACGCCGGGCCGGACTCAAGATCGTCCTCACGCCCATCCACGGCGTCGGCGATGCCACCGCTCGTCTGGCCTTGAGCACCGCGGGCTTCACCGACCTGACCTCTGTACCCGAGCAGGCCGAGCCCGATCCCGACTTCCCCACCGTCGCATTCCCCAATCCCGAGGAACCGGGCGCGATTGACCTCGCCCTCAAGTTGGCCACCACCATCGAGGCCGACGTGGTGATCGCCAACGACCCCGATACCGACCGCTGCGCAATGGCAACCGTGATCGACGGGGGCTGGCAGATGCTGCACGGCGACGTGGTGGGTTCGCTGCTTGGCGAACAAGCCGCCGAGCGACTTTCACGGCTGGGTTCTACGAATACGGCCGGTGCGACGCTCGCCAACTCGATCGTGTCCTCGCAGCAGCTCGCGGCCATCGCCTCCAAACATGGCCTCGGGCACGCGTCGACCCTCACGGGCTTCAAGTGGATTGCGCGCGCGCCCGGACTCGCGTACGGCTATGAGGAGGCCCTCGGATATTGCGTGGCGCCGAGCCTCGTACTCGACAAGGACGGAATCTCTGCCGCCGTGATGCTCGCCGAGATGGTGTCCGAGCTCAAGGCCGCGGGCCGCACCCTCGCCGATGCGATCGACGACCTCGCGCGCGAATACGGCGTGTACCTCACCTCGCAGGTATCCGCGCGCTTCGACGATGTCGCGCAGATTCCCGCGCTCATGGAGCGGCTGCTCGCATCACCGCCCGCACTGCTCGCGGGCTCGCCCGTGATCGCGACCGATGACATGAACGAGGGCTTCGCTGGCCTGCTCCCCACCAACGGCCTGCACCTTGCCGCGGAGTCGGGCGCCCGGGTCATCATTCGACCCTCGGGCACTGAACCCAAGGTCAAGGCGTACCTCGAAGTCATCGAGCCTGTGGACGGCGAGGACGTGCGCAGTGCGCGCGCCGCAGCGACCAAGGCGATGGCGGCATTGCGCGCCGACGTCGAGGTGCTGCTCGGGGTTTAGTCGCTCACGCGCCACACCGTCTCGCTCGCACTGCGTCCCAGTCGGCGTTGTCGCCCACTCGCTAGCGTCGGCTGCATCCCAGTCGGCGTTGTCGCCCACTCAGCCGAAGCGCCTAGTACCCGGCGGCATCCTCGGTTGCAGCGGCGTCATCGAGACCATCAGCGTCGAGGCCGTCAAGCACTGCTCGCGTGCCACTGAGTCCCAAACGCGTGGCGCCCGCGGCGATCATCTCGAGCGCGGCTTCTGCGGTACGGATTCCGCCGGACGCCTTGACGCCAACGTCAGGGCCCACGGTCGCGCGCATGAGCGCCACTGCGTGAGCTGACGCGCCACCTGCGGGGTGGAAGCCGGTAGACGTCTTCACAAAGTCGGCGCCGGCCGAAACCGCAGCGTTGCATGCACCCACGATCGCCTCGTCGGTGAGGGCTGCGGACTCGATGATGACCTTCAACACCACACCGGATGTGGCCGCGCGCACCGCGGCGATGTCGGCTTCGACGGCAGCAAAGTCGCCCCCGAGAGCGGCGGCGATGTCGATCACCATGTCGACCTCGTCGGCGCCATTGGCCACCGACTCCAAGGCCTCAAAGGCCTTGACGGCCGAGGTGTGCTTGCCAGAGGGGAAGCCACACACGACAGCGACGAACAGTCCGTCCGGAACAGAGGCAGGCATCATCGACGGTGAGACACACACGGAGTACACGCCAAGGTCGGCGCCCTCCGCAACTAGGGCCTCCACATCGGCGGGTGTGGCCGTAGGCGCCAGGAGGGTGTGGTCGACGTAGCGCGCCAACTCGGCGCGGGTGAGGTTGCTCATGATTCGTACCCTTCCACAACGCGCTCGGCCAGTTCGGCCCGCTCGTCGTAGCTCAAGAAGGCTCCCCACGCGGCCACGAGTGTGGCCTCGAACAGGTCTTCGATGGTCCAGCCGGCTTCAACCAGCTTGGCAAACTCACCCGACATGGACACGCCGGAAACCAGGCGGTTGTCGGTGTTGATCGTCACTGCGAAGCCCAGGTCGCGCAACTCGTGCATGGGGTGGTCCTCGATCGAGGGCGCCGTCCCTGTCTGCACGTTCGAGGTGGGGCAGCATTCGAGCGGAATCTGCTCGTCGAGCGCGTACTGCGAGATGATCCCGAACACCGGCTCGTCGTCGGTGCCAAAGCCCTCGATGTCTTCGTGGATGCGGACGCCATGTCCAAGCCGCCTCGCGCTGCCGAGGCCGAGCGCCTCGCCCACCGATTCGGCGCCGTCGGCCTCGCCCGCGTGAATCGTGACGGGCATGAGGTTCTCGCGGAGCAGTTGGAAGGCCTGGCGGTGATTGGCGGGCGGGAAGCCGAGCTCGGGGCCCGCGATGTCGAAGCCAACGCAGCAGCGGCCACGATTGGCGATGGCCAATTCGGCGATCTCAAATGAGCGGTCGAGGTGGCGCATCGCGTCAAGCAGCGCTCCCGCACGGATGCCAAAGCCTGCCTCGGCGGCCTCGGCGATGCCCTCTTCGATGCCTGCCTGTACAGCCTCGACGACCTGCTGGAGAGTAAGGCCACCCTCGAGGTGCTGCTCAGGGGCGTAGCGCAGTTCGGCGTAGATGACGCCGTCGGCGGCGAGGTCGACGATGGCCTCGCGGGCGATGCGCGTGAGGTTCACCGCGGTCTGCATCACCGCGGCGGTGTGGGAGAAGGCCTCGAGGTAGCGGACGAGCGATCCGGAGTTCGCATTCTCCGCGAAGTCGCGCGCCAATACGTCCGGGTCGGTCGAGGGAAGTTCATGCCCGACTTCGGCCGCGAGTTCGATCAGGGTCGAGGGGCGGAGGCCACCGTCGAGGTGATCGTGCAGGACGACCTTGGGAAGAATGCGGATTTCATCAGCGGTAAGGGTCATGAGACCAGACTACGGCGCTATGCGGAGACTGCGGCCCAGAGCACCGAGGCAAAGTACGCAAGTGCCAACGTCACGACGAGCGCCGTCATGGTCCCTGCCGTTGACTTGCCCGTCGCCCGGTAGACGCCAAGGAGGCCGACTGCGGTGGCGAGTCCAAGAAGCCCCACTCCCGATGCGAGCGTGACAAATCCCTCGGCCGTGACCCCGCCGAGCGTCGACCCGAGGATGAGCAGCGAACCGAGGCCCGCTCCCGTTGCGGCGCCCACTGCTGGCCCGCGCTGACCGAGCGTCCATGTGCGCCATACGAGATACGCGACCTCGATCGAACCCATGACCAGGGCGATGCCAACGACTCCCAGGTACCCCGAAAACTCGAGCTCGTCGCTTGAGGCCCACGCGATTGCCAGCCACGCAATCGCGCCGGTTCCGACTACCGCACCCGCAAGCCAGCCGCGCGCGCTGCGGAGCCGCTCGACAGCGAGGCCCGTCATGACAGCGCCGCAGATCCGCACGCGTCGACGACGCGAAGCAGTCTGTGTGGTGCCCCCATCATTGGGGGCGCGGCGTTGTTCACCCGTCGAAGATACCGCGAGAAGTAGGGGACTCCTCACATGACCGCGCACGAGCGGGAAGAGTCAGAATTGGAAACGACAGGCGTCGCCGGTTTTGAGCGCCGATTCCACGCGAGATTGCATGTCAACGGACATCGGCGGCATCGCGTCCAGGGGGAACCAACGGGCATCGGTATTCTCGCCGTCGGCGGGGTGCGGCTCTCCGCTCACGTAGCGGAAGCGGAACGTGAGATCGAGGTATTGCGAGAGGTCGCCGTTGCCATATTGCATGGGTGGCAGCGAGCGGACGGAGGTGAGCGCCTCGGGGATTGCGACGATGGCCGCCTCCTCGAGCGTCTCACGAGCTCCGGCGACGGCTGGCTGCTCGCCCGGGTCGATAATTCCGGTGACGGGGGTCCAGGCGCCCGTGTCGGCGCGACGCACCAGGAGCACCTCGGTGGTGGATGCGCCGTCGCCCGCTGCGGTGTCGCGAAGGACGACTGCAGTCACCCCCGCGAGCCACAGGAGGTCATGGCCGATCTTGGCGCGCAGGTCGAGGACAAAGTCGGGTGTGGGCATGGGGAAAGCCTAAGGCGACGAACACGCGACGAGGGCAAGCGGCGGCCCAACCCGCTCCTGGCTAGGCGTCCTTCTCCGCATCCGTAAAGAGCCCCGCCCATCCCTCAAACAGTCCGCCATGTGCCGAGGCGAGGCCCTCACACATGTCGACGGTCTCGCGCAAAAAGTCGGGAAGCAGGGACACCCTGTAGCCGCGAATGAACACCATCCACTCGGGGATGTCGTGGCTTGGCGGGACGAGCTCGTGGGGAATCCCGCGCCCTCGCAGGTCGTCCGCGGCGGCAGAGGCTCTCGGGCTCGTGGCAAAGGAAAGAAAGAACTCCGACTCACGAGGCGCGGTGACGTCCGCGCCGCGCGCCGCGAAAGCCGCGAGCCGCTCGGCGTCATCTGCCCACAGGCCGTGCGGCTCGACGCGCTTGCGTCCGCCACGAACCTTGTCGAGGAATCCCATCCACCTACGGTAGTCGTGGAGGCCGCGCCCCCATACGGACCAATAGCGCCCGACCGGAATCGCTGCCAGGTCCTCTCGCGAACCGTGCACTATGCGAACTATTCTCGAACCCATGAGCAAGGTCTTCACGATGCCGGTTGCAGCGGTCTACCCGCTCTACGTGGCCAAGCTGGAGCGCAAGGGCCGCACTCGGGCCGAGCTCGACCAGGTCATCGAATGGCTCACCGGCTTCGACGAGCCCGCCTTGGCGCGGCATCTCGAGGCGGGGACGACCTTCGCGGAGTTCTTCGCCGATGCGGCCATGCACCCCAACTCCTCGCTCATCACCGGCATGATCTGCGGGTTGCGGGTCGAGGAGATCGAGGACCCGCTGATGCAGAAGGTCCGCTACCTCGACAAGCTCGTTGACGAACTAGCTCGCGGCAAGGCGATGAACAAGGTGCTGCGGGCCTAGACCGGCGGCGGGTACCTGACGCGCCCACAGGAGACGACCAGCTGACGATGCGGGTACCTGACGCGCCCACAGAGGGGCTCGACGCATTCTTAACCTCTAGTCGACATGCTGAGCGGATCGGGCGCTAGTGTTCTCGCACCCGCGGCGGGACCGAGCGCCCCACCGCGCGTCACGCTGGCCGGATCAGAGTGTCGAGACCGTGTCCCCGTTCGAGTAGGTGATCGCGAAGTCGTGCGTGGTCAGGTCGACCTCAAGCGAGGCCGTGTGCGCGCCCTTGGTCCACGTGAGGGTGAAGCGCGCGGCATCGGCCTCCGTCACCGTCAGCTGCGCGTCGAAACCGAAGGCAGGGAAGGTGTTCCGGAATCTCAAGAGCTCCAGTTGGCGTTGGACCGTCGGATTCGCCAGCCGCGACTCGATCTCGGCGGTCGAGAGGTTGGTGCGGTTGATCTCCTTGTGACCGCCCTCATGAGCCGCCTCAAGGTCGTTGACCCCGTTGAACAGGTCGAGGTACCACACCTCGGGCACGCCTGGCATGAAGATCTGGAGTGCGCGCGCGAGCAGCATCTTGCGGCCGTCTTCGCCAAGGGCGCTGTAGAACGTCGCGTTGACCTGGTAGTACGAGATCTGCTGCCCGTCGGGGCCGTAGAGGTTCTTCACCAGTCCCCCACGATCAAGAATGACCTTGATCAGGGCGTCGATCGACTCCTCGTGGAGCAGTCCCTTGATGTCGAGCAGCGGAATGCCGTCGTGGCAGCCGAGCATGTTGACCGTGACGTATCCCTCGGAGACGACCTCGTTGATCCACTTCACCAAGTGGCCGCTGCGACCCGTCTCGAGCGCGTCGATCACGAGGCCAGGGAAGAAGAAGTCGTAGAACGCGTAGCCGTTGTCGGCCAACTTCACGTGAGTGCCCTCGTCGTACCTCGAGTGGATTTCCGGCAGCAGGAGCAGGCCGTACTTGTCGGCGATGCCCTTGAGGCGGTTGACGTACTCCCACGTCCCTGGCTCGTTGAAGAAGTTGGTCAGTCCCACCTCCTTGTGGAGATAGGCAAACGCGTCGAGCCTGATGATCTTGGCTCCGTAGCCCTTCATCCGCTTGAGCGTCTCTTCGTAGTACTCCCACACCAGTTCGGAGTGGGCATTCAGATCCATCTGCCCCAGATAGCTCGTGCAGTGCCGCTGGACGTAGTCGATGACCTGCGGGCGCACGCCGTTGTGCTGGCCGAGGTCGATCTTCTCGATCGCTCCGCCCTGGGCGGCAAGGGCCGCGATGGCTTCCGTGATGGCGGTCGCATCGGCCTCGGACAGGTCGAGCGCTGCGCGCAGATCGGACGCCTCGGGGGCCTCGAACGTGACCTGCTGGTAAAAAGTGTTCCAGTAGAAGCGGCTGCTGCCGTCAGGGAACGGCACCTTGAGGATCGGCAGCTCCGGCTTGCGCATGAAGAGCTTGCTGAGGTGCGCCTGATCGGGGATGACGTAGCCGTCAGGGCCCATCTGCCCGTTGCCTTCCCAGAACTTGTTCCAGTCGACAAAGAAGTCGACGTAGGGCGACTCGTCGCCGTTCCCCAGCAGGTCTTGAAACTGGTGAGACTGCACGGAGATGTGGTTGAGGACAAAGTCGAGCTTGAGCCCAAGCCCGAGCGCCTGGATGTCGTCAAGGTCCCTTTGCGTCGCGATCACGCCGTTGATTCCGTAGTCGACCACGGAGAAGCCGCGGTCGAGGTCGGAGTTGTAGAGCGACGGCAGCACGTAAAACAGCGAGAAGGCCCCGGCAAAGGCGTCCTTGTCCCTGAGCAACGCCACCGCCTTATCCAAGGACCCGCCACAACTGTCGGGGTAGGCGTTGAGCATGACGCCGTCGGGGAGGAGATCGCCGTTCTGAGTCATTGTTGCCGCCCTTCGGGTTGGCCGCTTTGCCTTGGAACCTCGGCTGGCGAGAGGACCTCACCCTCCTTGGAAAGGACGAGCGCGGCGCGGTCGACCTGGCTCATGAGCTTCTCGTGTTCGATCTCGAGCACGCGGCTGATGAGCGGGCTATCGGTGTTCTTGTCGCGGCCGCGGGACAGGCGGTGGGCCAGCGTTTCCTCCGGCGTGCTGAACAGGAAGATCGGAAAATCGACGCCCTTGAGCAGCGCGTTGTTACCGTGGGTCCACTCGACGATCAGCACCTGGATGCCCGAGAGGTCCACGTTCTCGTACCGGAGGTCCTCGGTGGTCTGGCCCATCCGCTTCAGCGGGATCGCGTCGCGGCCGGACTTGAAGGACTCGATAATGGCGTTCACCATCGGGAAGTCGATCTCGCGCTCGGTGCCCAGGTAGTCGGCCATCGCCCGGAGTCCCGCCTCCCGGTACACGGACATCCACACCGGTTCCCCGTCCGAGGCGAGGTTCATGTCGGCCATCTCCGGCCACATGAGTTGCAGGCTGCGCATCCGCTCGTCGGTGAAGCCGCCGTCGAGCGCGAAGGCGTTGAGGGCGCCGGTCCGGTAGGTCCACAGGCGTTCCTGGTCGTTGTACATCGGCACCCGGCGCGCGTAGTTGTCTCCGGAAAGCACGTACGCGTCAAAGCCGGCGGCGCGGCAATAGTGGCCCAGAAGCGACGCGATCTCGGACTTACCGACGCCCGACCCGCCGTACACGGACACGACCAGCCGGTCGCCTCCCCCGCTCTCGAGGTGCGTCAACAAGCGGGGGAAAGCCACGTTGGCCTTGTCAATGTGTGACTGGTTGATCTGGATCTTGTCGCCAGGCATGTCGCCCGTCTTGATCGCGTCCAGATCGATCGCGGGGGGCTCCCACGCGGTCACTTCCGCGGTACCAGGGCTGTCAGTCATTTCTGCTCCATTGCAGCGGGGATTGGTCCGTTTTCAGGCTATCCCATTGCGCGGTCCGGCGGGGTTGAGGACGCTACCTCTCCCGCACCTTCGGCAACACTGCCCAACCGATGCGGTTCCAGTTCCCGAGCGCGGCCACGGACCCTCTCCCCAGGGCGCCTAAGTCCAGACGGTGCAGCGCGCCGCTCGACGGTTCATAGACAAGAAAACCGTCGCCGTCGACACCCACCGCGAGCACGACGTGCCGAGGGATCACGGTGTCGAGACCTCGCCTCGAGTCGCCCGATGCGTATAGCGGCACCGGGATCCCGTCGGCCACCGCGGCTCGCACGTGAACCCCAAGCGCAGCGACCTCGTCGGCCCGCGCGTCGTCCACTAGCGCTCCACGGAAGCCCAACCCCGCGAAGCGCGTCGCGTTGTCGAGCCGCCACGGCGGCGTGCCAAGAACACGCGGCCACGGCATGAGGCCAAGCCCATGCCTAGTCACGCGCACGTGCATCGCCCGCTGCAGCGCTTCCCAGCGATCGGCGACGGTGTGAAGCCCTCGTCCCGCAGCATCGGCCGCCACTACCGCGGCGAGCGCCTCCGGGGGCAGATACCAGGCGGACCGATGACCCACCGCGACCCACCCCGCCACGAACGGGTCGCCGATCATCAGCATCATTGCCATCGATGCCGCGCCACATGTGGTCTGGTCCACCTGAGTGGCGCCCACGGCGCCCCACGTCACGGGTCCCGCGTCACGCCGACGTGCCGGGTAGCGGATCAGGGCCCTGTCCTCGGAATCGAGGGAGTCCCACGCGGCGGCCAGCGCCGCGACCGCTTCGATGGGCGCACCGCTCGCGGCGGCCCTCTCGATCACTGGCGCGTCTTGGCCCATCTCGGACAGCGCAGTCTCAAACGCCTTGGTGTCGGCGAACGACGCGGTCGCGAGCCTACGCGCGCATTGGCGCGCGAACACGTCGGGCCGGTCAGGTGCGGCGGCAAGTAGCGCCGACGCCCGGACCGCCGCCTCGTCAGACACAAACGCTCGCCGTCCCCCCAAGGCGCGGGCCACACGTGCCGCGAGCGACGTGACGTTCCAGCCCACCTACGCGCCCGTGCCGATCCGGTCGAGCATGATTGCACCTTGCGGCCGCCGCGTGCGCTGCGCGCGGATCCTGTCTCGAGTGGGCGTCACGACTCCAGGCTACGCCCCCTCCCACTCGCGGTGGGAACGGCGCAGTGCCACCCCATCACGGGCCAAATGCAGGGGAAACAGCCCGAAATCCTCCCTGGACAGCCAGCGCCTGTTTCGCTACGCTGCTTTGCGTCAGCACGATGTGGGGGTGGCGCCAAACACCTCTGCAAAACGCACTAGGGGGGGCGCGCGCATGCGTCGGCTTTCAGTTTCTCTTCTCCTCACGGCGTTCGCGGTAGTCGCACTCGCGCCCGCATCTCACGCCGATGAGCAAGTACCACCAGCAGACGTCACAATCGGCGAACTGCTTGCCGGAGTGGATATCCCGCAAGAGGCAGAGCTCTCCGCTATGCAACTGCGGCTTACCGCGATGGAGACGCTGTTCGCCATCGACCCCAGCACCCTCGGCACTAAGGACGTCACTCGTGCGAACGAGGCGCTCGCCGCCTTCGCACGCACTGCCGACTGGTTTGCCAATGACCGCATCGTTGACGAACGCCTGTTCGATGCCGACGAGGACGCCGCTCGGCTGTTGGGTGGGGTGAGCGGCGCAGATGAGGCCATCGACAGCGCCCTGGCCACAGTCGTTGCCTCCAGCCGACTCGCCGTGCTGGGTGACATGTACACCTTTCAGACTCTCGCTGAGCATGCGGGAAGGTCAATTGACCAGGAGGTCCACCGGTTCCAGCAGAAGGTAGACCAAGCGGACTCCCACGTCGACAAGCGGCAGTGGAAGCAGGCCATTGAAAGCCTCCATCAGGCGTGGCGCATCATCGACGGCGCGGCTGCGAGCCTCATCGCCGATCAGGATCCCGACCATGACGGCCTGATGGCCTGGCAGGAGGAGGAGCTCGGCACGAGTTCGGACCTGATGGATTCGGACGGCGATGGCCTCGCGGATCTTACTGAGCTGATCGACACCTTCACCGACCCGGCCGCATCCGAAACCGAACCCGGGGTCAAGGACGGTGCGGGCGACCGCGACGGCGACGGACTGACCGATGCAGAGGAAGTGTCGCACGGCACCCTGGTGATTGAGGCCGACACCGACGGCGACGGACTGACCGACGGGTTCGAGGTTAACGATTTCGGCTCGGACCCCAACCTGATCGACACGGATAGCGACGGCCTCACTGATGACAGTGAGTTCCGATTGGGAACCGATCCGCGAGTGGTGGACACCGACGGCGACGGAGTCGGTGACGCCGAAGAGACGTATGTGTCTCACCTTTCCGAGGGCGACTATCGCCTGGCCATCGAAGGCGTGGGCGATGTTGCCGCGACTGTCGTGGTCACAGACGAGACCTCCGGGCCGCTTTTCGATGGAGTAGAGGCTGTCGCGTCGCGCGCGATCGACTTCTCGACCACCGCCGCGTTCTCACAAGCCACCGTGGCCTTCACCCCTGAAGAGGGGCCAATGCCCGGACGCGACCCGAGCGACTTCGCGATTGGGTTCTACGACGAGTCAACCGGTGTGCTCACGCCTCTCGAGACCACCTTTGATCCAGCGACGGGAGAGTTCAGCGCCGTCACGACGCACTTCACAACATTCGTTCTGTTTTACGTGCCCACGTGGCAGACAGTGCTCGACACCTTCGTTCCAGGCAGCGGGGTCGGGGGCACCGTCGGCCTTGATGCAGCGTTCGTACTGGACTCGTCCGGTTCTATGTCCTCCAACGACCCACAGGGATACCGCCGCACCGCGGCGAAGTCATTCGTTGATGCACTCATCGACGGCGACCGGGTTTCGGTCGTCGACTTCGACTCGTCCGCGAAGGTCTACTACGCGCTCGGCACCGACTTTGATGCCGCGAAATCCGCGATCGATCGTGTGAATTCAAGCGGCGGCACGAACATTGGTGCAGGTGTCAACGCGGGCCTCAATCAGCTGCTTGGCGGATCCGAACGCGATGACCGGGCGCAAGTACTGATCCTTCTCACGGACGGCCAGGGCTCCTATTCCTCCAGTTACACCACCCTGGCGGCTGACAACGGCATTCAGATCTTCACCGTGGGGCTTGGTTCTGGAGTCAACGCGAGCCTGCTCGGCTCGATCGCAAATGGCACAGACGGCCAGTACTTCCCGGTCGCATCTGCTGAGGACCTGCCGCAGGTGTTCTCACGCATCTTGGACGACCTGGGCGATGCCGACACGGATGGCGATGGCCTCCTGGACAGGTGGGAACTCCAGGGCATGCCCACGGGATCCGGCAAGCTCATCTACTCCGATCCCACCAAGGCCGACTCCGATGGAGACGGACTGCTCGACGGCGAAGAGGTCGTCAAGTCATCCACTCCTTGGCTCGCTGGGTACTTCTGGGCGAAAAGCATGCCGACGAGCGTGGACTCCGACGGCGACGGCCTGGGCGACGCAGAAGAGACCGACCTGGGATTGCCGCCAATGCGTTTCGACTACGACGGCGACGGCCTGGGAGACGGACGCGAGTACGAGATGGGCTACGACCCAAGCCGACGCAACGCCGATGGCGACCGCTTCGACGACTCGGAAGAGTTGGACGGCGATACCGACCCCTTCACCTACGACGTCACAGTTGGGGACCGCATCCGGTCCTTCGCCGCTGGCGCGGTCTTGGGTGAGTTGGGCTACTGGATCGCCGACAAGGACCTCGCATTCCAGGTCAAGTTGGCCTATAACCCCATACCCGTGCTCGGATCGCCCGTCCAACTCGTGATCCCTATCGACGGCTTCATCGACCTATGCGATTTCATGGAGTGCGTGAATCTCACTGACTTCCGACCGATCTACGTGGATCAAGTCGAGTACGTCGTGGGACTGATCGTGCTGGGTTTCATTCCCTTCGTTGATATCGCAGTAGGCATCCGGGACATCATTGGTGAGGCCTTGCAGGGCCAGTGGGGATGGGCTGCATTCGAGCTTGGAGCAGGCGCACTGGGCTTCTTCATCCCGCTCGCAGGCGATATTCCGAATGTTGCCAAGGACGGGATTAAGTGGATCAACCGCTCAGCGGCGTTGATCAAGCGGCAGAAGGTCTTCATCAAGGCGATGGCCAGGATTGACGAACTGGCAGACAGACATGTGGTGCAACTGCTGTGGATCGTGGACCCCGCTTCCGCATGGAAGCTCCGCAGCAAAGCCTCGAGTCTCAAGGCTGAGGACTTGAGGTGGATCCTGCGAACCGGACGCCAGTCGGCAAGCGAGCTTGCCAACGCGGTGAGCCACGCTCAGGACGTTCGGAGGGTGACCACCAGCTTCGTGACGAAGAGCGGCGACGGCTGGTTTGACTCTCGTGCAGCACTTACGGCGTACGGCAGGAGGGGCGCCGAGGCCGAGGACTTTGTGCGTCAAGCGACCGCAGGCGTCGCGGCGAAGCGTACGACGAACGCAGGCAAGGCGCGGTTCATCGATTCGCTCGCGACTGTCAATGGGAAACTCACGGCGGTCGAAGTGAAGACGGGGGATGCGAAACTCACCGCGTTCATCCAACGGCAGATCGACAAGGACGTGGCTCTGCTCCGTGAGGGCAAGATCGACGCGATCGAATGGCGGTTCTTCCCTTCGCGCGGCGGTGGCAGAACCGGGCCCGACGAGGCGCTCGTCGCAGCACTCGAGTCGGCAGGCATCCCCTACATAGTATGGGTGCCATGAGGGAGTTGACTTGCGACGACTCAGCGGACCACGTGCAGCTCATCCGCGACTGGGTTGCCGACGCTGGTCAATCACGCGCGGTGATGGAGACCGTGTGGCAGGCAACCCATGGTGCTGCCTACGTGCCGTCGGTCGAGAACTATCGGGACGCAGTCAGGCTCGTGGTGTCCCATTTGTGGGACAAGGGCGAGGTGCGAGAACCGCTGTGGCGGGGGCTGACCGACAGACTAAGTTTTGATGCCACGCCTATTGGGGCGCGCCTGACCGACGCACTCGCGTTTCACGTCGCTCAGATGTACGGCGTCGCCTCCCTGGGGTGGGCAGTCTGCATGGACCCCTCGTGGCTGGCGTTCGGGGACCCCGCGGTGGGCAAGTCGGACCGGCGCACCCCTGCGAGTGCTCTCACTTCGATCACCGGGATTGCCAAGGGCACTCACCCTTTGTCGCGCGCCGAGTTTCCGTTCTACGTCATGCCAGAACTGCGGGAGAAAGCTCCCGGACCCGAACTCGGCGATAGCGAGCTCGACGTCGACGCGATCCGCACGGCACGTGGCACCCGCAAGGCAGGCCTCTTCAAGCGCGAGGACATTGTGTGGAACGTGCCCGCGGTCGAGCCGAGCGGCGAGCGGGTGAAAGTGGCGCCGTTCTGGCCGGAAGCCAAAAAACTCACCATCGCCCAGTTGCTCCCCGGAGCCATCCCCTCGACTCTTGCCCCCGACTACACCCACGAACTCTGGCTCGACGAGGCCGCAGAACACCAATGGGGCACGGAGCGCTTCACCGCCTTCGAAGCCGCGCTGGCGCGCCAGCCGGGAATCGACAGGGCCTTTCACGAAGACCGTGAAATCATCCACGTCTACGCCCCCACGCTCACCAACGACCACGTGCTTGAGGCCGCAAGGAAAGCGGCTCGACGCCCCTAGCGACGTGTGAGTTTCAGGCCACCTACGAATCCGCGCCGATACGGTCAAGAACAATGGGCCCGCGTCCGGCGCCGGAAGCCGCAATCTCGACCGCACCAGCCCCCTCGCATGCCTCGGCGAGAGCTTCCTTGGCGCGACCAAAACGTTCGGGTGTCTCGGTGTTGAGGGTCATGATGAGATCGCCCTTGCGGACCGTCTCACCGAGCGTCTTGTGCAGGAACACTCCCGCAGAGACCTGCACGGGGTCCTCCTTGCGCGCGCGACCGGCACCCAGGCGCCATGCGGCCACGCCCACGCCGAGTGCGTCCATGCGGGTGATCACACCGTCCGACTCGGCACGCACCTCTTCGGTGTGCGGCGCGTCGGGCATCACAGCGTCGGGATCTCCACCCTGGGCGGAGATCATGCGGCGCCACGCGTCCATCGCGCGGCCGTCCTTGAGGGCCTCGGCGGGGTCTACATCCGTTATTCCCGCACCCGCGAGCATCTCGCGTGCGAGCGTCACGGTGAGCTCGACCACGTCGGCGGGGCCGCCGCCAGCGAGCACCTCAACCGACTCGGTCACCTCGTTGCCGTTGCCGATGGCGCGGCCAAGAGGCGTCGACATGTCCGTCAGCAGCGCGGTGGTCACCACGCCAGCGTCGGCGCCAAGGTCCACCATCGTGCGGGCCAGTTCGCGCGCCATTTCGATGTCCTTCATGAACGCGCCCGAGCCCACCTTGACGTCGAGGATGAGCACTCCCGTGCCCTCTGCGATCTTCTTGGACATGATCGAGCTGGCGATCAGCGGGATCGCCTCGACAGTGCCCGTGACGTCGCGCAGCGCGTAAAGCTTCTTGTCGGCGGGGGCCAGTCCCGTGCCCGCAGCGCAGATGACGGCGCCGATCTCGCGCAGCTGATCGAACATTTCCTCATTGCTGAGGGCCGCGCGCCAGCCGGGGATCGACTCGAGCTTGTCGAGGGTGCCACCAGTGTGGCCAAGGCCGCGACCGGAAAGCTGCGGCACCGCGACGCCAAGCGCCGCCACGAGGGGCGCGAGCGGGAGCGTGATCTTGTCGCCCACGCCACCCGTCGAGTGCTTGTCGGCGGTGGGCATCGGCAGCCCTGAGAAGTCCAAACGCTCGCCCGTGGCGATCATCGCCTTGGTCCAGCGCGAGATCTCGGCGCGGTTCATTCCGCGCTGCAGGATCGCCATCGCAAGCGAGCTCATCTGCTCGTCGGCGACCACTCCACGCGTATACGCGTCCACAACCCAGTCGATCTGCTCCGGGCTGAGCGTGCCGCCGTCGCGCTTGGTCACGATCACGTCAACGGCGTCAAATGCCTCAGTCACGATGTCTCCAGATGTTGGGGGCCGAACGCCCAGGGGAGCAGATCGGCCATCGTCAGTGTCCCCTCGGGGCCGTCAATCAGCAGCTCGTCGCCGCCGAATTCATACAAAAGCTGGCGGCATCGACCGCATGGTTGCAAGGGTGCGCCCGCAGAGTCCACACACGCGAATGCCACCAGGCGCGTGCCCAGGGCATCGGTGTGCAACTTGGAGACCAGGGCACACTCGGCACACAGGGTGAGCCCGTACGACGCGTTCTCGACGTTCGCGCCGGTCACCACCTGCCCGGTGTCGGTGAGGGCCGCAGCCCCCACCGGGTACTTGGAATATGGGACATAGGCCCGTTCGGACGCTGCGCGAGCCGCCGAACGAAGGCCTTCCCAATCGATGTCAGTCATGGGCTACTTCTTGTAGGGGATGTTCTCGGCGGCGGGCGCACGCGACTTACCCACAAGCCCCGCGACGGCGAAGATGGTCGCCAGGTACGGCAGCATCGCGAGGAACTCGCTGGGAATGGGCGATCCGATCACGCCGAGCTGAATGCGCAGCGCGTCGGCGAATCCGAACAGCAGGGCCGCGAGAAGCGCACCCTTGGGGTTCCAGCGGCCCAGGATCATGGCGGCCAGGGCGATGTAGCCCTTGCCCGCAGTCATCTCCTTGGAGAACGCCAACTGGGAAGCGACGGTGAAGAACGCGCCACCGAGTCCCGCGATCGCGCCGCCAAGGATGGTGTTTCGCACCCGAGTGCGGTTGACCTTAATGCCCACCGTGTCGGCGGCCTTGGGGTGCTCACCAACGGCGCGCACACGCAGGCCCCAACGCGACCGGAACAGCATGATCTGGAACACGATCACGATCGTGTACATGATGTAGACGAGAGCGTTCTGGTCGAACAGCACCGGCCCAAGGATGGGGATGCTGGATAGCAGCGGGATCGGCAGGTTCTGCATCACGACGCCGCCCTGGGCGCCGATCTGGGCGCCGGCCTGGTTGAGCGAAGAGTTTTCGCTGAGCACGGTCGAGAACAGGAAGCTCGTGATGCCGATGACCAGCACGTTGAGCACTACGCCCACCACGATCTGGTCCACCCAGTATCGAACCGCAAACAGGGCCAGTAGCATGCCGACCAGCGCTCCGGCGATCGGGGCTGCCAGCATGCCAAGGTAGGCGTTGTGGGTAGCCGAGGCGACCACCGCCGCGAGGAACGCCCCGCCGAGCAGTTGTCCCTCGATCGCGATGTTGACCACGCCCGATCGCTCGCAGAGCGTGCCAGCCATCGAGCCGAACACCAGAGGCACCGCCAGGAACACTCCCGACACCAGCATTCCGGTGATGGCCACGTTGGTGTTGTCGCGGCCAGCACCCGCCCACGTGAGCAATGCGCCCATGAACGCGACGCTAAACACGACCGGCAGCCAGACTCCCACGGACATGCCGCGAAGTTTGGCCCATGCCTGGTAACCGACTAGCGCGAACATGATGACCGACAGGGTCAGCGTGATCGGTTGGGCCGGTACCGAGAGGGTCGGGACCTGGAAGGCATCGCTGGACCGGGAGATCTGGAACGAGGTAGACAACCCGCTGTCAGTTTTTAGCCCAAAGACCACGAAGCCGACGAGGGCTATCAGGCCATAGCCGATGGCGGCCTTCCACTCGCTGAGGATCGACCGGAAAGAAGTGGCCTGACCTGTGTGCACAGACGCGCTGACTGTGGTCATGCCGTCACCTCCTTCATGAGACGGGGGTTAGGCAGTCGGAACAGGAACCTCACCAGTGGCGGAGCGGCAATGAAGAGCACGATCACCGATTGGATCACCAGCACGATGTCAATGGGCAGGTTTGCCTGCACCTGCAGAGTCGGTCCGGAGGCCCTGAGCCCGCCAAACAGGATTCCCGCAGCGACGATGCCCGCCGGTCGAGACCTTCCCAGGAGCGCCACAGTGATGGCGTCAAAGCCGATCGATCCGGCGATTCCTGTGGTGAGAGCCTTCTCTGTGCCCAGCACCTGGGTGCCGCCAGCAAGGCCGGCCAACACACCGGCGATGACCATGACCAGCACATACGTCATTTTGACGTTCATTCCGGCGTTGGTCGCGGCCGAGGGGTTGGCGCCCACCGCGCGGAACGTGAAGCCCCACGTGGAACGCTCCATGAGCCACCACACACCCCAGGCCGCGAGCAGTGCGGCAACGAAGCCCCAGTGCAGGCCAAAGTTGTCGCCCAAGAGCTTGGGCCACTGCGCGCTGCCATCAATCGGCGGCGACTTGGGGTTGTTCGAGCCGGGAGCCTGGAACGAATTAAGGCTCAGCAGCCATGCCAAAAGGTAAAGGCCCACGTAGTTGAGCATGATCGTGACGATCACCTCATGGGCGCCTGTGGTGGCCTTCAACAGGCCAGGAATGAATCCCCACAGGGCGCCACCAAGGATGGCTCCGACGATCGCGAGTGCCAAGTGGATGCCCACCGGCAGGTGGAACTGAAACCCGACGTATCCGGCCAGGATCGCACCCAGGATGACCTGGCCCTGAGCACCGATGTTAAACAGGCCCGCGCGGAAGCCGACGCCAAGTCCGAGACCCGCAAAGATGAGAGGCGCCGAGAACGTCAGCGAGTTGGTCAGCGGCTTAATCGCCCCGGAGAACGAGTCCGCTTGTAGGTTGTAGATCGCTCCTTGGAACATCGCGACGTAGGCGTCGGAGACTGCGCTCCATGCCGCGGCGAGGAGGTCAGTGGGCCGCGAGAAGAAGTATCCCGCCGAGTCCTGGACGGCGTTGTCAGCAGACACCACGAGTACGGCACCCACGACGAGCGCCGCCACGACGGCGAGGAAGACAACGAGCCCATTGGACTCGACGACGGAACGGAAGAAGGACCGCGCCTCGTCGCCACGATCCTTGGTCTCGACGGTCTCCGTCTTGGCCTCTTCCGCGCTCATGCGTTTTCCTCCTGGTGAGCGCCGGCCATCATGAGGCCGAGCGTCTTGCGGTCAGTGTCTGGCGGCACCACGCCCACAATCTTCCCGTGGTACATCACGGCGATTCGGTCGGCAAGTGCCATCACCTCGTCCAGCTCGGACGACACGATGAGCACCGCGACGCCCTTGTCGCGTTCGGCGACGATGCGCTGGTGAACAAACTCGATGGAGCCCACGTCGAGGCCGCGAGTCGGTTGTGAGGCGATCAGCAACTTAAGTTCGCGCGAGAGCTCGCGCGCCAACACCACCTTCTGCTGGTTTCCGCCCGACAGCGAACCGGCGGTGGCCTTCGACGATGTGGTGCGGACGTCGAACTCGGCGATCTTCTCCTTGGCGTTGGACACGATGGCATCCACGTCGATGTTGCCGCGCGATGAAAATGGTGCCTGACCAATCAGGTCAAGTACCAGGTTGTTCTCGATCGTGAACGTGGAGACCACGCCGTCAACGGTGCGGTCTTCTGGCACGAAGCCGATGCCTGCATTCAGCGCACTCTTGATGGAGCGTCCCAGTAGTTCCTCGCCGTCAAGGGTGATGGACCCCGAGGTGGCCTTCACGGCACCCAAGATTACCTCGGCCAACTCGGTCTGGCCATTGCCTTGAACGCCCGCTATCGCGAGGATCTCCCCTGCGCGCACCTCGAGAGAGACATCGTCCAACGTCTTCAATCCGGTGTCGCCTACCGCGTTGAGGTCGGTGATCTTGAGCAAAACATCCCCTGGCTTAGCCTTGGGCTTATCGACCGCCATCGTGACGTCGCGGCCGACCATCAAGGTGGCAAGTTCCGATTGGCTCGCCGTAGGCAGTGCCGTTCCCACGACCTTGCCCAAGCGGATCACGGTGATGGTGTCGGCAATGGCCTGCACCTCGCGCAGCTTGTGGGTGATGAGCACCACTGACGTGCCGGAGTCTCGCAGCTGGCCCACGATGTCGAGCAGCTCGTCCGTCTCTTGAGGGGTGAGCACCGCGGTCGGCTCGTCGAGGATGAGCACGTTCGCATCGCGGGAAAGCGCCTTGATGATTTCGACCCGCTGCTGCGCACCCACTGAAAGGTCCTCGACAAGCGCGTCGGGATCCACATTGAACCCAAAGCGATCAGAGATCTCGAGCACCCTTCGGCGCGCGGCGTCGATGTCGAGAAGACGGTTGGACGCCAATTGCTCGTGTCCGAGCATGACGTTTTCCGCCACGGTAAAGGGGTGGATCAGCATGAAATGCTGATGCACCATGCCGATGCCCGCCCTCATGGCGTCTCCCGGGCCAACGAAGTTCACGACTTTGTCGTCGACCAGGATCTCGCCGCCATCGGCGTCATACAGCCCGAAAAGGACATTCATGAGCGTCGACTTGCCGGCACCATTTTCGCCCAACAGGGCGTGCACTGTGCCTGGCTCGACCGTGAGGTCGATCTTGTCGTTCGCTACGAAGTCACCGAATTTCTTGGTGATTCCTCGCAACTCGAGTTTCACGTCGAGACCCTTCTGTCATCGCATACCGGCGGCATCGTTGCCGTCGACAAGCCCAGTGAAGCACGAGGGGCGTGCCGCGCGGTAACCGCGGCACGCCCCAAGTGCAATCAATCAGTTTGCGAACCGGATACTAGCCCTGGGTGTTGACCTTGACGGTGCCCGCAATGATGCCGTCGGTGAGCTCCTGGAGCTTCGCCTGAACGTCAGCCGAGACCGTGCCATCGGCGAACGGCGCCAGGCCGACTCCGCCGTTTTCCAGCGTTCCCACGTAAGGCGTGTAAGTCAGACCAGCATCGGACGTGCCCTGAGCGATCGTGTCGTACACGGCGGTGCCGATGTTCTTCAGGATCGAGGTGAAGATGATGTCCGTGTACTCGGGGTACGTGACGGTCCAGTCAGCATCAACACCGACGATCCAGGTGTTGCCGGCTGCCTGAGCGGCAGCAGCTGCGCCGGCACCCACGGGGCCAGCGACGGGGAGGACGACGTCCGCGCCCTGGTCGATGAAGCCCTGAGTCGTGGTCTGGCCCTTGGACAGGTCACTGAAGTCACCGGTGAAGGCGCCATCGGTACCGTCCCAGCCGAGCACCGAAACCGCGGTGCCGTTGTCGGTGTTGTACGCGTTCGCGCCGGCCAGGAAGCCGTCCATGAAGATGCTGACCGACGGGAAGTTCATGCCACCGAAGGTGGCAATGGTGCCCGTGGCGGTCGCCGACGATGCGGCGTAGCCGGCCAGGAAGGCCGCCTCGTCCGTCTGGAAGGTCAGCGGCTTGACGTTCGGAGCGTCGGTCTCGCCGTTGAAGTCGTTGTCGGCCCAGTCGTCGACGATCGCGAACGACACGTCGGGGTTGGCAAGCGCCGCGTCAACGGTCGCCTGGCTGAGTGCGAAGCCCACCGTGATGATCAGGTCACAGTCTGCGGCAACCATGGCCTCGATGTTCGGGCCGTACTGGTCTTCGCCGTTCGACTCGGCGGTTGCCGTGTCGATGCCGAGGTCGGCAGCAGCCTGCTCCAGGCCCTCGAAGCCAGACTGGTTGAACGATCCGTCGTCAAAACCGCCGGCGTCAGAGACCATGCAGGCCTTGTAGTCGACGGTTTCTACGGGGGCCGTTTCGGTCGCCGACGAAGTAGTTTTGGTCTCGTCTGCCGGGGCGCTGGAGCACGCGGCAAGCGCGAGCGCCGACACGGCGCTGATGGCGCCAATGCGCAAGGTGTTCTTCATGAGATGTTTCCTCAATTCTGCAGCCTGTTCCACGCCAGGCCTGTGCGTCCCGACAATCGTACGCGCGGGCTTTGTGAGACATCTACCTGGCCGGGTTGCCATTCGGACACGATATGGTCACGGGGCTTTGACCGCCATGGCCTGAGAGAGCGCTTCCGCCGCATGTTTGACGTCTTGGGCGGCTGCACGAGTGGTCACCAAGAGGGCCTCACCCGAGTCCACCACCACCGCGTCGGCGATGCCGATGATCACCACGGGCTTGTCTCCGCCGATGACTATCGCACCGGGCGCCAGGTGAGTTGCCGTCGCGGAATTTCGGTCGACGACGGTCACGCCGTCCGCGCGCGGCACAAGAAGCACCGCAAGCGAGTCGAAGTCGCCCACGTCGCACCAGTCCAGGTCAGCGGGCACGACTGCGACGCCACCCTCCGCGGCGACGGGCTCGGCGATCGCATGGTCGATCGCGATGCGCGTGAGCGTGGGCCACAGCGTCGCAAGCGCGTCGGCGCGACCGGGGCCATCCCATGCCGCGGCGATAGCGCGAACGCCGCTCGCCATGGTGGGCTGGAGGCGATCGAGGTGTCCCAAGAGCACGTCGGTGCGCACCACGAACATTCCCGCGTTCCAGTAGTAGCGCCCTGTGTCCAGAAAACGTGCCGCAGTGGCGGCGTCCGGCTTCTCGGTGAAGGCGACGACCTCGCGAGCCGCGCCGCGTCCGTCATCGCCCGGAAGCGAGTCCCCCGATTCGATATAACCAAAGGCCTCTGACGGGCCTGTGGGCGCAATACCCAACGTGACGACCTTGCCGGTCAGGGCCACCTCGACGGCCTCACGCACCGCAGCCTCAAAAGCCCCGGCCGTGCGAATCACGTGATCCGCCGCGAACGACCCCATCACGAGAGGACCATGGCGGTGCTCCAGAACCGCCGCCGCGAGCGCAATAGCCGCCATCGAATCCCTCGGGCTCGGCTCGCCGAGGATGTCGGCTTCGGTGAGGGACGGAAGCTGAGCCGCAACGGCGTCGGCGTGGCGGGCTCCCGTCACCACAAGCGATCGCTCCGCGAGGGGCTCGAGGCGATCGAGCGTCGCCTGCAGCAGCGTGCGCCCCTCGCCCAGGAGGTCGAGCAGGAACTTTGGGCGGTCGGGAACAGAAAGCGGCCAAAGCCGCGACCCCACCCCGCCTGCGGGGATCACGGCAGCGAAGCCAGGGATGGGCCTGGGGTGTGTCGGCATTTCACTCATCGAGCAAGTCTAAGATGGGAGGCACTCACCTCGAGTCCCCACCGAAGGAGAAAGCCGTGCCGTCAACGCCGACGCTCTATCGCGGCCACGAAGGCATGTGGATGTGGATCGTCCATCGTGCTACGGGCGTGGCCATCTTCTTCTTCTTGTTGGTTCACGTCCTCGACACCGCACTCGTGCGCGTGTCGCCCGAGGCCTACAACTCCGTGATCAGCTCGTATAAGACACCCCTCTATGGGCTCGTCGAGGCAGGTCTGGTCGCCGCCATCGTGCTGCACGCCTTCAATGGACTCCGCATCATTGCGGTGGACCAATCGACCTGGGCGCTGCGCCACCAGAAGTTGCTGGTGTGGCTCGTGTGGGGCCTGTTCGTTCTCATCATGGCCGGGTTCCTTCCGCGCCATCTCATGGTCGTCTTTGGAGGCGAGTGATGGCCGCCCCCGAATTGAGTTCTCCCCTGCCCCGCACTCGCAAGCGCCTCACCCCCGCCCTGCGCTGGTGGTGGATCTTCCAACGCGTCTCTGGCGTCGTGCTCGTGGTGCTGATCTTCACGCACCTCTTCTACAACCTGGTGCTCGGCGACGGCGTGAGCCAGATCGACTTCGGGTTTGTGGCAGGCAAGTGGGCCGCGCCTCTGTGGCGATGGTGGGACTTCACGATGCTGGTGCTCGCGATGCTTCACGGCATGAACGGCATGAGCTACCTCATCAACGACTACGCACGCTCCAAGCGCTCCCGCGCGATCCTCCACGCGCTGCTTGGCACCGCGACCGCCGTCATCATCGTGCTCGGCACTCTTGTGATCTTTACGTTCGATCCCTGTCCCCAAGACGCGGACCCAAGTCTGCTCCCCAGCTTCTGTTCCGAGGTAAACGCATGACAACTGAACACGAATACGACGTCGTGATTGTGGGCGCCGGCGGCGCAGGCATGCGCGCGGCACTCGAAAGCTCCCAGCGCGCCCGCACGGCCGTGCTCACCAAGCTCTACCCGACGCGCTCGCACACCGGTGCGGCGCAGGGAGGCATGGCCGCCGCGCTTTCCAACGTCGAGGACGACAACGCCGAGTGGCACACGTTCGACACGATCAAGGGAGGCGACTACCTGGTTGACCAGGACGCCGCCGAGATCATGACGCGCGAGGCGATCGACGCCGTGCTCGACCTCGAGAAGATGGGCCTGCCCTTCAACCGCACCGAGGACGGGCGCATCGACCAGCGCCGCTTCGGTGGGCACACGCGCAACCATGGCGAGGCCGCCGTACGCCGCGCGTGCTACGCCGCAGACCGCACCGGCCACATGATCCTGCAGACGCTCTACCAACAGTGCGTCAAGCAGAAGGTGGAGTTCTACAACGAGTACTACGTGCTCGACCTGCTGCTCACCGAGGACCCCCAGTCCGCCGAGCCAGGAGCCGAGGTTGCTGCGGCCGGAGTCGTCGCATACGAACTCGCCACGGGCGAGATCCACGTGTTCCGCGCCAAGTCCGTCATCTTTGCCACGGGCGGCGCAGGCAAGATCTTCAAGACCACATCGAACGCGCATACGCTCACCGGTGACGGCATGGGCATCGCGCTGCGCGCGGGCCTTCCGCTCGAGGACATGGAGTTCTTCCAGTTCCACCCGACCGGCCTCGCCGGCCTGGGGATTCTGTTGTCCGAGGCCGCGCGCGGCGAGGGCGCGATCCTGCGCAACAACACGGGCGAGCGCTTCATGGAGCGCTACGCGCCGACCATCAAGGACCTCGCACCGCGCGACATGGTGTCCAGGGCGATGGCCAACGAGGTGCGCGAAGGCCGCGGTTGTGGACCACACAAGGACTACGTCCTGCTCGACCTCACTCACCTTGAGCCGGCCCACATCGATGCCAAGTTGCCCGACATCACCGAGTTCGCGCGCACCTACCTTGGCGTCGAGCCGTACACCGAGCCAGTGCCTGTGTTCCCCACGGCGCACTACTCGATGGGCGGCATCCCCACCAACGTTCAGGGCGAGGTGCTGCGCAACAACACCGACGTGGTCAAGGGCCTCTACGCGGCGGGCGAATGCGCGTGCGTTTCCGTCCACGGCGCCAACCGCCTGGGAACCAACTCGCTTCTCGACATCAACGTGTTCGGGCGCCGGGCAGGAATCGCCGCGGCCGAGTACGCCAATGCCACCGAGACCGCACCCGAGCTTCCCGCCGAGGCGAGCGCACGCGTCGCCGACGTGGTCGAGCGCCTGAGGGCCACCGCGTCGGCGCCAGGCAACGAGAACGTGGCCGCCCTGCGCAAGGCCCTCCAGGAGACGATGGACCGCAACGTCCAGGTATTCAGGACCGCCGAGTCGCTTGCCGAAGCCGCCGAGGTGATCGAGGGGCTCAAGAAGCGCTACCCCAACGTGACGATTCACGACCGCGGGCAGAAGTACAACACCGACCTCCTGGAGGCGATCGAACTGGGCTTCCTACTCGAGCTCGCAGCCGTCGCGGTCGCCGGTGCCGCCGCGCGTACAGAAAGTCGCGGCGGTCACTACCGCGAGGACTTCCCCACCCGTGATGACGAAAACTTCATGATCCATACGATGGCCTACGCCTCGGGTGACGACATCCGCCTGGACTATAAGCCCGTCGTGGTGACCAAGTACCTGCCGATGGAACGGAAGTACTGACGTGACAGCTGTTGACGACGCCCCCACCGCCGTCGGCGAGGTCGCCTCGATGAAGGTGACCCTGCGTATTCGCCGCATGAACCCCGAGGGCACCGAAAGCCACGCCGCGGGCGAGGACTACTGGGAAGAGTTCGTGGTCGACGCGTTTGCGTCCGACCGCGTGCTCGACGCCCTCCACAAGATCAAGTGGGAGCAGGACGGAACACTCGCGTTCAGGCGTTCCTGCGGGCACGGAGTGTGCGGATCCGACGCGATGCGCATCAACGCGAGAAATCGCCTCGCGTGCAAGACGTTGCTCAAGGACCTCAACCCTGCGAAGCCCATTCTCGTCGAGCCCATCGCCGGGCTGCCCGTCGAGAAGGACCTGATCGTCGACATGGAGCCGTTCTTCGCCTCCTACCGCGAGATCCTGCCATTCCTCATGACCACGGGCCCCACCCCCGAACGCGAACGCCTGCAGACCCCCGAGCAGCGCGCGCGCTTTGACGATACGACCAAGTGCATCATGTGCGCGGCATGCACCACGTCGTGCCCCGTGTTCTGGACCGACGGCCAATACTTTGGCCCGCAGGCGATCATCGGCGCGCACCGGTTCATCTTTGACAGCCGCGACGAGGGTCAGTGGGATCGTCTCGAGATCCTCAACGACAAGGCCGGCGTGTGGAAGTGCCGCACCACGTTCAACTGCACCGAGGCGTGCCCGCGCGGCATCGAGGTCACCAAGGCCATCTCCGAGGTCAAGAGGGCGCTCAACAGCGGCGAGATCTAGGCGCAGACTTCCATCGCCGTCGGCATCCCGTAGACCCCGTTGCTGTAGTAGACCGTGAGTTGCGCGATGGCACGGAAGCAAACGAAGCCGCTATCGAAGATCGGGAGCCTGCCGTCAAAAGCCACGGTGCGCCCGGTATTGGCTGCACTGTAGGAAGAAAACGCAGAGTCCGCCGCGCCCGTGGACAACCCGTCCGGACTGATCCCGAAGCTGAGGTCAAGGACGCACTCAGGGACGTCCTCGCTGTCCGCCACGCCGCGAACCCCGAGGTCGCCTTCGGTACAGCCGGGCGCAAACCCCCACCGTGCTTGGACCGCGTCGACCACGACCGGGTCACCCCCACAGCCGTCGGTGAACGCGAGTTCGAGACGGGGAGACATCACGCCCGCTTCGACGTCACCGATGTCCGAGGCTCCATGGGTCCATTTGGCACCGTCCGCGAACGAACGGCTCTCCCCTTCGAGGGTGCCTGAGACGGTCCAATGCGCGCACAGCCTCGGTCCCAGGTCCTGCTCACCTGTCGCTTCAAACGGCCGCGAAACGGGCGAGACCACGATCTCGCGCCACACCGTCTGAGACAAGGCCACGAGCACGATCGGGACAATCAGCAGCACACCGCCGATGACAAGGATCCAAGGCTTGAACCGCACGACCCCCTCCAGTCACGGACTCTACGCCGGCACCCCTGCGCCGAGAATCTCGAGACCCTACAGAGAACATAGGTCCTGGCGGGGCGCGAAGCCAGCACTGACGAGCCGGCGAGGGGATGTGTGAGCAACGCAGCGGAGGGACAGCCGAGCCGCTGGCACGCTCGGCGGAGGGACAGGCGCGCAGCCGAGCAGCTCGCACGCTCGCCGTACGCATGTGCCGGGCCAGGCGGCCGGGACCGGCGCCAGCCCGCCTTGATCCGCGCGTCCACGCAGCCGCGATCCGGCACTTGCGAACAATTACGGTTCGGCACCCAGCTCGCGAGCACCCAGTTCCCAGCAGACCTCGGTCCGCTACCCCTACCGCCTACCGCCTACCGCCTACGCATCGTCGCGCGACGCGTGGTGACCTTGCTCTTGCGCGCGCCCGTGCCCACGCGTGTGACGACCATTCGCGGGGGATTGGCCGCTATGTCTGCATCGATCGTGCGACGCGAGCCGATCCAGGCGGCGGACAGCAGTATCGACCTGGTCGTAAAGTCCACGAAGATCAGCAGCGTCAAAACCGCGGCGAACGAGGCCAGCACCGCGTTATCCGCCGCCGATCCGACCAGGGCCGAACTGCCAATCCGAAGCGCGCCGATCACGGTCGCGGTGACCAGCAGCACCGGCCACAGGCGCCTCCACGGAGCGCGCGCATGGCCCAACACCATGATCGCCATCGCGACGAAGAGCATGTCGATCACGAGGCCCACCACGAGGGCGGGCGCGCGCACCACCCACTCACTCACGGTGCCGTCGCCGATGATGCCGACCAGCCAGGTGGCCGCCTTCGACGCGACGACCTGCACGGCAAGTCCCGTCAGCGCAATCAGAAAGATCCCGACGAGCGCAATAAAGTCGCGCAGTTTGCCCTGCAGCGGATTGCCGGCGCCGCGCCCCAGCATCGTGACGACGCCCGCACGCAGTCCGCCGACAAAGCGGGCCGCACGGTTGGCACCGAGGAGTAGAGCGAACAGCCCGACCAGTCCAGTAACGGTGGTCGCGAGAGTGGTGTTCTGAGACACGAGCGCATCGGTACCCGACCCCACCACGCCTGGCAGCGCGTTACCCAAGACCTCGAAGAACTTTGATCGCACGCCGGGTATGTATTGGGCCAGGAAGGAGACGATGGTTGCGCCGATGACCAGGCCCGCGGCGATCGACACGAGCGAGTAGTACGCAATACCGCCAGCGAGCACGTTGCCGTTCTCTTCGCCGTAGCGAGCGATCATGCGGCCAGTGTGGGTCTGGTCAAACCGGGATTTGTAGTGCTTACCGCGGGAGACCACGCGCCCCGCTCGCTCTTTGAGGGATGGCCAGCCCGTCATAGAGCCCTCCACGCGCACATTAGCGCCGCTTCGGTGGCAACAGGCCCAGGCGGTCGTAGATGCGCTCCAACGTCGCCTGGGCGATCACGGTGGCCTTGGCAGCGCCGTCGGCAAGCACATCGTCCAGCCTGTCGGGGCTCTCGATCCACTCCATGGTCGCCTCGCGCAAGGGGGTCAGCGCGGCGACTACCACGTCGGCCAGGTCCACCTTGAGGTGGCCGTACATCTTGCCCTCGTATTCGGCGACGATGTCGGCGATGGGACGGCCCGTCAGCGCGGAGTAGATGGACAGCAGGTTGGAAACGCCCGCCTTGTTCACTGGATCGAAAGCGATCACGGTGTCGGCGTCGGTGACGGCGGACTTGATGCGCTTGACGATGGTCTTCGGGTCGTCCAGGATCTCGATGAGACCCTGGGGCCCGCCCGACTTTGACATCTTGGCGGTGGGCTCCTGGAGGTCGTAGATCTTGGCGACCTCCTTGACGATGTGGACCTCGGGCACGACGGCCGTGCCCTCGCCGAGGCGGGTGTTGAGTCGCTGCGCAAGGTCGCGTGACAGCTCGAGGTGCTGGCGCTGGTCCTCGCCCACGGGCACCAAGTTCGTGTCGTACAGGAGAATGTCCGCGGCCATCAGGATGGGATACGTAAACAGGCCGACGTTGGTGCCCGACTCCCCCACCTTCAGCGACTTGTCCTTGAACTGCGTCATGCGCGCGGCCTCGCCCATGCCGGTGAACGTCGAGAGGATCCACGTGAGTTCGGCATGCTGCGGCACATGCGATTGCACAAACAGCGTCGCACGCGCGGGGTCCACGCCGGCGGCGAGGTATTGCGCGGCCGTGACCCTGGTGCGACGCGTGAGCACCTCACGGTCGGGAGCCACGGTGAGCGAGTGCAGGTCCACGACGGAGTAGATCGCGTCGTGGGTGTCCTGCAAGGCCACCCACTGCGTCAGCGCGCCCAGGTAATTGCCGAGGTGAAGAGAGTTTGAAGTGGGTTGCATCCCCGAGAAAACGCGCTGAGTCATGGGCCCATTGTTCCAAACCTTTGGAGGCCCGATGCGCGCGTCGGCCTAAGTGGCCTCGTCATCGAAGGGAGCGGGCGTCAAATCAGGCCCCTCCGCTGCGAGAACGGGCGCCACTTCGTCGTCCGCTGCCGCGTCACGCCTCTGCCTGCGCGAGCCCGTGGCGGCAGTGCCGATCGATCCCGTCGCAAGAGCGGCGACCGCGGCTGTGCCCGTGGCTGGTGTCGAGTCCTCGTCGTCAAACAAGGCCTCGCGCACGATGCGCCTGGGATCGTAGTTGCGTGGATCGAGCTGATTCCAGTCGACGTCGGTGCCCAACTCGTCCTTGAGGGCGGCCTGGCCATCCTTCATGAGGGAGCGAAGCCGGAGTACGACGCTTCGCAAACCGCGGACATACTCCGGCAATCGCTCCGGCCCGACGAGGATCATCGCGAGCACCGCGATGACGAGGAACTCCGAGCCGTTGATGTCGAACATGGGTCCTATTGTGGCGCGTCGCTGGCTACGGTGCTGTCCTTGTAGTCCACAGAGCTCAGCGAAGCGAGCGTCAACGTCACGTCGGTGTCCTTGCCGTCACGTTCAACGGTGAAGGTCACGGTGTCGCCGGGAGCGTGCGAACGGATCCGCACCACGGCAGTATCGGCATCGGCAACCGGAGACCCATCGATGGCGACGATGATGTCGCCCTCCTTGATACCCGCCTGGTCAGCGGGGGAACCCGCGACGACGCCCGACTGACCTGCAGAAAGCTGGCTCGAGTCTGAGACCCGCACCCCGCGGCCCTTGTACGCAATATCGAGAAGCGCGCCGATGACAGGAACCTCTGCTTTGCCGTTGGCGATCAGCTCTTCGGAAACGCGCCGAGCCTGGTTGGACGGAATTGCGAATCCGAGTCCCACCGAGCCCGCGCCCGTTGCCTGAGTCGCACCCGGCAACGCTGCGATGGCCGAGTTGATGCCGATCACCTCACCCGCCGAATTCAGCAGTGGGCCACCCGAGTTTCCGGGGTTGATGGCAGCATCGGTCTGAATCGCGGCGATAAAGGCGGCGCCCTGTGCCGAGTCGCCCGTCGTGACCGGGCGATCCACCGCGGACACGATGCCCGTGGTCACGGTCGAGTCGAGGCCAAGGGGCGAGCCAATCGCGATCACAGGATCGCCGACGAGCATCGCCTCCGAGTCGCCAAGAACGAGTGGGGTCAGGTCCGTGCGTTCGACGTGGACGACGGCGAGGTCGTATTCGACCGACTTGCCGACCACCTTGCCCTCTTCGACGTGACCGTCACTGAAGAGCACAGACACCGCGCCATCCGACGACTCAATCACGTGATTGTTTGTCAAGATATAGCCGTCCGCGCGGATGATGAGGCCCGACCCTGTGGCTGTGCCAGCTCCGCCATTCGTGGCCTCGATCTGCACGACCGAGGGCAGCACCGCCTGAGCAACCGCCGCGACGCTGCCTTCCTCCGCGTGACTGACCGGAGTGCCTGCCGCGATGGGCAGGGTGGCGGCTGAAGGTTGGTCTGGACCCCAGGTCTCGTAGGCGGCGGCACCTCCTACACCCCCGGCTGTGCCGAGAAGAAGCGCGAGCGCCGCAATCCCAGCGAAGGCCCCCTTGCGTCCGCGCGGCGGACGAGGAAGGCCCCCTTCGACGGGCGGAACCGAGTAGTGAGCTGTCCCACCCTGTTCCGGCATGGGGGTGCCGAAGATCGCGTCTGGCGTGCGAGCGTTGGGAGCGGCCGGCGCAGCCGCGTAGGCCGCCGATGCGTGAGCCGGCGGCGCATAGGGAGACGGCGCGGAGCCATCGGCCACGGGCACGGCTTGAGCGACGTTCGTGTCTGCCGCCGCGCTGTCAGGCGAAACCGAGTCGTCGACCGTGACTGCGACAAGCGTGGTCGCGGTGCCTTCGGCCTGTGGCTCCTCTGGGGATGCGAACAATTGAGACATGGAACCTCCTAGGGGTGAACTGCGTCGGCGAGGGCCGAAAACCCTTCCTCGATGCGGTCTACGAAGCCTGGGTCCGAGGCGGAAGGAAACTCCTCCGCGACTGACTCCAGTGTGGTGAGGGAGCACTCGCACGACAACGCGACAACGACGTCGCCGGTCTGCCAGACCACGGCCGAGGAGTACGGATCTGATTCCACGACATACACATCTGCTCGCTTGACGTCCGCGGACGGCATATAGGCAATTTCGCTCGGCAACAGGTGCCCATGTGCCTGCTTCACCGTCACCTCATCGTTCCCTGCCAGGAGCGAGGCAACCAACACGAGGTTGCCATTTCGACTCTTCACCACACTCGCCTCAATGGGCGCGAGTGACGATGTCGAGAAGTCTGGGTGAATCCACGATCGCAAGAGTTCGCCAGAGCGCATCTCCTGTGTGTCCGCATAGGCCACTGGAGCGGCATTTCCCTCACGGGGCGCGGCGAACGCGAGAGTCACTTCATTGGGAGCACCAACCTGCCAGGCCACGCCCACAAGAACCACCGCGATGATGACGAGCGAGGCCGCGACCGCAATGGGCTGGCGGCGAGTCGAACGGTGCGACCGAGAGGGCTTGGACACCTCACATGCCGCGATTTCGGCAATGCGATCCCTGTCGAGCAGTTTCTGGGTGAAGCGCATGTCGATGCCGGCCTGCGAGCTTGAGAGCGCATCGCGCGCGGCCTTCAACTGGTGAAAGCGCGCGGCACAGTCCTCACACTCGCCCAGGTGCGCCATCGCAGCGTAGGCCTTGTCGCCACGAAGCCTGCCGTCAAGCAGGTCGTGGATCGACTCCCCGAGGTGCTTCGAAGTCACAGCCCGCCCCGCGAAGGTGCGTGGTGAGCGAGCGACTCACGCAGCCGCGCTCGTGCCCGTGACAGCCGGGACCGGACCGTCCCGAGCTTGATGCCGAGCGTCAGCGCGATCTCTTCATAGGAAAGACCCTCGATATCCGCCAAGACGACGGCGGCGCGGTACTCGGGGGGGAGATCGGCGAGCGCCTGAATGATGTCGGCGCCCATATGGCCCATCTCGAACGCGTCCTCCGGCTGACCAGAACGCTCGACCCTGTCAAAGCTCGCCGAGGTGGCGACGGTGCCGTCGTCATCGGCCATGAAGTCGAAGCGGATGCGGGCCTTGCGGCGCATCTTGTCGAGGAAGAGGTTGGTCGTAATGCGGTGCAGCCAGCCCTCGAAGGTGCCGGGCTTGTACTGCGAAAGGGAGTTGAAGACCCTCACGAAGACGTCTTGAGTGAGGTCCTCGGCGTCGTGTTGGTTACCAGTGAGGTGGTAGGCCAGGCGGTAGACGCGCGACGCGTGCTTCTCGACGATTGACTGCCACGTGAGGTCGTCGGCGGTGGCCGGGGTCGACTCAACGGGCGCAGCCATCACTACGGGGGTGGTGCTCATGCGTCGACCTCCTTCACGGTTGCTGAACGTTCCATGTTCCTTCTATGTTCCCACGTGCGAGCCGCGGAGGGGTCGTCCTTATGTGAGGATTACGATCGGACCAGGAGGTGCCATGTCTGTCGATCCCGCTATTTCGGCGTTTGCCGACGATTTTGCGCGTGAGGACGACGTCCTGTTGGCCGCGCGCGATACGGCCGACGAACTCGGCGTCGAGCCGCTTTCACCGGCAACTGGGGCTGCACTCATGGTGCTCGCCAGGGCCGCTAACCCCAAGACCGTGGTCGAGGTGGGCACCGGCGTCGGCGTCTCGGGGATCTATCTTCTCCGTGGCATGAATCACGCCGGCGTTCTGACGACAATCGACGTCGAGCCCGAGCATCACAAGGCGGCTCGTGCGGCATTCGCCGCGGCAGGCTTCGCACCCGAACGGGCCCGGCTCATCACGGGTAGGGCGCTTGACGTGCTCCCGCGCCTCACCGACGGCGGCTACGACCTGATCCTGATTGACGGGAAGCGTACCGAGTTCCCTGCCTACCTCGAAGAGGCAAGAAGGCTCGTACGTCCAGGTGGCATGATCATCGTTGCCCACGCACTCGCGCGCGGCAGGGTGGCCGATCCCGCACAACGAGACCAGGACACCACGGCAACTCGTGAGGCCTTGCGCTCGGTTCGGCTTGCAGAAAACGAGATCTCATCGCTACTTCCCGTAGGCGACGGACTGCTCGTCGTCATCAAGGCTTAGCATTCTCCGAACTCGTGAGCGCGCGCCCTTGACACCCCATTTGAGGGCAACTCCTGCCGCTGAGTTCCCCGTCACAGAGGAGCTCGTGCTTCGGATTCTCAAGAGCCAGCTTCCACATCTTGCGGACCTGGGTTTCGCCCACGCGAGGTAGTCGCTGCGCCACCGGGGCGCGGTGTTCGCGTTGTTACGCGGCCGGAGGGATTGCGCCAAGGAGTGTGTCGCCGAGCGACCTCACCTCATCGGCATTGAGTTCGACAACAAGCCTGCCGCCGCCCTCGAGCGGAAGTCTCAAGACATAACCGCGTCCCTCCTTCACGACCTCCATGGGGCCGTCACCGGTGCGGGGCTTCATTGCAGCCATGCGGGGGTACTCCTTGCGCAGTTGTGGGGCAGCCGTTGCTGAACGCCGGTCTTATTCTACCGGGATTGGCCGATGTTCCCTAACAGAGAGGAGGGACCGCAGACCGTGCCTCGCGCGCTACTCAGCGGGTAGCCCCTGCTTGACGGACGCCAACACATGCGCCACGGCCTCTTCGACGTCATCGGTCACCATGATGAGATCGAGGTCACTCGCAGCGATCTTGCCGTCCTCCGCGACCACGTCGCGCAACCATGACATGAGGCCGTCCCAATACGCGTGACCGACGAGCACGATGGGGAAGCGGGTGATCGTCTTGGTCTGGACCAGCGTCAGCGACTCGAACAGTTCATCGAAGGTGCCAAAACCTCCGGGGAGAACGATGAAGCCTCGCGCGTACTTGACGAACATCGTCTTGCGCACAAAGAAGTAGCGAAAATTCATTCCGAGATTGACGTACTCGTTGACGCCCTGTTCATGGGGCAACTCAATTCCAAGCCCAATAGACGACCCCCCAGCCTCGGCGGCACCCTTGTTGGCGGCCTCCATGACTCCGGGGCCACCGCCGGTGATCACGGCGAATCCCTCTTCGACCAGGCGTCTGCCGATCGCTTCGGCCGCGACATAGTCGTGAGCCCCAGGCTTGGAGCGAGCCGAGCCGAACACCGAAATCGCGTCACCCACCTCCGCGAGCGCGCCAAATCCCTCGACGAACTCGCTCTGAATACGAAGCACCCTCCAGGGGTCGCCGTGCACCCAATCGGGGGTGTCCTGCTGAGCCAGGAGCCGTCCGGACGTGGTCGTGCTGGGAACGTTCTTGCCCCGCAAGATCACGGGACCCCGTTGGTATTCCTTCACGCTTTCCTCCTTGAGACGCTGGGTGAGAAACAGATCAGTCGACGGGTTCCATGAGCCAGTCGCGCAACGCGGTGTGGCACCGATGAATGTCGGAGACGGGGCAGCTCTCACCGTCGCCAGAGGCGTGGGCACGCTCGGGATCCCCCGGCCCAAAGTTCACGGCGGGGATCCCCAACTCGCCAAATCGGGCCACATCCGTCCAGCCGAGCTTCGCGCGCGGCGCAGGAGCCCCCGTAGCGGCCACTGCGTCGGCGAACGCGATCGCCAGCGGTGCGTCAAGCCCCGGGCGCGCGGAGGCGGCCTCGTCGGTGTACTCCCACGTGACGGTGCGACCGTTGGCGGGTTCGGGGACGCCCTCATAGGCTCTCGTCACGAGGCCCTCGACCCTGGCCTTTGCCTCGTCGACTGTCCAAGCGGGACTGAAGCGATAGTTGATGCTCACGGTGCAGGCATCGGGGATCACGTTGCCCGCGATGCCACCGTGGATGCCCACTGCGTTGATGCCCTCACGGAACGTGAGCCCGTCGACCTCGATGTCTTCACTCTCGTACGCGGCGAGCGCGGCCAGAAGTGGTGCGGCGCCTTGGATAGCGTTGGCGCCCTTCCACGCGCGGGCGCTGTGCGCGGCCTTGCCGTGGATCGTGACGTCGAGGCGCAGAGTGCCGTTGCAGCCGCCCTCGATCACGGCCGACGTGGGCTCTCCAAGGATCGCGAAGTCGCCCTTGAGCAGCTCCGGTCGCTCACGCACGATCCGGCCAAGGCCCGAGCGAGACGCCTCGACCTCTTCGTTGTCATAGAACACCCAGGTGACGTCGCGCGTCGGCGCAGTCAACTCGACCGCGAGAGCGAGTTGCACGGCCACGCCCGACTTCATGTCCACGGCGCCACGCCCGATAATCTCGGTGCCATCCGCCGACATCTTCGAGGGCAGGTTGTCCTTAATCGGCACGGTATCGAGGTGACCCGCGATAATCACGCGCTCGGCCCTACCCAGCGCGGTGCGGGCCACGAGCGAATCGCCGATGCGCGCCACGTCGAGGTGTTCACAGTCGCGAAGCACCGCCTCGACGCGCGAAGCGATGACCCGTTCGTCGCCCGACACCGAAGGAATGTCGATCAGAGCCCTTGCGAGATTCTCGACGGATGAGCCTGGCGCGACGGGAAGGTGCATGGTGTGATCCTATCGGCGGGTCAGCATTCGGATCAGACCCCATATTGCCAACGCCTCCAAGACGACGGCCCAGACGAATCCCAGGGTCAGCGTCGTGCGGGCCGCCTGATCCATCGCGTTGTACGAGTTCAGGAAATCGATCGGAATCCAGATGATGACCAGAACCAGCGCGAGCAGGCCGAGCGCGCGCGGCCACGACAACGTGCGGGGCCCCGAGGATTCGGCCCCCTCGTCCGCAGAGCGCTCAGTGGGCCTCTCAAACCACGGAGGCGGAACGGGCTCATCGCGTCGTGGCAGCCGAGGAACGTCCTCGTCCGAATCCTGTGGCTGTTCCATCGCACCACTTTAGGCGGCGCCGCACCGTAGGCTAACGGCCATGAAAGCGCATGGATACGGCCTCGCGACACTGGACGCGAACGGCAACACACTCGACACCTGGTACCCCTCCCCCCAGCTCGGGGAGGCTCCGGAAACCCCACTGCCCCCCAGGGCGCTCGAGGCTGCGGTGCGTTCCGACGAGCTCCGTCACACCTCGATCGAACTGCTGCTGGTCGATATCGACACCGACGACGCCCCGGAGACAGTGCCCGACGCCTACCTACGTCTACACCTCTTGTCGCACAGGCTCGTGAAGCCGCACGGCATCAATCTCGACGGCATCTTTGCGATCCTTCCCAACGTCGTCTGGACGTCGGCCGGTCCATGTTCGGGCGAGGGCTTCGAGACCACGCGCGGACGCTTCAGGGCGTTCGGCAAGCACCTCACCGTCCACGGGATCGACAAGTTCCCGCGCATGGTCGACTACGTCCTCCCGTCGGGCGTGCGCATCGCCGACGCCTCCCGCGTGCGCCTCGGCGCCTACCTTGCGGAGGGAACCACGGTGATGCATGAGGGCTTCGTGAACTTCAACGCGGGCACGCTAGGAACGTCGATGGTCGAGGGCCGCATTTCGCAGGGCGTCACCGTGGGCAATGGCTCCGACATCGGCGGAGGCGCCTCGATCATGGGCACCCTGTCGGGCGGCGGCAAGGAGGTCATCACGATCGGCGAACGTTCGCTTCTGGGCGCAAACGCGGGCCTTGGCATCGCCCTCGGCGACGACTGCATCGTCGAATCGGGTCTGTACCTCACCGCTGGCTCCAAGGTGCTTCTCGTAGGGCAGACGAACGCAGAAGGAGGCCCCGTCGTGGTCAAGGCGCGCGAGCTTTCCGGCACTAACGGCCTGCTCTTCCGGCGCAACTCCGTCAGTGGAGCACTCGAGGCTGTTCAGCGTGAGGGCGACGGCATCGCGCTCAACTCCGTGCTCCACGCGAACTAGCCGATGCCGCGCGCAGGAGGCGCGATCGCGACAATCGCCTTTGTGGGGGTCGCGGCCGCGGCAGTGGTGTGGGGTCCCGGCCTCTACGCCGATTTCACGGACCATCCGGCGTCGAATCGCTGCACCGTTTCCGCGGACACCGGCTCCTACTCTTTGAGCCCCGAACAGGCGAACAATGCGGCGATCATCGCCACGGTGGGCTGGGTCTACGGTGCCGACGAACAGGGCGTGACGGTCGCGCTCGCCACCGCGATTCAAGAATCAGGCCTGCGCAACCTCGACTACGGCGACCGCGACTCGGTGGGACTGTTCCAGCAACGGACGTCACAAGGGTGGGGCACGATCGAGCAGATCATGGACCCCCGCTATTCCGCGGCCATGTTCTACCTGGGCTTGGCCAAGGTCGACGGCTGGCAGGACCTGCCGGTGACGGAGGCGGCGCAAGCGGTCCAGCGGTCGGGGTTTCCGGATGCATATGCCGATCACGAGGACGAGGGTCGGGTGTGGGCCAACGCACTCGGCGGGATCGAGGGCGTGATGTCGTGTGACCTGTCCGCGCCCGAAGCCGCGACGGCGCAGGCCCTTTCGGAACGAGTGGGCCTCGACTTCCCCAATGCAGGCTTCGGCGTTGACGTCATCGACTACGAAGGCACCACCACGGTGCTTGGAGTCAGGCCGCCCGATGCTTCTGACCAGTCGCTGCGCCGCCTTCAGGCTTGGGCTATCGCCACGTCGTCGACCACAGGCGTCACCTGGGCCGACTTTCGCGGTGAACTGTGGAACCGCGATGGCAGCCGAGTCGTCGGATATCCCACGTCCGAGTGGGCAGCGTACCCAGGTGTACGCCTGGGGCTAGAGACGGGCTAGCGCTCGTCCATTGCCACGTAGTTGCGCTCGACCGAACCCGTATAGATCTGGCGTGGGCGGCCGATCTTGGTACGCGGGTCATTCATCATCTCGCGGTAGTGGGCGATCCAGCCAGGCATGCGTCCAAGCGCGAAGAGCGGCGTGAACATCGGCACGGGGAACTTCATCGCGGAGTACACGAGTCCCGTGTAGAAGTCGACGTTCGGGTAGAGCTTGCGCTCGATGAAGTAGTCGTCACTCAGAGCGATCTCTTCGAGGCGCTTGGCCATGTCGAACGTCTCGTTGTTGCCACCGAGCTGCTCGAGGGCCATGTCGGCGACCTTCTTGACCACGGTGCCGCGCGGATCGTAGGACTTGTAGACGCGGTGCCCAAACCCCATGAGGCGAGCCCCCTCGGCCTTGTCCTTGACCTTGGCCACGAACTGCTCGATCGTGTCGCCCGAGGCCTTGATCTCGTCGAACATCTTGAGAGCGGCCTCATTGGCGCCGCCATGCAGCGGGCCAGAAAGCGCGCCGATGCCCGCGGAGACCGAGGCATAAATGCTGGCTTGCGATGAGCCGACGATGCGCACGGTGGACGTCGAGCAGTTCTGCTCGTGGTCGGCGTGGAGGATCAGCAGGAGGTCGAGCGCGCGGCGCACGGTGGGGTCGATGTCGAGCTCACCATCCTGGCCCGAGAAGGCGATGCGCATGAATTCGTCGACGTAGAGGCCACCAGGACGGGGCTGGATGAGCTCACCGCCAGTGACCCTGCGCTGGAGGTAGGCGATGACGACCGCGGTCTTGGCGAGCAGCTGCACGGTGGCAAGTTCGATCTCGTACTCGCCGCGGCCCACCGACTCCGGGTAGAACGTGCTGAGCGCACTCACGGCGCCCGAGAGCACTGCCATGGGGTGCGCCTCGCGGGGGAAGGCGTTCAGGAACGACTTGATGCCCTCGTGAACATGCATGTGCCGAGCCACGCGGTTGTTGAATCCTGCGAGCTGATCGGGGCTGGGCAGCTCACCGTGAATGAGCAGGTAGGCGACCTCAAGGAACGTCGAGTGCTCAGCGAGTTCCTCAATGGGGTAGCCGCGGTAGCGCAGGATCCCCTGGTCCCCGTCAATATAGGTAATCGAAGAGGAGCACGAGGCCGTGTTCATGAAGCCAGGGTCGACGGTGACCAGGCCCGTGTCACGCATCAGGGTGGATACGCCAAGCCCGTCGTTGCCAACCGTGGCTCGCTCAATCTCGAGTTCGCTGACTTTCCCGTCGACTGTCAGCCGCGCATCCTTGACGTGAGACATCTGTTCTCCTTTTCAGCACCGAAGGCGACTCTGCCATAGGCCGACGCTTGGGGCCAAGTTTACTGTTCGTTGACGAGCCTACGAGCCGCAGCGGCAATGTGCTCATCGGTGGCGGTGAGCGCCACGCGTACGTGGCGCGCGCCTTGCGGCCCATAGAAAGTCCCTGGCGCCACGATGACGCCCCTGTCGGCAAACCACGACACACTCGCCCAGGCATCTTCCCCGCGAGTTGCCCACAGGTAGAGTCCCGCCACCGAATCGTCGATCGTGAAGCCTGCACTGACAAGCGCCCCTGCCAGGAGCTCCCTGCGCGCGCGGTAGACGTCTCTCTGGGCGGCCACATGGGCGTCGTTGCCCAACGCGGCCACCATCGCGGCTTGGACAGGCGCAGGCATGATCATTCCGATGTGCTTGCGGGCCTCAAGGAGGCTCGCGACCACTTCGGTGTCGCCCGCCACGAAGGCGGCCCTGTACCCGGCGAGGTTGGATTGCTTGGAAAGTGAGTACACCGAGAGGAGACCCTCGTGATGGCCCTCGCATACACGCGGGTCGAGGATCGAGGGCACGCCGTCATCGGTCCACGGGGACTCCCATGCGAGCTCGGCGTAACACTCATCCGAGGCCACGATCGCGCCGATCGCACGAGCCGCCTCGACGATGGTCCGCAACTCCTCAACGCTCTTGACCGCGCCCGTGGGATTCGAAGGCGAATTCACCCATATGAGCTTGACCGAGGCATTGCCCGCCCACGCTGCCACATCGTCCGCACCGAGCGGCGTCGCGCCCGCAAGCCGCGCGCCCACGTCATACGTCGGATAGGCGACCGCGGGATGAACCACCACGTCGCCCGCTCCGAGGCCAAGCAAGGAGGGCAGCAACGCCACCATCTCCTTGGACCCGACCGTCGGGAGCACCGACATGGGGTCAACGCCCGTCACTGACCTCCTGCGCTCGAACCAGGCCACGACGGCCTCCCGCAATGCGGAGGTGCCGTGGGTCGCGGGGTAACCGGGAGCGTCCGCGGCCGCCACAAAGGCGTCACGAATCACTGCAGGCGTCGAGTCCACAGGAGTGCCGACGGACAGGTTGAGCGCTCCGTCTGGGTGAGCCGAGGCGCGCTCAATGAAGGGCACGAGGGAGTCCCACGGGAAGTCGGGCAGGGCCGACGCGTTCAGCCCCATCGGCGCCCGCTACTCGACGTTCTGCAGGGGCAAAGACTTGATGAGGTCGTGATCGTGAGCGATCAGCCCCATCTTGGCCGCTCCGCCAGGAGAGCCAATCTCAGAGAAGAATTCGACGTTCGCCGCATAGTAGTTGGACCACTTGTCGGGGACGTCGTCCTCGTAGTAGATCGCCTCAACGGGGCACACGGGCTCGCAAGCGCCGCAGTCGACGCACTCGTCGGGGTGAATGTAGAGCATGCGCTCACCCTCGTAGATACAGTCCACCGGACACTCGTCGATGCAGGCCTTGTCTTTCAGGTCTACACACGGCAAGGCGATGACGTACGTCACGAGGACTCCCTTTTCTAGGACGTGGAGAGGGACTTCATCCTAACGCGACCGCGAAGCAGTTTGCCGCATCCCCTACTCACACTCGATCGCGTTATCGGGCTTGTAGGTCCACGTGTCGGCCTCGTCCTTGACGAGCTCGTCGTCCAGATACACGCGACGATAGTTGGTGATCGTGAAGCCCGACTGACCGGCCCTTGAAGGCACACACTCGGGGCTCGTGACCACTGTCGTTCCTGGCGCCCTGACATTCTGGTGTGGAGTCGCTTCCGTCTCTACCCGGTAGTACGGCGTCGACCAGATGTCGACGTGGAGCGTGTTGTCCTCGATGTACGAGTTCATGATTGCCGCATACGGAGTGTCGTTCTTGAACACCATGTTGATTTGACCGGTATAGATCGTCGACTCGCGACCGGCCGGGTAGCGCGTGAACCACACGCTGTGCTGGCGGTGGTCAAGCAGGTCGAAGCCCGCGAAATAGGCGGCGTTGTAACTGGTGGTGGCCATCTGGCTCAACCCTCCGCCAACGCCCGTGGTGTGGATACCGTTGTTGATCACGCCCGCCGAAAAATAGCCGTCCGCGATCGTGATGGGGCTCAGCACTTCGGTCAGGTCAAAGGTTGCGCCGGGAACAATGATGACACCGGAAATCTTGTCGGCAGCGTGTTGCAGGTTCTTGGTTCTAATCGTCTCGTATGTCAGCGGCGTGTCGAAGGCGGAGATCTTGGTTGTGAAGTCGCCGATGTTGAGGTTCTCGGCCGGAGGCACCACTGCGGTAATCGTGTACGGCATCTCGTCGATATGCGACGCACGGCCAGCCGCCGCAACAACGCGCTCTCCGAGCAGGCTCGCGTCGATCTCGCGGCCGGGTTGACCCTCGTCAATCTGCAAATTGTGACTCACATCGAAAGTGACGCTCGAACCGCGGGCCTCGTTGTTGAGCGTGGGGTTCGCTTCGACAAGCGCCGCGGCGAGCCCCCTGCCATCTACCACCAGCGTCGGCGTGCCGCTCGAGGTGTCCACACTGGCGAACTCCGCCCACACGTCCGGCGCGATCTCGACCGTGCCGTTGGGTCCGACGAGTGACACAGCGTTCGCCAACAGGCGGCCGTTCACGTCGTCTCGGAAGGCAACAGCCACCGCGCGCGGCGTCTCAGGCTGAATGACCTGCGCAACGGGTGTCAGCACGGTCGCTCGGGGCCATTGGCTGCGCACCGTCGCCACGGTCGCGTCGACGTCGACGACGATGCCAGGCTGCCCGCCGTCGACCATCACCTCCGCACCATTAAGCGTCATCACGGCCGACTCCGGATCGCGATCGAGGATAGCGGCGGCCCTGTCTATGGCTCCCGTGAGCACGTCCGCGTCGACGCGCACTGCGGGCGCCACCGCATGTCCGCCCTGCACATGATCAAACAGTCGCTGCGGACTCAGGGTGAAACCCGTGAGCTGGTCGAGCGTCGCATCGGCATCCATCGCGAGGCCCGCAGCAGCCGGCGTGAGGGGAACGGAGTAGCCCTCGATCTTCAAGTCGACGGGAGTGGAATTGACCGTGCCGGCAATGCGCTCAAGTGCCACGCTTGCGTCCGCAGGCGACATGCCGCCGAGGTCCTCGCCCAAGACGGTTACTCCGCTCGCGACCGTACGCGTGGCCCACGCCTCGGCGCCCACGTACATCGCAAGCAGCAACGCGGTCACGATGCCAAGCGCGGCGAGCGCGCGGTGACGCCGGGGCGCCCCGTGAGGCTCGGGAGCTTGCGCCGGGAAGGACGAGGGCGCGGGTAGCGGCTCAGGCTCAGGCTCAGGCTCAGGCTCAGGCTCAGGCTCAGGCTCAGGCTCAGGCTCAGGCTCAGGCTCAGGCTCAGGCTCTGGCTCTG